>Ga0160429_1000189_pt1 | contig 76381 bp, 71 predicted proteins | sample SolpanmetagenomR_FD_108199 | JGI IMG/M metagenome (GOLD analysis project Ga0160429, IMG submission 108199) | Solar panel surface microbial communities from Lawrence Berkeley National Laboratory, California, USA - R | ecosystem: Engineered > Built environment > Solar panel > Unclassified ... | reverse complement strand
GTCTCAGGTAAGGATGGTTGCGTGCGCTGGCTATCGCTCACCGCATATTGCCAGCATACTTTCCATATCTCTCCATTGGACCTTTCACCACGAACCTTATCTCAGCAGATCAATTGCTAACGTCAGATAGAGCTGGCAGATAAGCTGCCTAGCATTTGACTCATATTGCATCTATTGTCCTCGTCTTGGAGTTTGCTATTCTACACAACACTACTTTCAGGTCAACAAGAAGAGCTCTTCTGTATAGTTACTGGAATAACGCCCCAGCTGTCCTAAAACTCAATTGAGCTATCTCACATGCCATCCAGTATGACTGGCCCTGTTCCAGCAACAAAGTCACGCTCGAACCTCAGTCGTACAAACAACAGCAAACCTCAACTCCATCGTCGTCTCACACCCACAAAGCCGAACTCAGCCCACCGAATACACTCCCGCCAAGGAAGCACTCATTCCTTTCCCGCTGATGACGATGACTTTGACGGTATCTCCTTCCAGCAGTATTGCTCTGTCTGTGATAAGATTGTTCCCAGTACATCAACACTATACTGCTCGGATGTATGTCGACAGAAAGATACACACTCTTCGAACTCCATGCCACTCTTCAGACAAGACATATCTCCTTCCATCAGTCCCGTAACAGGAACAACAGCCGCACAAGATATGTCGAACATCAGAGACATTATACCACAACGATCGCCTACAATATACCGCAATCCGTCTGTATCGTACTACGAACACCAACGTCAACTGTCAGACGCCGATCAGTCTGGAGACGACGCACGATCGTACATGGCGAACTCATATACAGAATCATCTTTCTCGCCATTACCACCTCCACTCGCTAGTCCGTCCACCCCAGCAGTACGCCGACCTAACCCACGATGGAGTAGCACATCATTTTCTGCAAAAAGTGTCGATCTGGTCACGCCAATATCGATGTCAGAGTATAATGCTAGCATTGCAGCGTCCGCCGCGTCGTCTCTCGCAACAGTGACCGACCTGCCGTCACATCAATATAGTTTACCAGCCTCGGCAAACAACGGGGCTGGCTCTACAAAACGAGTGAAGTCTCCAGAAGAAAAGCTGTCGTATGAGAGGAAGACTACATTGGGCTCGATGCAGAATGGAAGAGGAACGCTGAAAGACATGTTCAGAGAGAAGGGCAATGGACCAGTAGGCACGCCAGGGCCAAGGAAAAGCAGTTAGGCCAAGGTACATATGGTATCGTGAAGACAGCAATACTCGCGTGAGATGAAGAGATGGTGAGCATTTCAAGATCACTATATAAAGTGGCTCGGAGGCGAAGCTAGGTTGGCAATGGCCACTGTCGAGTGCAACTATAGGGCGCATTATAGATTTCATTTGTGCATAGGATATATTGGGGACAGCTGAAATTATCGCATGGGACCTAATAAGACCACGAAGCATGTCAAGATATACACTGAGGGATATCAATAAAAAAGCCAGACGAGAGTCTACATGTAATATTTCGGTTTATGATAGATCATGACTTAGGTCGCTCGGTTGAGAGTAGAGAAGACGTAGAGACATGTATGATACACCACTCAGCATAGAAGAAACGCATTCGATGGACATATTCAACCTGATACAAAGGTATGGATGCTCAGCTCCGGCCGCTTTTCCAGGACGTTTAATGCAGGAGATGGTATACCTTATCAGGGGCGCGTAAGCTACCTCCATCGTCGCAACCAATCACAAGCGTGACTCAATCGCAGTCAACTATATTTTCTTGGGCCATCTCAGATTTATATATCTAGCATTTCCTTCCATTCCTTGCCATTTCCTTACACAATACACCGTATCTGTTCATTAGTGCAAACATGTCGCCCTCCGCTGTGAATGGTGATAGCCAAAATGGCACGAACCAGCATCTCACAGACACTGCTGTGGCAAAGGCCTTGAACGAGGCGAATACAAAACTTGTTTCAGACAATCTAGCAGAAAAGAAATCGAATGGTCCTTCTCATGCGGGCCTCGATGCTTCTCTTCTTACTGTACAGCGATCTGAGGTTCTGAAAGATATGTCAAAAGCCGCACCTACTGGATGCACAGATCATATGATTACGTGCCAGTGGACACTTTCGAATGGTTGGGCGGCGCCAAAGTTGGTGCCATTCGGTCCATTATCTATCATGCCAAATGCCTCTGTTCTTCACTGTTAGTCTACACACAAGTCACAACGAAACCTGAATCTGACGGACGATAGATGCAACAGAATGCTTCGAGGGTCTGAAGGTCTACCGCGGCCATGACAACAAGCTGCGTATCTTCAGACCAGACCGCAACTGCAAGCGTATGCTTGTCAGCGCCTCACGCATTGCCCTCCCAGTATTCGAAACGACCGAGCTGCTGAAGCTCATCACAAAGTTATGCGCTGTTGATGGCCCAAGGTGGCTGCCAAAGGACACCGCAAAGGGCCAATTCATGTATCTTCGACCTACCATGATCGGCGATTTTGCCAGTCTCGGTGTTCAAAAGCCTGAAAGTGCACTATTGTACATACTGATGAGCAAGTTCCCGGTCATGTCTCAGCCCAAGGGACTCAAGCTTATGGCCAGCAATGAGGATACTATCCGTGCGCATGAAGGAGGATGGGGTTATGCTAAAGTGGGCGCGAATTACGGACCAAGTCTCATGGCTACAGATGAAGCAAAGAAGCGCGGTTATGATCAAGTACTATGGCTACTTCCCAACCACAAAGAGGGCAAGAAATACTTGGAGGTCACAGAGGCAGGTGCTTCTAACTTCTTCGTTGTCATCAAGGATAAACAAGGCCAGAACGAGCTCATCACAGCACCAATTGAGCAGAAAGTCATTCTAGATGGTGTGACTAGACGGAGTATCCTCGATCTGGCTGCAGAAAGGCTGACCTCATCTTCATCTGGACTTGAACCTCTCAAGATCAGCGAGCGCAAGATCGATATGCAAGAGATTGTTGATGCTGTTAAGGATGGTCGCATCGTTGAGGCTTTTGGCGCGGGAACGGCTTACTTCGTCAGCCCTGTCAGTGTCATACACTTCAAGGACGAGGATTTAGAGATACCAATGGCAAAGGGGCATACTGGCGCTTATGCTGAGAAGTTTCACGACTGGCTGGCGGATATTATGTATGGCAATGTGGCACACCCTTGGGGTATGGTTGTCGATGATGAGTAGAAGGCTTTTGAGCTCGCCAGATGGTTGATTGACGCAATATAAGAAATGTTGTAATCCAATGCTCTTTCATGAGGACTTCGAAGTTTGGTTTGCAAGTCATTTCTACTGATAATTCATGTTCTTGTAATGCATGCTTAAAGTCGACTCTGCTCCCTCTATGAGTACTGTCATTCTTCTGCTTTCACACAGCTCGTCCTTTGAAGCAGTCCAAGAGATGCAGCTATAGTCTGAACAACAAACGCCATGCCTTCTGTTATACTCTTGTAAATTTATCACTAGGCAACTACCTAGCAACACCGGCATTCTCGGTCGGGGAGTTGACGTCGAGACTAGGGAACACAAAGTGGAGTTTTCTGCTGAGGTTAGGTTAGCCTAAGCACGTCCAGTTCGCGTCTAACGTGTCTACGCGACTCTACTTATTAACCTTTCCCTCCCCCATTTCCACCTCTTCCATTTTCATACCACCACAAATTTCCACGCTACTACTTTCCTCCTTCACCAACAGCATATTCTCTCCTCCACAGTATTCTAAGGTCTCCTAAGCAAAGCTTTTGTAATCTGTACCTCACTTTTGCCGCCTCAACTCGAAACTCGAGTTTGCAGTCAGACGAGCTGAACGTGAACCCACACCACATCCACAAGGATGTATGTCTACAAGAGAAGTAAGTGAAGACGGCCTACATGATACATCTGTTCCCTACCGGATTCGTCACGTTTTTGATTCGCGAGAAACACGTCTCGTCACGTCAAAACAGCATTGGATGAAACTAATTACTTTTCTCAGATGGACGTAAGGAGCGTGTGCAATTCGACAAGATCACTGCCCGTGTGGCCAGACTATGCTACGGTCTTGACCCAGATCATGTTGACGCTGTCGCTATCACACAAAAAGTCATCTCTGGTGTCTACCAGGGTGTCACAACATACGAGCTAGACAACTTGGTCAGTATATCCGACATCATACATATGGACAGCACGACTAACAATACTAAAGGCCGCAGAAACTGCTGCTTACATGACCGTCACGCATCCTGACTATGCCATCCTCGCTGCTCGTATTGCAGTATCCAACCTTCACAAACAAACAAAAAAGCAGTTCTCTGAAGTCATGACCGAGCTTTACACATACATCGACCCGAAAAACGGCAAGCACTCGCCTATGATCTCACAAGAGACATATGACATCGTCAAGAAGCACGAGGACGAGCTGAATTCAGCGATTGTCTACGACCGTGATTTCAATTACCAATACTTTGGTTTCAAGACGATGGAGAGGTCATATCTGCTCAAGGTCGATGGAAAGACTGCTGAGCGACCACAACACATGATCATGCGTGTCGCCATTGGCATTCACGGTGATGATCTTGAGCACATTCTGGAGACATACAACCTCATGTCAAACAAGTACTTCACACACGCTTCTCCTACCCTTTTCAATGCTGGCACACCCCACCCACAGATGGCCTCATGCTTCTTGATCGATATGAAGTCAGACAGCATTGAAGGTATCTACGACACTCTCAAGATTTGTGCAATGATTTCCAAGACTGCTGGCGGTATTGGGTTCAATGCTCACAAGATCCGTGCTACTGGCTCATACATTGCTGGCACGAACGGAACATCTAATGGACTTGTTCCCATGCTCCGTGTGTTCAACAACACTGCTCGTTATGTCGATCAAGGTGGTAACAAGCGTCCTGGTGCTTTTGCTGTCTACCTCGAGCCATGGCACGCAGATGTCTTTGCTTTCCTCGACCTCCGAAAGAACCACGGAAAGGAGGAGATTCGTGCTCGTGATCTGTTCTATGCGCTGTGGATTCCTGATCTGTTCATGAAGAGAGTCGAAGCAAACACTGAATGGACACTCTTCTGTCCCAACGAGGCTCCTGGCTTGGCGGACTGCTACGGCGATGAGTTTGAAGCACTCTACGAGAAGTACGAGAAGGAAGGTCGTGGACGTGAGACGATCCGTGCTCAGAAACTCTGGTATGCCATTCTCGAGGCACAGACAGAGACCGGAAATCCCTTCATGCTCTACAAGGATGCTGCCAACAGGAAGAGCAATCAGAAGAATCTTGGTACCATCAAGAGCTCCAATCTCTGTACTGAGATTATCGAGTACACAGCACCTGACGAGGTCGCTGTCTGCAACCTTGCGTCTATGGCCTTGCCTACCTACGTTGACATGAACAACGGAGTCTACGATTTCCAAAAGCTGCATGAGACTGTCCAGACTGTTACATACAACTTGAACAGGATCATCGAGCGCAACCACTACCCTATCATTGAAGCCTACAATAGCAACATGAGACATCGTCCCATCGGTCTTGGTGTTCAAGGCCTTGCTGACACTTTCCTCGCCCTCCGCATGCCTTTTGAGTCCGACGAGGCTAAGTTGTTGAACATTCAGATCTTCGAGACTATCTACCACGCTGCTTTAACAGCATCCTGCAGACTTGCAAAGGAGCTCGGACCTTACACGACGTATGAGGGTTCGCCAGCATCACAAGGCATCCTTCAATACGACATGTGGAACAAGGAACCGACTGAACTATGGAACTGGGTTGAGCTGAAGGAGCAGATTGCCGAGCATGGTCTTAGGAACAGTCTTTTGGTTGCACCTATGCCTACTGCCAGTACATCTCAGATTCTCGGTTTCAACGAGTGCTTTGAGCCATATACCTCCAACATCTACTCTCGACGTGTGCTCGCTGGTGAATTCCAGGTTGTCAACCCCTGGCTGCTCAAGGATCTCGTCGACATGGGCTTGTGGTCTGACAACATGAAGAACCGCATCATTGCTGACGGAGGCTCCATTCAACGCATTCCTAACATTCCTGACGACATCAAGAAGCTTTACAAGACTGTCTGGGAAATCTCACAGCGCAGGATCCTCGAGATGGCTGCTGACCGTGGTGCGTTTATCGATCAATCTCAATCACTGAACATTCACATGAAGGAGCCCACCATGGGCAAGATCACTAGTATGCACTTTGCTGGATGGAAGATGGGTCTCAAGACTGGAATGTATTACCTCCGGACAATGGCTGCCAGTGCCCCCATCCAGTTCACTGTCGACCAAGAAGCGCTCAAGGTTACCGACACCAACATTGCTCGTTCTGGTAGTAGCGGCATGTTGAAGAGGAGAACCATGATTGGAGGTGGCCACAATTACAGCATGAACTCTCCTGCCGCACCGAAGCCAATGTACATGACCAAGCAACAACCCACAGAGTCACCGAATGGTGTACCCACTCCTTCAAGCACGCCTCCACCAAGCAAGTCCATCATGGCTCAGATTGCCGCCACAACTACCGATGTCTCACCTGTCTCTCCAACACCTTTATCAGGCAAGCGTGACGCTCTTGCACAGCCACCCTTCAAGGCTGACCTAGAAGATGGTGGAAGTCCTCAACTGCTCGCAGCTGACAGCAAAGTAACACTTCCCATCAGAGAGGAGTCGGCTGATAATAAGACACCACAAGAGGAGGACGATGAGAAGGAGAACGAGGATCGCGAGGGTGACATCTACGCCCAAAAGGTGTTGGCATGCAGTATTGAGAACAAAGAGGCTTGCATCATGTGCAGTGGTTAGAACAAGTGGGTGTACTTGGGGCATGAGGAGAGGCATATTGGCGTTGGACACAGGACAGGCCTGGCACAGCCAGAGATTGAGATTGGGTATACACTTCTGTTCTGCTTCTTCTGCTTTTCTGCATTGTAATGTTTTTCAGGAACGACTTCACGTTCCGTCTTATGAGTTTAGATTTGTATGTTAGCATTAAGATTATTGATATTAGTTACTCTGTCTGCCAGGCGGATTCGCTTTCCAATTCGGTCGTCAGCTTACACGCTTCAGTGATGTGCAATCTGAGACAAGCTCGAGCATTGATAGTTCAAGCTAGTTGATCTTAGTGCATGTCGGGCATAGAGAACAACAAGCACCGAGCCTCTAGAACTATAATCGCGTGGAGCTTTGACGTCAAATTGGACGCGATCAGCTTATCCTGGAACTCAATTGATTTGGTTCAGCTTTCCCCTGTCTCACTGTGCTTATTCTCTTCTGACCTTTTCTGCTTTGCTATCCTCATCTTTGCTACAGTATAACCTGTACGACTTCACACAGACACGTCAAGATGAGCACCACCCAGATGAAGACGGAGCAAATCTACCGTGCAAGCACAACGGCGCCTGTAAACATTGCTGTTGTCAAGTATGCTTGTTTGCAATCAGCACTCAACTGTCAGTTTCCTTAAGCTTACACTTTATCTAGGTACTGGGGAAAGCGTGATGCCTCTCTCAATCTCCCCACCAACTCCTCCCTCTCCGTCACCCTCTCCCAGTCTGATCTCAAGACCCACACCACAGCTTCCTGCTCGCCAACTTTTAAGAGCCCAGACACCCTTCTGCTCAATCACTACCCTCAAGACATCTCCAACCCACGCACACAAGCATGTCTAAAGTCCCTCCGTGCTCTCCGCCGCGACCTCGTCGAATCCAAGGATCCATCCGCGCCAAAACTCTCAGAATACCCCCTCCGCATCGTCTCTGAGAACAACTTCCCCACCGCAGCCGGTCTCGCCTCTTCAGCAGCAGGCTTCGCCGCCCTCGTCCGCGCCGTCGCAGATCTATACCAGCTCCCCTCCAGCCCAGAGGATCTCAGCAAGATTGCCCGACAAGGTTCAGGCTCCGCTTGCCGCAGTCTCTTTGGCGGCTATGTAGCATGGGAAGCAGGAAGTCAGGACGACGGCGAAGACAGTTTGGCTGTGCCCGTCCAGCCCACAAGCCACTGGCCAGGCATGAAAGCTCTCATCCTCGTGGCCTCTGCGAAAAAGAAGGACGTCAGCAGCACCGCGGGCATGCAAGCTACAGTCGCAACATCGGCTCTCTTCTCCGCCCGCATTGACAAGGTCGTGCCCGAGCGCATGAACCAGATGAAAGAAGCCATTGCCAATCGCGACTTTGCTACCTTTGGTGAACTCGCCATGCGCGACAGCAACAGCTTCCACGCTACGTGTGCGGATACCTGGCCGCCAATCTTCTACATGAACGACACTTCCCGTGCTGCTGTCCGTCTCGTCGAAGCCATCAACACCGCCGCAGGCAAAGTCATCTGCGCTTACACCTTCGATGCAGGCCCAAACGCCGTCGTGTTCTACGAAGACACAAATTCCGACTTCGTCGAAAAAGCCTTTCGCAAAGTCCTCGGCCACATTGACGGCTGGAAAGCAGGTGCGGGTGTCGTCGCGCCCAGCGAAGCATTGCCTACACCAAAGAAAGATGCTCCATCATGGCTAAGCCGGTTCTCCGAAGCATTAACCATTGATGCGCCGAATGAGCGGGATCCTCACGTCCCCGAATCCGAAGAACTCACGACGGCTTCGCAACAACCCCTCGCAACACCCCGCCGTGAGCTATCCGCACCAGACTGGCTCCGCCATGCCGCTGAGGGCCTCACCCGCGAAGCCCCCTCCTTCTCGACCAATGACATCCTCGCCGCCGTCAACAACGCCGCCAATACCGTCGCTGCTTCCGCAACCAATACGGCGAATAATGTACAATCAGCCGCTAAATCTGCGTCTTCCGCTGAGCCAAAGCCCTCGCCGGCGTGGCTGAACAAGTTTGCGGAAGCATTGACTGCACATGCACCTAATATGAGGGAAGAAGGTGTTGAGGATGGTGAAGTTGAGACGAATGGGAACGGCAAGAATGATGAGGTGATCAAGGCGGAAGAAGTCAAGGGCGAGACCGGTGCACCGGGTTGGTTGAATAGGTTCGCGGCTGCGCTTACAACGGGGACTGGGACGGCTGGACCGAGGGAGGAGGATGAGGAGGTGGAGGAGAAGGAGAAGGCTGTTGAGGCTGTTCCTGCTAAGGTGAAAGAGGGAGATGCCTCCACTACCGTAGCTGCGACACCAGCTCAATCTGACAACGACAAGACGACTATAAATGGTGAGAAGGCATCTGTATCTGCTACCAAGGAGGAGGAAAACAAAGAGGAGAAAAAGACGGGACTGGAGGCTGTCGTGTATGACGATAGAGTTGTTGCGGCGTTGAAGGAGGGTGTCAGCAGGATTATTATGACGAGTGTTGGTGAGGGACCGAAGAGTACGAGGGATCATTTGATTGATGAGGAGGGTGGTGTGGAGAATAGATATTCTTTTTAGATTGTATGTTTATGACGGCTAAAGATGTAGTAGCTAAGTCGGCAAAGAAAAGGAAATGGGAGATTGATCAAAATTGGCTAGATGCTGCCTGGTACGTAGTAGACGGATCTTAGATGCAAGAATGAGGCAAGTTGGTTGAGTAAAAGCCTTGCTCTCCCTGTTGCATCTCTCGGGACTTTGTGGGTGCCTGTGTGCCCCTTTGCACTAGGGCTTGTATCGTGTCACGTTTGTATTCATTGTTGGCAAAAATAATGTATATTTGTATTCCTCCAGATTTCTGAAATCATCCAACCACGCCTTACCTTGCCCTCATTCACAAAACACCTTACACTCACACCAACAGCGTGAGCGGCGCGACCTATTCCGAATCCTTATCGCCTTGTCATTGAAACGCGAATACTAAGCCCCTCTGCTTCTGCTATGCCGTCCCTTCGAGCACCGCAAGTTTTAATAAAGCCACGTCGTTTGCGCCACGGTCGGATCAAGCGCCCACCAAGAGCGTTTGACAGTGGCCAGGCCAAATCCACCAGTCCGCTGGAGTACGCCTCCCAGGCACGTCCCCCGTCCACCCACCCATGTGAGAATCAACGGAATCACAGCGAGGAGGATATGTAAGATATATCTTATCTATAGCATTCATAGCATACGTATTACAGAACTAAACATTCGGGCAACGATCGCATTGACGAGGCTTCGTTATCCGGTGGGGCCGAGATTAGGCAGAGAGGAAGGGAGGGAGGGTGTTGTGAGTAGGGACTCTTGGTGGCGGGAAGGTGTTGAGTGTGCTATGGTGGGGAGTATTGGGCAGTGTGGTGTGCGTAGTGGGAGGGCGCTGTGGCGTGGTGTGTAATAATGAGAAATCTTGAGGATATGAGACACATTTTTCCCTGATTTTTGCTAAGGCAGTTCTGAAAGTATAATGCTCTGTTGAAAGCAAATGACACCGTGCCTGGCTGAGGGAAGGCGGCGTTCTTTGTATTTACTGTTTTCAGTAACAAGATTCTTTTCGTTCTTGTTCTTCTTCTTCTTCTTCTTTTGTAAACATGTCGGGTCCTTTGATGGCTCTTTTAAGAGTCAGGCTGGGACATCTTGCGTATCATCACGGCCGCGGATGGTGCGCAACAGCTTCTGCTTTGTAACGCCCTTGTATGCGAACCCTTGCTCACCCCAGGATATAAGATCTGATGGCGTAACCCCAGTAGTTTTCGAGAAATCACTAGGCTCCGCTATGATGCATGATGAACTTTTGCTGTGCTTGAGATTGGTTGTGTGGTGTTGATTGAGCAAATAAGCCATGTCAAGCAATTTGCCTAGTTGTCTTGAAGTTGTATAGTGCGGGTTATTGTACGTGTCCTAATTTTCATTGCGAAGTTGTGCAGCTGGGATTGAAGGTTTGCTGCTTTCGTTTCCATTGTTGAAGCTGGGTTTGAAAGCGTTTACGAGTGCTTCATTGTGAAGGTGTGTGGTGTCATGCTTGCCAATCTTCGTCCTCTGTGGATCGTGAGATGCAGTGTTCTCGGGTGTTTGGAGGAGGCATCGTATGAAGCATCGCGGACTGTGCTGAGCCTTGAGAAGTGTCCGGCATAAGAGAAGCTTCGTGGAGCACGCTCGCAACAATCGTCCAGGAAGAATTCCTCTGTATTCCTCTGTATTTCTACATTTCTGGTATCTGCGCGTGGCTGATCTGGGAACGAAGCGTCAATGTAGCGTAGCGGCCGTTACTGGAGAGTGCTCAGCTTCCAATGTCCTCAAAACACTTTGATAGCACCCAGTTGTAGCACCGTTGCGCGTTGCTAGCTCGCCTTTATTCTGTTGACCGTATTCTCTCACGCCCACATACTCTGCTTCCATCGCTCTGCTTTCAGATATGCCCAATACCTGGATACCACGTCCTCCCAATCCTCTCAACCTCACCAATAAACTTCTTACTCTGAATCTCCAACCCTCCTTCCAATCCCGCTACCCCTCCAGCCGCCGCATTCTGCATAGCCAACACCGGATCATGTTCGTCCGGCTCATAAAATGGATTCTTCAATAACGAAACATACGCCTTTTGCACCGCTTTAAACGCCGGTCGCAAATCTGATTCCCGCAGGCCAACCATATAAGCTTCTCGATCTCGCAGAGACTGTGAGGGCGGGGCGTATGTGTCTTCTCCACCGCTACTATCACCTCCCTGAACTGATGTATTCACAGGCCGCCGTCCTTGCATATCAATGATTATGACAATCTTGACACCGGTGTTCATAAGCCAGCCGTGCATACTCAGTCGGTCGTCGAGGGCTTGGAGGAGACCGAAGTCGGATGTGCCGCTGGATTTGTGGGGGAGCAGGGCGGTGAAGATGTCGAGGGAGGTGTGGAGGAGGAGTTGGTATTCGAGGAGGTTGCGCGTGTTGGGCGGGAAGAGGGAGATGTGGAGGGGGTTGTCGTTGCGGCCGATGATGCCTATGCAGGCTATGGCGGGTGTGCCTCTTTGCATTGTAGAAAGGATGTGGAGGGTTGTGTCACGATAAGTTGCCTTTGTTTGTTTTGGCTTTCTTGCAGTCGTATGTCAATGGCCCGCGTGAAGTTGACCCGACTGCCGAGAATGCTGATCATGCAGATATTAATGAGCACTTTCAGTCAGTCTGTCCACCAGCAATAACCTCAACAGTGAGGCATCATGTCACAAAACTTCTCCCTGGCGAGCCGTGTTAAGCTCAACAATGGGAAAACAATGCCCACCATGTAATAATCTCACTTATGATAGACACGAGTAGTGTACTGACATATTTACAAGACATCTTGGTCTGTACCTGATGTCAGGACGTGAAGCATCACAGGCAGTTCAATATGCTTTAGCAGTATGTATATGTCACTGTATGAAAAATGTAGTCTCTATTCTCACACCACTATCAGGCCGGCTATCGTGGGTAAGCAACCACTTTCTCTCTCGTCTCACCCTCAGTGCAACTTAACATAATTACTTTAGCTTTGACTGCGCACAAATGTATCACAATGAATCGCAAACTGGCACCGCGATCCAGAAGTTCCTCTCGTCGGGCAGTAACAACGCCACAGGCCTCAAACGTGAGGATATTCATTACACTACCAAGCTTGCGTCGAATGGGACGTATGATGCTGCGAGAAAGAGTATTAAGCAGTCAGTGAAGGTACGTAGTGCAGTTTCAGCATACCAGTGGTTGATTGACCAATTCGTGCAGGCATGCGGATTAGGGTATATTGATCTTTTCCTATTGCACAGTCCATATGGTGGTAAGACTGCAAGGCTAGAAAGCTGGAGGGCAGTCGAGGATGCCATTGAAGAAGGAGAGGTGAAGATTGGAGGAGTATCCAATTTCGGCGTCAAACACATCAAAGAGCTTGTAGCATCAAAGCCTCGAATCATGCCAGCTGTCAACCAGATCGAAGTCCACCCATTCAATACAAGGGAGAATATCCGTCAAGTTTGTGAGGAGAACGGTATCCTCGTTGAAGCCTATGCACCTCTAGTCCGGGCATTGAAGATGACACACCCCACGATCAAGTCGCTGGCAAGCAAGTATAACTGTACACCCGGACAGTTGTTGATTAGATGGTCACTTCAGCATGGCATGGTGCCTCTTCCAAAGTCGATCAATAAGGCTAGGATTGAGGAGAATAGCAAGATTGGTCACTTTGACATTGAAGGCAAGGACATGAAGACGATGGATGGATTGGATGAATATTTGGTTACAGGTGAGTTGTATGAGCAAGGAAGGAAGAAAGAGGAATGATATTCTTGGCAGCTAATGCTTCTTTTCGTCTAGATTGGGACCCTGTGGACTGTCCTTGAATTACCCCACCATGAGAGAATGAAGGCTCTGGTTCTTTTTGGTCATTCAAGGCCTACGGAGCGAGGAGATGTCTTGGTGGCGATAGAAGGTGCTAGACGAAGCCATCGGCGTAGCATATGGGTTCAAGCGACTGCGATGTCGGTCTCCCAAAGACGAGATGACAAGCCGGCCCTTGTTGTCGGGTTCAGACGTTTCAGATAAGGAATCAGAATTGGCCAATCATTGCACTCTTCATGTGAATATTATGACCTAACACCCCACGATATCAATGTTTCAATGGAGGGGCACAATGAAAAAGTGTCTGGAGAAACACGCTGGATGCGGGCTCGACTGCTTGCTGGCTAAAGCGGCAGAAATGCTCGAGGATGGACTTTAGTGACCGCGTCCACCATCTGGGGTTTGGAAGAGCGAAAGAAGAGGAGAAATAAGCAGGTTGGATGCCCTGCCATCCAGCAATGATAAGCGCATTTGAAATGCTAGAAGCTAGAAGCTAGAAGCACATCCTCCAAAGATCACCACCAGATCTGCCGAGAAGCGCTGTCGTTGTTTTCTCTTACGCAACGTCATCTCGTCCCAAAAACACAACGGATGATATCGGGCCTGCTAGAGACTACCTTAGCATTACCACCTATTATATCTCTGCTTCCCTCCTCCATTCTCCCTTCTACCTTTCACTCTCTCACCCACACCACTACCTTTTGTTGCTATAACCCCTTCTGCATCTATATCCTTCCACTTACACAATCGCCATCATGTCTAACCTTCCTTCTGAACCTGAGTTCGAGCAAGCCTACAAGGGTATGTCTGATGTCGCTACCAATCTATCTTCCTACATCCTGTCCTGTCTCTACCAAGTCCATGGGCGAAGTACAACACGGACTATGAACTTGCCAGCATGAATCCTTGCACGCCTTCCCTGGGAAATGGAGAAAGAATGAGGTGGTGCACACACCATGGCTACACCATTCCCACCCCTCCTATCACAGAACCATCATACACTTCATACCTCCTACCTCCTACCCACTACTGAAAACTAACGCACTCCTCTCCCACCACCAGAGCTCTCCTCCACCCTCGAAAACTCCACCCTCTTCGAGAAATACCCCGAATACCGCACCGCCCTTAAAGTCGCCGCCATCCCCGAACGCATCATCAACTTCCGTGTAGTCTGGGAAGACGACAAGGGCGAGCTCCAAGTCAACCGCGGCTTCCGTGTCCAGTTCAACTCCGCCCTTGGTCCTTATAAGGGTGGTCTCAGATTGCACCCGACGGTCAACTTGAGTATTCTCAAGTTCTTGGGCTTCGAGCAGATTTTTAAGAATGCTTTGACTGGATGTAAGTTGCATATTGAAAGAGAACAAGAGATGGGAGATGGATATGAGTAAAAAAGTGGACGGGAACACTATAACAGCTTCACAAAGACCATCGACTGACATGCCTCTCCTCATAGTGAACATGGGTGGTGGTAAAGGAGGAGCCGACTTCGACCCCAAGGGCAAATCCGACAACGAAATCCGCCGCTTCTGCCAAGCATTTATGCGCGAACTCTCAAAGCACATTGGCGCCGACACTGACGTCCCTGCTGGCGACATTGGTGTTGGTGGTCGCGAAATCGGTTACTTGTTCGGCGCATACCGTCAAGCAAGGAACAGATGGGAGGGTGTTTTGACTGGAAAGGGTGGTTCTTGGGGTGGATCATTGATCAGACCTGAAGCTACTGGTTATGGATTGGTTTACGTAAGTTGTGACCTTTCGCTTCCATTTCTCCTCGCTCGCTCGCTCGCCCATACGTCCGCTTCAATTGCTAACATCTCCCAGTACGTCGAGCACATGATCTCCCACGCGACCGGCGGCAAAGAATCCTTCTCCGGCAAACGCGTCGCCATCTCCGGCTCCGGCAACGTCGCACAATACGCCGCCCTCAAAGTCCTCGAACTCGGGGGCACCGTCATCTCGCTCTCCGACAGCCAAGGCGCCATCATCGCCACCTCGGACAAAGGCTTCCAAGCTGACACCATCCACGAAATCGCCGCTCTGAAGCTCAAGCGCCAACAGCTCAGCATCCTGGGCAAGAACGACGGCTTCAAGTACATTGAGGGGGAGAGACCCTGGAAGCACTGCGGCAAGGTCGACGTCGCGCTGCCGGGCGCCACGCAGAATGAAGTCTCTGGCGAGGAAGCCAAGGCACTGCTTGAAGCTGGCTGCAAGTTTATTGCTGAGGGATCCAATATGGGTTGTTCACAAGACGCGATTGAAGTCTTCGAGGAACACCGCCGTGCTAACAAGGGCGCGGAGGGCATCTGGTACGGACCCGGTAAGGCGGCGAATGCGGGTGGTGTTGCTGTGTCTGGATTGGAGATGGCGCAGAACAGTGCGAGATTGAGCTGGACGAGAGAGGAGGTCGATGCCAAGTTGAAGGATATTATGAAGAACTGCTTTGAGAACTGTTTGTCGACAGCGCAGGAGTATGTGCCGGTTAAGAGCGGTGAGTTGCCTAGCTTGGTTGCTGGTGCCAATATTGCTGGATTCAGAAAGGTTGCGGCTGCTATGCATGACCAGGGAGACTGGTTTTAGATGTTGATGGATGTCAAGATGTAGAGGTGATCTGATATATTTCTTGGATATGTAGCGTAATGAATTGTATGAACACTGATACATTCTCCTTTCTTATCACCTTAGTGGGGGATTTAGCTGAGATGATCTTTCTATATGAAACCTAAGGTAGTAAGGTAGTGAGATGGTGGAACTAGTAGTCAGTTATTTAAGAGTCCTTCAGATGGCTCCTGGGGATGTGTAGACACAGAAGAGTATGCTAATAAGTACGAATATGTGCAGCACTCCGCACGGCCTAGTAAGACAGTGGAATTGGTAATGGTACCGCTCGGTCCCTCTGTTAAGCCCTCTCTGAGGCATGAGGTACGCTCGTGGTTGTGAGGATGTCTACCGTACTGTTACTGCACTCTGGAACATCGGGCTACTGCAAAGTCAGGTACCTGGTACTAAATCTCGCACTTTGATAAGGAGGTTATGCTACTGCTACTGTATACCCCATCTACTATGACTGGCCCTACTGTCACCTCTGCTCGCCTTTGAGCTTGGGGTTGATGGAGATTAGATGACGGACGAATATAGTAATACTAGGTTCTGGTGACCTTTGTCGAAAAAAGCTGAATGGTAATACTATCGTATAATTTAGCACCCTTAGCGATATCATTCATGCTACTAGTACGATCAAAGAAAATGCCTTGCGACTAACCAACCCCGTCCGATACAACGATGAAAATCACTATACAGTAAAAACCATTTGAAAGATATCCTCGAAGAATGTTTTGTTCTTTATTTGTATTTCTCTTGAATAGAGGGACATGGAATGCTCAGTAAGTCCCAGAGGTGACATATCTGCAGTAAAATTGGGACAACGACGGGGGTCTAACAATCGTCGCTGGGGCACATGCTGTCGTGCTTTGAGAGTGATTGGATATCATAAAAGTTTTGTACATGTAATCGTGTCGTAGGTCGGCTGCCATGCTTCCCTCGCCTGTAAACTACACAATATCGTACATTCTTTTATCTTGGCTACAAGTTCAAGTAAGTTTTTGCTTGATGAAGAAGGATCGCAGATGCGTCAGTTGCCATGCACATGTTGCACCGAGGACCACAAGCTGGATGAACGTCCACTTGACCACACGTGCATTTGTTGCCTCTGACTGATCACGGAATTCGGCCTCGCGCTCCTGGATAGTAAATCTCGTTAGTTAAGGTCTGGCATGATGATGCAAGGAGAGGAGATATTTGCGCAGCTTTCAAATTCAACGAATCCATGCCTTCGCCAATTCACATCACTCACCCGCTGAAACACCTGCTCCCTCTTAATATCCTGCAACCGTCCATTCAAATCCCGCACCTTCTGCACAATGTCATCAATCTTGCCCTTGTCCGTACTCTCAATACTACTCGTCTCGCCAATCGCCAGATCCAGCGTGAACTTGATAGCGCCCCTGTCTCCACCTGGCATGCCTGAACTCAACCAACCACTTGTCGGAGCACCAGACGGCGCGAAGCAGATCCGATGGTCGCCGGCGTCTGCAGCCGTGAATGTGAAGCGGCCGGAAGAGGAACCGCGTTGGTTTACGACGCGGTGGTCGTTGTCGAATGTTTCATCGACGGTAATGAGCATGTTGATGTTCGGGGCGGGGACGTAGGTGTTTGTGGAGGGTTCGTATTGTTGGGCTTCGTAGTGACCTGAGAGGTAGGATATTAACAAAGGGAGCTGGTGTATGTGGACACCAAACCACTAACCAACTACGAGGGTGTCTTTTGGTAGCTCTTCCATGAAACATCTAGGCGTTGTTGCGTCCATGTAGAAGTAGAGGGCGTTGGTGGGGAGAATGAGAGCGACCATGGCTGCTGTGGACAGAAGCCATGATGGTGAGGGTGTGCTGAGTCTCATCTCGAAATCTTGAATGTTTCTACTTTCGACGCGCAATCTTTGAATGGTGTTGTCGATGCCTCATGCTTGTCGTCTTTGAAGATCAGGGGGTTCATAAAGTAAATAGCTGGGGTTAGGACCACTGTCGCATTCATCTGGACAACAGCAGTAACAATTTCAGGACGATTGATCACCTTCTACTCGAAATGGCGACAGCCTCTCGAGATGTGCAGGATATCCTGGGTCTGCCTGCTGGTCAGGCCGTGCCAAAATCAAAGTCGAAGAGGAAGTCGAGGGTAACCGTACCGCGACCAGGTCCGTGACGTTTGCGGCCGTGATCAAGAGGAGTAGACTTGCTGATATTCCTCGCAGATGGCATTTCGAGAGAAGTTTATGCGTTGCTTGGTGAGCGAGCGCCGCCAGTACCTATAGAAGATCCCAAGTATAAACAAAGAAGGACGTTACCCACGGAAAGAGTATCATGGCATCGTTCAAGATTTGTGAACCAAGCACGAGATGATGGCTTGCTACTATCGCATTGGCATAAGAAGACTGAACCACTGGGTGCTACTACACCTAATGCGAGCAATACCAGCGACATCAATGGTATTGCGGATGCGAATGTACAGGCAACAACGCCAGCAGAAACAAAGGAAGATGCGCAGATGGTAGAAGACGGAGAGTATAAATTTGCGAAATACAACCTGCAGATTCAGATACCACGGTATGAGGCTTCACTATACGATCAGTACCTTCAGAATCCAGATTGGAGTCGTGAAGAAACGGAATACTTGATTGATCTGCACAAAGAGTACTATGGGAAATGGCCTCTGATAGTAGATCGATATGATTTCAAGCCAGTCACAGCTCACAACGTAGAGCTAGGAGCAGATCCAGCCACTCAAGCAGCACCAATACATCGATCAATGGAAGATCTCAAGCACCGTTTCTATACAGTCTGTTCTTTGTTGATGGCGGCTCACACTCCCTTGACAAACATGACTTCTGCGGAGTTCGAACTACATGAGAAATATGGAAAGTTCGATCCGAAGCGAGAAACAGAACGGAAGCGTCACAAGGAGCTCATCATGACAAGAAGCGACGAGGACAAAAAGGAAGAGGAGCATCTGCTAGCCGAGTTGCGTCGTATCTATCTCCGCCAAAAGCGCAACGAAGAAGAAAGAGCAGAGCTTCGCGACCGTCTCGACCATAGCATCACCGATCCAGCAGCGGATGCAACACTTTACAAGACAAGTGCTGAGATTAACGCATTGTTCCACAAGATGATGGCCAAGGACAAGAGCGCGAAACAGCGTCGCACAACAATGGATGGCGGAATGGCTGGAAGTCCTGCCAATATGCATGGAGCAGGGCATACACCTGGTAGTGCTTCGGTTGCGAAACGTGGCTCCATAGCTGTAGCACCTGGACAAAGCACACCTGGTGCAGGTCGCAAACAACTAACACCACGCGAGGAAGTCCGCTTTGGAGTTACACACCACGATCGACTTACCTCAGGTGTGACCTTTCGCTCAGATAAGATTGCAAAAGTACGACAAGCAAAGTCACAGGTGCAGACGCAGAAGATTGCGGCCATCCTCGCGGAACTGCAAGTACCAGATATGTTTCAAATGCCGTCCAGTGCTGTGGTTAGCGGTATGGAGAAGCTGGTGCAGAAAGTGGGACTGTTGATTGAAGCCAGAAAGGTCAAAGAAAAGGAGGAAAACGACCTCAAGGTGGCACGAGAGAGAAAAAAGATGCGAGAATCGGAACTTGGCCCTCGACCTGCAGACGGTGGCGTCCAAGGTGCAGATGTAGATATGTCCAATGCTCAGGACGCAGCTGTGGAGGAGATCGAAGGTGAAACGAAGGTTGAGGGAGACGAGGAAGAAGAAGAAGAAGCTGAGGAAGAACAAGAAGGCGAAGACGAGGACGAAGACGACGACGAAGGTGCACAGCAGGTCGAAGAAGATGGTGAGGCTGAAGACGACGACGATGAGGATGAAGAAGATGAAGATGGCCAAGAAACTTTCGCTGACGCTGCCGAAACGTTTGGCGATGATCAAGACGAACGGGAAGAGCGGCAAGACTCTGAGGAAGCAGCAGAGGAAGCGGCAGATAGATCAGGTGGAGAAGAGGAAGAGGAAGACGAGGAGGAAGAAGAAGAACCACAAACTGTGCGGAGAGGAAACAAGCGCAGTGCAAGTGTTCTTTCCGTCGGTAGCTCTGCTGTCACTGCGAAGAGGATGAAGGCTGGTTAGGACTTTGTGATATCAAGCTAATCTACCTCAGAATACACGCCATCCAGGTCTCTATCCTTGCTATACTATGTGGCACGTGACTACCGAATTTGCATTCATGTCGTTGCTATGGGCGACATTGCCGGATTAGGCTTCTTCGTCTGTGCAGCTGCACATAATTCCTAGGTCGCAATATGAGATTTCTTGCACAGTCGCATCTAGACGATCTATTGCCTTGTTACTCGAGATGTACTGTGTTGCTCTATTGAGGGCTTTGTGCAAAATTCAATGTCGAGTAGCAGTCCACGACGAAAATGGGTGTCAATAGTCAAGGACATGACAAAGAAATATGAAACACTAACTCTTTGAGGGAACACCGCTCTGCCGTGTCAAGTCCTCAATAACACTTTAGAGCACCAGAAACAGCTGTGACATCTTTGTCTGAAACATCACCAAGTCTTATTGATCACAGCGACAAACACATACATAAATACTTTCCGTCACCCTTTCAATCATGTTACTTCATACGCATCACCGTCCACCACCTTCGTTACAAGCTAACCTCAGACGAGTTATCTTCAACCACTGTCAACACCTCAACTAAACTTACAACCTCAAAATGCTCGCACTCGGCCTCCTCACCCTCGGCCTCGTCGCCGTCGTCACCGCTGGCGCCGTCCCTGAGATGATCGAAGCCCGCAACGCCAAGGGCGAGACGATCCACCTCCCCCTCAAGGATGCCACCGTGATCGGTCCAGTCGTCCCAGGTGGCCCCAACGTAACCTTCACCGGCCAACACTACGAGATCGAAGCACAGATTGCCAAGCTCAACCCTTGGTTCATGCACGAGAACGTCACCGAGCACGGACACCACTCCAACGAGACCCACGCTCTCGAGGCTCGCTCCAACCGCGTCTCCTACGTTTGCAACAACGGTTTCGCTTGGGCCGACTACGGTGCCGTGGCCACCGACCTCAACTATATGGCCAAGTGGCCATCCAACTATTATTGCCAGGCCGGCAGAAACAGCTGCACTCGTTTCGCTTGTTACGACAACGCCGCTGTTCTCATGTGCAATGATACTCCAAACGATGTCATGGTTCTCTGCTCGACATTGAGACAAAACACATTGTTCATCTACAACTCCTGCAGCGACCCTTTCTGGGACAGAAGTGAGGGCCAGGCTTTCTACATCAACCCTAGCTACAATGTTCTTATCAAGCACACTGACAAGGGCAAGGAGTGTGGAACTCAGCAACATTAGGAAGGATTAGACAGGCGGAGGCCTTAGTCTTTTCTTCTTTTTCCTTCTCTTTTCCTACCTTTTGTATCGATATTGGAACGACCATCCACCAGCGGGAGTTTATGAGGCGTATGGGAATTTGGATCAGCTTGATTGAGCAGAATAGATACTAATACTAATTCTAATTCTGTTACGATGAATATTGGGCTTTTAAGTCGTGTACCTTTGATTCTTCTGTGTGCATGCCTGGTGACTTTGTGAAGACTGTATCCTTATCATCTGGTACCATGCTTGTAACAAAGGATGACCTCCTAGATTTCAAGAAGATGACGAGTGACTTAGTACAATTGCATGGATCGAAGAAGTTTGTCCTCAAGTTTTACGTACCGCCTTACGTCCGTCACGTCCCCATGTGCACCAGCTTCTCCCTTTGCAATCTGTGGTAGTAGAAATAAAGCCCACCATGAAAACAAACAGGTGCAACACCACTCTCACCGCACCAGCTCGAGTTGGCACTTCCAAATTGGTATTAGATTCTCGCCGCCCTCATCCAAATAGAGCAAGCCCATGAATATCTACCCCCTCAGATGCAGCACAAGCCTCTTTGACAGAGGAGCTCAACCCACAGACAGCCATATGTATTGACATTCGACGAACTTCGATATCTATCTCTAGGTCGACTTCTTGGCAGGGAAAGCTCGAAAAGTAGCCTAGCTCCATCATACAATGATTGCATTACAGGGTTTCAAGCTCCATTCTCTGTACTTACCTGCATGTCATTTACCCTGTCAACACTACATGCAGCGGGCCTCGATTCGGTTGGTGACTGACAGCACAACTCGCCATCATGGTGCTGAGCATGGGTCATAAGTTAGCTGCAGCATGTTCAGACATGGCGAAGCGGGATCGTCGGTATGACTGCATGACGTGACGATCTTTTTTGGAACCCATAATCATATTTGCACACTTTTGACTTGAAAAGTTCTCCGGCACTCTCCACAATCTTTTCAACCTTTGAGTTAGGAATTGAGATCGTTTGAATTTTTGATGCCAAGGCTTTGGGATATCAGATGGATTTCGTCTTCACGACTTAGAACGAAGCATTGAACAGCGTTTATGAGCAAGACTGTTGGTCTCAATGAGGGATGTAAGGTAGATTCCGTACATCTCTTACTAGGTTGTCCTTGGTAATTGTACTTCTGATCAGTAGCTGATGTAGACTTTCTGATCCTGCAAAAGATCAACTGTGCAGCCACGAAGGCAATATGGTTATTTTGTGCATTGTCAAACAAACAAAGTCTCGCGTCGCATGAGAGGTGGACAAAGAGCTGCCTCTTCGACTTGGGCTTTTAAATAGACGCACTGTCAAGGGTCACCGTTCTCAGCACAAGGTATAATCTAAGCCAATAGATGAAAGTTCAAGTATCATGACCTAAGGAGAAGACAGGGTTGCTTTCAGTAACGCTATTTTAGTTTCCAAGACCAGCAAATTGTCGTTATATACCAAAATAAATTATGCTGACATCATCGAATCAGCCAATTCCCCCGTGGCGCAATTGGCTAGCGCGTTTGACTGTTACAAGCTAGCAATCAGGAGGTTCGTGGTTCAAGCCCACGCGGGGGAGTCTCATCTTCTTCTTTTGCATTCTCTGTCGTCGATCTGTGCTTCAAGAATTTTTTTTCGCGACGTTTTGGCGCTGACACTAATTATTGAGGAATAGCAAGTTGGTGCAGGAAAAGGAATGGGAAGGGAAAAATGGTCGTCTTTTTTGGTGGCAGCTGAAAGGTTTGATCACTCAGGGAATCATTCAAAAGGTATGCAGCAGCTCCTTCATGTTCCAACAGACAAGCATGCCGCGATTACTGCTACATGTACTACTGCTCTTTTGCGGCGCGTTTTCCAAATCGACAGAACGTAACGACAGTGCTTGTATTCGCAATACTAGAGATTGTACAATGCAATTTGACAATAAGTTGGACTTCCTGCTTCTCTTCATGCCTGCTTGGTGCTCAGCACTACACACCCAGATTTTCCCTAGTGGACAAGCTCATGTATAGCATATTTCAACAAGAGTCTGTTTTAGGAGGACTCAAGACTTTCTGACCTGGCTCTACCTTGGATGCCGACAGTACTCTTCATATGGGTTCTTTCCTATATGTGACCTCACCTTTCATTTTTCCAGTGCAAAATACTTGGAACATTAAAAACGCGCAGCAACAAACTTCGAAGCCCAATCGTCCCCGAACTTCTCTTGCACGTAGCGTGTCCACGGCCTGAGAGCTCCGTGAGTAGAACCTTGAAGAGTACGACTACGACGACGACTTTATCGACGATCAAGACGGAAGGTGAGACACGGATTTCATGGCATGAGCACCTTGCGACGAGCCACATGGTGAAAAGCTGAAAGTTGAAGACTCTATGCCCTCAAGACGAGTCCAAGCCGTGTCAGAAGTATGTCGGTTTCAGCGACTGCAACCTCAGTCATCTAACAGTCCGCTGATTATACGAATATCGACTTCTACCGCGCTCAGACAATTGCTGCTATCAATGACGTGAGGGTCTTTGAGCAATATAATATCGACAGGGAGATGAGCAAGGCGTTGCTAGATCTAGGGTTCAATCTCGTCCGAGCCTGACAATGCACCTTCTGAGTTCGACAATTTACCTTCTTGACCGAAATTCACTCCAGTGCCAGGACAAAAAGGCTCAACGCAATATTTCGTCATAAAGATTGAATCACAAAGTCCGGCCACGCTCACCTTCAAACCTAGCCTCCTGGCGAAGGCCTCAAGCAGCTATCGGCTGCCCGGCCGCTCTCGACCAAGTGCTACGGCGACGTTTCTCAGCAAGATTTCTCACGGCGATTGGGTATGCTCCAAGTCAGGATGTATTGGATCTGGACCCATGGAATCCGTTCTAGGAGGCAAGTTGACTTCGGACGGCGACGAGGGGCCCACGAGGTTATGTTGGCGGCCACCCGTACGCTGGCGGGTCTTGCTGGGAAGATCGGACTATGAGGGCGGTGGTGTCGACAGTTTGACGTGCTGGCGTTTCGAGACTCTACTCTTGTATTTTCGATATTAAGGAGATGAGATCCGAATAGCAGAAGTACAAGTGATGGAAAGATACGGCGGCGCTCAGAATGAGCATAAAACTAGGTGTGAAGTGTGCTGATATTCTCCCACTTCTCCAGCGTAGTCCATTCACAGTCGCAATCCTATCCAAGTTAGCATGGGATTCCAGTATCCAAGGCGATCAGAACAAGCATAGACACCAGGTGTGAAGCGTACTAATACTCTCTAGATCTTCCAGCTTCACCAATTCACACTTACATCCCAACCATGGTATACATTGGACCACATGGTGCTTGAAATCAAGGGTAGGGTATTGCTGAGGAGCTTCTGAAACATGGCCAGCAACAAACACACGCCCATTTTCAGGGTTTGGCCTTGTTTCAGATTTCTCACTTTCCTTTCGCCATCTTTTCGATATCCTGCATTCCACAACGATGTTTGTGTTTCTCAGGATCCCCGTTGCATTCGCCACACTGTGCACTCAGGTGTCATTGAGCTTGGACGTCCTTGCGCTGAGATGTCTTCGTGCTTAGATGTTCTGGTGCACTCAGATATTATTGAGCTTAGACGTTCTTGCGCCGTCGTGACTTCCTCATAAGAAACTCAAACATTCTACTGATCGCAAAATGTCATCAACAGCTTCGACATGCAGCATCAACATCATCATCATCATCTTTCACTAACTCCAGATTGTCAGCCATCATTATTCACTACGACATACTCAGACGTAAAATCACTTAGCAAACTGTACACGCCAAAGACCTCCTGTAAAGCAAGACATCTCCACCGTCATCTCAATCAAATACAAACTGTAAGTACCTTCAAGCTCTGCCATACCTCGCTCGCTCTAACAACGACAGCAGCACCATATCGACATGCGTTTCAGCAAAGCTATTGCCGCCACACTCGCCACTGGCACCCATATCCTACCAGTCCAAGCTAGCGCTTCGGATGTATTCAGCATATATCCCGTCATCGCCGGTGCCTTCGAGCACGTCTTTCAAACCATCCCCACAACGGCACCGCGGACCTAAACACAACAGACACCCTGGTACATCTGGTGGACCTGCCTGGCAGCGGGCTCACCAACTCATTGGCCGATGTGGCCAAATCTCAAGCATACTTCGCATCAATGGCGCAAGTGTATGAGGAGGCAGGGAAGAAGTTGGGGTCGGAGACGATGATTACGATGGCCATGTTGTATGCTGAGACGGCGGAGGCGCTGGAAGAGGATGGAGATGGGGACTTGTCGGAGTCTGCGCAAGGGCTGAGCCGGAGGAAGATCAAGAAGTGTGCCGGTTGGTGGTGTATCGTCCCACCGGTGTGTGCAGGTCTGTGCGTGATCAAGGCACTTGGTGGTTGAGCCATCAGTTTGCGGCTGGATGAGAGGAATGCTGCCAGCATCGCGATAGGAGGAATAGAAGTGCTAAGTGCATCTACCTTGGTATGGAGTTTCATGATACACGAAGTAACGATCATAATGTCTTTCAGTCTTCACTGTTCTTTTTGAAGTATCCATCATAATGAGGCATCTTGGGGACCTCTGGGCTCCCGTTTCTACCTATTTAGCTTCAAGGGCCTTCACTCACCTCATCCCCAGCCCATTATTCACAATATCAAATCAAACCAATATCCCCAGCATTCCGCACTCGGAGACCCAAAAGCAAACCCAAAAGACCAGCAAATCGGAAAAGCCAGGGCAATCTACCCCAACCAGAACCAGAAACAAAATACCAGAAACAAAATACCAGCAACAAAATACCAGAAACAAAACGCCAGAAACAAAACATCAAAAACGAACCGAACATTCCAGCTCGTCCCCTGTGACAACCGACGGCCACCACTCACACATCCCAATAGGTTCTCGGTGTGAGTGGTGCCTGGAGACCATGAGACCATGTTTGTAGGAAGATGAGATGTGAGGAAATGAGTGATCAAGACTTGCGGTGGTAGTGCTTGCGCGTCATCATCATCGTCGAGAATGATAACTTCAACCTGCTGTGTCGTTGTCTTCATCTTGAAATGGTATGACCGAGGACGAGGAGAGTTAAGGACTGTACTATCGAGGATGTTAGAGGAGGAGACTGGAGGAGACTAGGGAGACTAACATAAGACGCGACGGTCGAATTCCAGCAAAGGCCTAGCAGTGTGATTGAGACGAAGGTTAAGGTGGTGAGTGTGCTAGTGATGAGAGCTGGATGATACACGACAAGGCGCGTCAAAAGTGCTGCTTAAGAGCAGGAAGTTGAATTCGTGACGGGCATGCCGCAGTAATGAAGAAGAGAGTGTGATTTAAGTCAACATTCTTGCAATCAATCTGCAATCACCAAACCATGGTGAAGAAGGGATCGTGTTGATGAAGGGATCATGCTGATGAAAAGAAGGTGCTGACGAAGAGACCATTGTGATGAAGAGACCATGCTGATAAAAAGACCATGCTGATGAAGAGACAATGTTGATGAAGAGATCACCTGAAGACTTTGGCATGATCAAGCAGTATGAGATGCCCACATCAAAGGTCGGATACGGCCGACTTGCTTGATTGCGAATCTTCCTCTGGTGATGTCTCGGAAGCCCCAATGTCTGTAAAATGGCGAGCGATGGAAGCGCCGTGTGAAGGATGCCGAGCTGGTACCGCAGACGATTCCCCTGATGCTGTAGACCACACCATCAGCACTATGCGAAGATTCTGTGTGAAGATTCTGTCCTTGACCAAATGCTACATCAATGCAGATCAGGATCATGTCATTAAGCTGGTGTGGTCTGAGCTGTCGTGGTCTTCGAGATGTAGGTCTGTCGGCATGGTCCTGCCGCCATGGCTTGATGGTGAGCTTTGCAGCAAGCATACAACCTGACGATCGCTGGCGTGTGATGAGCCGCAATGCAGAACGGAACGACTGGGCACGCCCCTGCCTCAGAAGAGGCAGGCTCCCCGGCACCCAGTGAACTGTCAAGACCAAAACCAAAAAGAATACCAGAAGAAGCCTTATGTGTGAAGAATATCAGGTATAAAAATAGGCCAGGACTCCTAGTGAGAAGCTCTGCCACTAGCGTCAAGGTGGTCCTGTGTCGGCAGAGTCTCCTTTCTTTTATGCATCTTCACCCAGCTTGTCGCTGACTACCGACACTCGTTGTCGCCTGCCATGCGACCAATACTCCACCTCAGCCGCGAAATCTTCTCCAAACCCAATTGTCACGCCCGGGTGGTCTGACACACGCATGTTCTCCTCCGAGTAACGGGGAGGAGGCATGGCGTCCACAGACAGCGGCGCTGGGTCCAGCGAATATGCTGGGGGGTCTGAGTGGTGAAGAGAGGAGTATGAAGGCGGTGGTGAGGTGGGCGTAAATGGTGCAGGCGCCTCCGACATTTCGACGTGGTGTGAGTGATTCCGGAGGTATTTCAGCCTGGTGCCAAAGTCTTTGGTTTCTGATATCTCATTCATGGTGATGTGAGATGCGATGGGCATACTGCAGGTGCACTCCACTGCTAGACGTGGTGTGAGTGATTTCGGAGGTATTTCAGCATGCTTCTGAAGTCTTTCATCTCTAATATCTCATTCATAGCCTCAATCGGATATCTATCCATAAGCTACAACTATTGTAGCCTCAGCAACCTCGAGAACATACCCAGGCCCTATTCATACCTTCATCACAGCGATATGGAAACAACATTCTGACAGGAGTTCTGAGATGAGGTTCTACAAAGATATTGATTGTATAGGCGAAGAAGTCGTATGAGCGATTTTAGAGGTGTTTCAGGGCCGTTTCATAGCCATTGTTTTGGTGTATCCTATTCATAGCCGCTGCTGGCATATCTATCCATTGGCTGTAACCATAGTGCTAGCCTAGCGCTCTGAGGCGCACACGCAGAAACCCTTCAAGACTTTATTGTGGCAATATATAGAAGAAGTCATCCCAGAGGCCATATCACCAAGATCTTAAGCCGAAACACAAATATCCTAAAGCCAGGAGCGCTGGCGTGTGGTCCTTCTATAACGCGTAGGCAATCCAAAAAAGACAACGAGCTATGTTTCGCATGAAATCTGCAAATGGCAAATGGCATTCATTGGCGAGTGGATCCCTCCAAACCTTTACCCACATGGCGATCGAGTCGAATCGCACTTGAGACTTATCTGAAACCACAACAAATCTCTCAATAATTGTCAAGATACTCATCATGGTTGGACTTCATCCCCTGTTTCATGGACGTACACATAGAGTGTAGACGCCGCCAGGGCACACCGACTGCCTTGTGTCCTGCATATACCAATGTGTCACCAAAGCTCTGTCATGTTTCTGGTGACCTTATCCACGTGCACTGTAGTCGTCTCGCCGAGGCGAATCTGCCCAATTCCTTGGTGGACAGACCGCCAGCGATCTGAGTGTTCATAGCCCCGACTAGGCGTGTTTGCGTGGAAGGATAGTGTCCGTATGGCTAATGGTGTTGAGGCTGTTGATGTTGAGGAACTGGTGGATATGGTAGAAGTGAGGCTGCTGGGCAGCTTGCTGTGGCTGGTTGGACTGGTACGTGTATGCTGTCAGATATGGCAGAAGTCTTCTGGAATAGGTTATAACAGATGTGTGGACGTGCAGGGAACAAGCTGTGTGAGTGATTTCGGAATGTCACTATGGCTGTCCTTAGCGAACAACAAGAAGAAATGGTCTGCAGAACACGAGACACAAGGTCGAAGAGAGTGGCGATATACGTCGACATCTTGATCGGCACACAACTGTAGCATTCGTCTCCACGACATACACAGAGTAAAGAGGGCTACGATGCATGTTTCCATGTCGCACAATAATAGGAGAAGAAAACCATAAATAAACAAACGTAGGTGTAAAAAGTACGTTACAAAGGTCGCCCCAGCATGCCCGTGTTCCCAACCCAAATCAACAACACTTCTCAGTCATTTGTTTCTCACGTCGTCTCGGGATTGCAGCTGTTAGATGTGTCTCTCTTGCTTGATCACCCATCTCCATCTCCTTCTTCTCGGTCGTCATGCTCGTGCGTTGCGTTACAGATATTCTGTCCTCCAGAGAACACCTAGGAACCTCCCAAAAAAGTATGTTATCGTAGCCAGATTATCTCGTCATGTAAAGTCCCACGATTCATCTACAAGATCTCACACTTCTTCTTCTTGGGCTTGTTGGTGAGAAGTGCCGCACGTGTTGCGTGTTCAAAGACTTCGCGGACACCTTCGTTGGTCTTGGCCGAGCATTCAAGGTACTTGTATGCACCAATCTTCTTGCGAACATCCTCAGCCTACAGGACGCATGTGTTAGCTATCTCCCACATGCAGGCATGAGCAAAACTTCGACTGCACATACCTGCTCAGCTGTGACTGGTGATTGCGAAGTCTTGTTGAGCTCTTCAATAGTCTTGTTATCGTGTCGTAGATCAGACTTGCAGCCGACGAGGATGATAGGGAGGTGAGGGCAGAAGTGAAGAACTTCAGAGATCCACTATTCCTGTGTGTTAGGTCTTGCTTTCGAAGGTAATCTTGTTCTTTGTTTCTTGCTATACCTTCTCTTGAACGTTGTCTAAGGAGTCTGGGGAGTCGATGGCGAAGCAGATGAGGATAACGTGGGAGTCGGGATATGAAAGAGGTCGGAGACGATCGTAATCTTCTTGACCAGCAGTATCCCAAAGCGCGAGCTCGACGTGTTTGCTGTCAACCTCAACGTCCGCAACGTAGTTTTCGAAGACAGTGGGGACGTAGACCTAGCGGAAGAGATGTGAGTTGATTGTAAGACTGACGAGTTTGGATTGTGTTTGAATAGAGGTTTCGGAGAGTGGCGCGTGACCAGTTATTAAGGTGGAGCTTTCGAATGAGATGAGATGTACTGACTTCAGGGAATGTGCCCTTGGAGAACACACTGCAGAGTCGCTTGTTAGTGACCAGCCATATTTGGTGCCAGGTTAAGATGACCTACATCAACAAACAGGTCTTTCCACAGGCACCGTCGCCGACGATGACGAGTTTGCGACGGATCTCAGCCATGTTGTTCTTCTAGAATTTTGCGTAAGCGAGAGGACGGCAGCCACGTAGCAGATTTATTGGTTGCGAAAGAGTAGCGGTGGATAGCGACAGGTGTTTGACGAGCAGGGAGAAGTTTGGGGTCGTTGTCGTGGAGGGAAAGGACGATAAGGATTCGTAATCGCGTACCTAGGCTTGTGATTGTAGGTGGCAGATGACAACGGTATGCGGATAGAGGAAGCTCTGGGCAGTGAGGACAGTGTTTCAAGTAGTTGTAGAAGAGGAAGGTCGGATGAAGGGTAGCTTGAGGCGTGGTGATGAGAGACGATGTGGTTGTCGCGCAGTGTTCGAGGTTGAGACTTTCCTTGGCGGGGTCGCGGCAGCAAAAACAACAAGTTTCATCTCAACGTCTAGTTCTAGTTCGTAATTGAAGGAGATTTCTGGACACAGGTTATATCACATTCGAGGAAGATGTAAATCTATTTGCATTGATACACTGCCGGCCTGGATTTTAATCGCGCCTGCCACTTGACCGAAGCCTGTGACCTTTCCTTCTGAAGCAGCACGTCCTGCCTAAAACATCTGCTGTGCAAACTGTGCGGTATTGACACTGCGAGCTATGCCTTCGTGCAGGTAGTTTATGATGAAATGGAAAACGTGTTCTCAATCGACCAAGCATGATTGTTCCAATGTGGTGGTGCTGCTGCAGACGACACCAAAAGCTCAAGAAGCAACGAGATAGTGTCCAACACTGCGAACCTCTTAATTGCCAGCAGTACAGCACGGGTTGCGTCCGACGCGATTCGACGTGTGAATGGGCTTTCTGTCCAGTGAATGCTGGGTCAACATCCTAGACTTCCCTATTGACTTATTAAAATGCCTTTATTTTGTCAGTCTTTTCGGGCTCCCCAGAGAAAGAAACCCTAGCGAAATACTGGATCACGACAACTGCCAGAGTGCTAGCCCAGGACTTTGCCGCGAAGCCACTAAGTGGACGTGAAGTAATTGAAGCCTGCTGGGAGAAGATTGTATGCTTCGGCACCCTACTTCAGCGAAACAGGAAATTGTGTAATGTGAAGACAAATAAATTCGTATCATGTGGCGGATGATGCTAGGGTACCAATTATTGTTCTGCTTGTTCGAACACCTGATACACGCTGGTTGATGTGAATGTTGAAAAGGTCAAGTGGATTGAAGCAGATTTGTCGACTGTATTAGACACGGTTCTGCGAACGATCTAGAATAGGAGGACAGCGATATGGCAGTACTGGAGAACTCATGGATCAGCATGCATGGCCGTCTCTCGGTCTGTCACTTGGACAGAAAGAAGAAGTCAATCCTGCACCGAACCTCAAGCAGGAACAAGCTGGGCGTATTTTTAACACACTCAGCTCAGACGTCGAGATCGATATTGCAGAAAGTTGGTATTTCGAACAACGAGGTATAGCACTGCATCGTGAGGGGGACTGTCATCCCTCCTATATCACCTCACACTAGTCCGCAGCGGCTTGCACCTAGCTTTTTGTACCATCGGAAGACGTAGTCAGAGCAGATTGATCAGATACTCATTTTTGAAGGCCGACTGACCACTATATTTATATGCAAGATTATTTGTTGTGACACGCCAAAACCTTGATAAGAATGCTGAGCAGTCTTCTTAAGACAATCGCACGATCTTGTTTACCATGATGCTACAAATGGCATACTGAATTCTGTTGAGCCGGTGACATAAACGCCGTCTGGGGAGAGATCGTTTGTATCGGACCTGGGGTTGAAGTCCGTGGATAATGTGGAGGGGAACGGCATGAACAACAATCAAGGCGGTGAGGACGATTCATAGGAATTAGTGTCTTTTCATGCATGCAGAATCAGTAGTCCATGCAGTAGCTTATGGATAAAGGTCGTACAGGATACAAACGATTAAAGGCCATTGAGTCTTGTATGCAGAAGGTCAGACGACAAAGCATATAGATTGCGGGGTTGAGTAGACTATCAACGACGCTAAAACAAAGCCATCTACTTCGGACTTGGTGATAGCGCAATATAACTCTTAGCCGTCGCTATGTGAGTGGATGGATATGATGGGAAACTCGAGAGGAGCTCAACATGTGGCTTGATCGCCAATGCAAGCTGTTATCTCGCGGCTGGTCATCATATCAGGCTTACAACCGCCAAGATTACTCATATATATGTTTAAGCAACATTCCCGTCCTCTCTTCCCTCTTCCCTCTTCCCTCTTCCCTCTTCCCTCTTCTTATCATCACATTCACATTCACTTCACGTAGCTTTCAAGACAGCAACTTAGACCTCTCTACCTAGTTATATCGACCTCTCTAATATTACAACCTTCTCATTCATCTCTTTACACCACACACCATGTCAGCACCTCGTTCAGTCTCCGTCAATGCTCTTCGCATGCTTGCTGCTGGCTCTCGCCAGGCTCGCTACCTTCACATGACCGGTCCTGCTACTTTCCCTTCTCGTGCTCTCACTGGTGAAAAGAGCATTGCTGCCTTGACTTCTGAAGCCAAGAAGTCCGTTGGTGAGGTCAGTACTTGACGTTCTTATCCATCTACCTTACCCCATAGCTTCGGCATCATCCGGCGTCTCTCGACACGCGTCGCTTCACATTCTCTTCCTTACTCGCGACAAAGCTAACACAGCTCCACAGCGTCCTCAAACAGCCACCGTTTCCGACAAGAAGACCACCACTCAAGCCCGCACCTTTAACACCTCTCGCGCCCTCAAACAAGTCAACGACAACTCCACCATCGACTTCACCTACCTCCCCGCCATGACCTACACCTCCTACGACGACGAAATCCGCGTGCCCCTCATCCACTCCACGTCCGCCATCACAACCCACGAAGTCGTCGACGGTCAAGTCCACCGTCCTCTCATCACCACTGCTTCCGAAGACGCTAGCCATGTCAGCGCATCCAACGCTCTTGCTGAGACAAAACATGAGGGTTTGGGAGAGATGTTTGAGGATGTGCAGGTCAAGGCGAAGGAGATGATGAAGGAGCCGGAGAAGATCACGGGGTTCTTTGCGACTATGTGGAATGGTGTCGTTGATGATATTTTTGGCAAGAAGGTTGCTAAGATGGTCAAGGTTTGAGTTGGGATATTGCTTGTGGGTGGGAGGGCAGGTATATTGTCGGAAAAGTTTTGCTCGCTGGCTGCTTGTCTAGCTGGAGCATGCTGATGATGTTATCTCGCTACTACCACTGATTGTGAATGGCTCATGGTGACGCTGGTGGAATCTTTAAGCTTTTTATTGAGCTTCATTTGTAAACCCTACAGGTAGTGCGAGGATTGCTGTAGTACTTAAGCATTTGCTAAACCACCTTCACGTTGCCCCGATCTCAATAAGCCGGGTCTGCGCTAGCTACCTGATGAAGTACGAATTCAGCTGATTCCTGGGATGTGAAGACTACCAGTAATGCTTAAGCTTTCGCTGTTGTTGTTGTGTACTTGTGCTTGAGACAAGGGTGTATGGCGGCGCTACTGGAATTGCATATGGCTTCGATACTGCTCGCCCAGATAGATGCTGTAATGACCTTTACACTTTTCGAGTCCGGCTGAAGATGACAGACAGGACGATGATCATTGGGAAAGTCTATGCTCCACCTGAAACAACCTTAAAACACTCCTTTCGAATCAAACCTCCTCCGCTATGCACCAGCCATTACTGTATACATTCTATGCCCCCGCCCACCAATGCTATATCCCATCAACCCATCTCTGACCCCGTGAACCATCCCACCTCAAAAAGCAAACGCAGCCGCACCGGCAGCAAGAAGCACAACCTTCCCAACCCCTCCAAGCGCAATCTTAGCCGCACCACCAACATATGGAGCCACAGTAGGCGTCATAGTCGCCATCGTAGCGTTCGACGCCATAGTAGGCATCATAGTGCCGCTGGAGGGAGTAGCAGTTTGCGCAATACTGGCACAGATCAGTGTCTCACATGTGGGTTCGGACAGGCGTTGTCGGCTGGCGAGGTTGGCGAGGCTGCAATATTGATATTATATTCTTGGAAGGTCATGGTCTGTGGACAGCATCTTTTGCGTGAGCCACAATGCAAGGCTGGTAGCGAAAAGCTTGCTTGGGCATTGTTTTGGACGTAGGTACAAGGTACCATAATTAGCTTAGTGCTTCAGCTGGGCTTGGAAAGCTGAAAAGGGCTGGGATCGCGCTTTTACTAGAGCCCGATTGGTGGACAACATGGTTACATTGGATACACAAGAGGCAGCGCCGTCCGAGTGCCGAGCAGAGACACGTTTCGATGACAAAAGTCGCCTTCCTGAAAGACAGATCGTCCAAGACCTGCCAAGACCTCACTCCGAGCTTCAGCGCCGAGGAGGACCTGCTTACCTTACCATAGTTTACCTTTGAAGTGACATGCGACATAATCACATTGTATATTGAATACCTATTGTGACACTTGGCGATGCTACACAGATCTGCTGTGTGCTCTGCGGTGATCAAATGGTTCACATGAAGTTGGTGATCGCGATGTCAAGCAGAGGACAGGAAGGAGGTCAGGAGTCCTCTGGATTTGGCAAGAACATTCCTCGTCCTTTCGAGTCATCCCTTTGCTTGTGATCTGGCCAAAACTCGAACAAATGGTGTTTGCCAGTCCCCGACCACGTTATTCGCGCAATGACCACGCATATATGTGTTCGTGCTACAGTATTCATGTTTCCAGCTTCGATCAAACATCTTTGACAGGCTCCGGTCAGTGTACAGCAAAGAACCACATCACGAGCCATCGGGCACATAGCTATACGTCCTGCGCTCCCGCACCGTCTGTTTCAGCATCCGTGCACATCAGTTTCTGGCACGAAGACCGAGCATTCCTCCAACTCTAAAGCCCAGACTATCAACAAACACTACATTCCGAACGAAGTACCGCCGAAACACATCCATTGAGCATTGGAACAATCCTCCTCTGCTTTGCCCAACATCACGTTCGTATTGGGCAGATTGTAAGAATTTCGACGATTTACTGCTTAAGTGAAGGCGACGACAAGGTTCGGTGGATATCTGCGTGTGTGCAAGCAAGACGTGCAGACGGGACTGTCCAGACTCCATCGGCGAACACATCGAGCCTGTAACAAGTCGACAAAATCTCCGCAGGCATCACTTTTGCTCCTCCGGGGGTTTTTGACAACGGCCATCATCAAATTGCACAAACAACAAAAACATGGGAATAGTTGACGACATTCATAACATTGCGCTATCCTCCCTCCTCTGGATGGGAAAGCTTTTGCCGAGTTGACGATTGATTTGCACCTTGCACGACTTTCTCTGGAACAGCGCCTAATGCGCCTACTGGAAATAGGATTAGCAAGATGACAGAATTGAGAGGAAGAATACTCAAGCTGCCAGGAATGAGCATCAACAATGGAGAAAGAGGGAGTAGATCACAGACACCCGGTGCTCGAGGAAGGATAACAGGTCAAAAACATCGTCGCAGCCAAAGCAGCAAGTCCAGCATAACCATACATGGCTCACCCGCTAAGCGACCAATGTCACGGAGGATCGTGCCAGAGGACTTTCCAGCACCAGTGCGAATTCCTCCTCCAGCACAATTTGATGCATATCTTCGAGTTCGAGACTCCTGGCAGCCGAATCCCAGTATCAGCCCAAACGCTGGCATTGGACACCAGTATCTTCCATTAAGGAGAGGCGACGTCATACTGCAGCATGCTCGCTACCCAAGTGGATGGTCGTATGGACAGACGCTAACCACTGGCGCTCATGGGTTTCTGCCAGCAAATCATTGCGACCCATATTACCCAGAAGAGGTGAGCGAGCTCCTCAAGGCACTTCAGAATGTTTGGACCTGCTTCGGAGCACAACGGGAGGAAGACATCGAGTCGCACATGATTCAGGATAATGTGTCTGGCATGTTGAAAGGTGTCAGAGGAGTGTTGAAACAGCTGCAGTGTTTGGAAGGAGACGCTGTTCTGGTCCAGTCGCATGCTGGGATCGGGAAGATGCGCAAGAGTCTCCTCGGCGATTTCCATGTATTTGTCAAGGCGTCCAAGATGTTGCAGGAATTGCATCAATCGCAAACGGATACCCTTGAGGACCGCCAGTTTGTACTCGTCAAGGGTTGCAAGGTTGTGATGCGGGCAATTCGATTCTTGGACATGTGGAATGCCATCCTGGACGAACAGCTTGACTTGGATGAGGATGGCGACGTACAGATGCCGAATGACGCAGAAACACCAGCTTCGGTACCAACGACCCTGCCGTCGTCTGTCCAGACTCAAGAAGAATACCCATTTCCAAAAGCACTGAATGACCAGTCATCTGTCCACCCGGCTTTTCGAACGCCAAACGCCCGCCGCAGTGTGTCACAACAGCTACCACCCAAGAACTTTCACGCACCATCGCCGACAAAGGTTACACCAACGAGAGGTGCGACTACGCAGTTAGGCGGACTTCGAATCGGAGGGAAGGCCAACAAGAGAGTTGTGTTTGAAGAGCCGCGGCAGCAGCAGCACCAAAAGACAATTTCGAGGGATCTGCCCGGTCTCATTTCGGCACCCAGCCTTGCTGCATCACAAAGTGGGGCAAGGACAAACACTGCAGGAACACAACGTTCGTACAGGATCGCTGATCAGCCGGCAAAGTGGTCACAAAGAGAGTCGAGTCTGCCTGCAAGAGGCCGTACCGCCAGCGAAATCCGGAGGCAGTCAATTACAAATGAGATCAAAGCTGACATTAATGTAATTATCGAGGAAGAAGCAACGCCAGTAGCACGAGCACAAACGACAGAAACCTCAGCGGAGGTTGACCCCACGCAGATCGACGGAAGAGCTAATCAAAGTAATGACACGACTCCCACGCGAACACAACAACAAGCAACACGGCGTCGTGCAAGCGTGCCATTAGCTCCCATTTCTCAAAATGTCAAATGTCTGCCGCCGACCTCAGTAGTATCAGTAGTAGCAGCAACAGAACGCAAATCCTCAGCAGCGATATTCGTCGATGCAGCAACTGATGCAGGTGAACATCTGGCATCGCACAAACTCACTGCAGCCCATGACGCATTTCTCGGTCTCCTTGGACTCTACATAGCAGGTCACCTCAAACGCCGCTCCACAATGGACCTTTACAGAACGACATATGAGACATCTGCCTCCTGCCAAACTCTTCTGAATGTTGTGCTAGAAATCTGGCAAAGAGACGGGCAACAATCAAGTGCCGTCGACGAAGCTGCACAGGTCATGCGTTCTCAGTTCGCGGAGCTTTACGACGTCACGTCAGAAATTCTTAAATCTAGCGCCGAAGCCACCAACGACGCAGATGCAGTTCTTGCTATTCCTAACCACGACGACGCTTTGACAGCAGCAGCTACAAATTGTGCGCGCTCAGCTGGTGATACTGTTCTGAAGACCAGAGCAATTCTTGCACGACTTGGCGATTTCGGTCTGGACTCATCTCGTATTGGACGAAGTTCTACCACGGATGCACAATCCGCCATCGGGCAATCACACAACTTAATCTGCGCCAGTGATGATGCACCACATCTCCAGTCTTCCTCCACTTCGACAACTCAGTCTACATCCTCTTCATCGTCCTTCTCACCGTCGTCGCCGCCAAAATCTTTGTCGCCGCCAAAGTCGTCCGCTGCACTTCCACCACAACACGCGCTGCCGCCACCACCCCCAGCACACCAACAACAACAACAACAACAACAAATACCAGCACGAGTAACAACACCATTGCCCACCATTCTCTCCCCAGAAAGTACCTCATGTCAATCAACACCTACACCCACATCTTCTGCCAGGCATGACAGTCAAGAACAAGGAAAGATGCCCTCTCCCATCTGCACCAACCTTGGCCTTTCACCGGCACTCGATGTCAGCATCCCACCTCCACTCTCACCAATCGACATACCCGAGGAGCGTAGCAGCTTCTCATCCATCAACAGCAAAGCCACTAGAGCAGATAGCCTCGGTGCCTCAGTAACAAACAGTACCAGCACTCGTGTCAGCAGTTTCAGACACTCTGCAGGCAGTATTGTGTCTACTGTGTCGACAAGAGCCACGACTCCGGATAAGCCACTACGCAGAGAGGTGCACGAGCGTGCTTTCAATGACAGCTTCAATACATTGACGTCGGAGTCGACATCACTATCACCTGAAGATGAAGAACATGTCGAACATCTCCTAGCTGCCGAAACTCATGTGAGCGAGCTGGTCACCGCTTCCGATGGCTCAGTAACTGGCGGTACACTCCAGGCTCTGGTCGAAAAGCTCACACCATATGACATCCACCCCGACTCTGTATATCTTAATGCTTTCTACCTCACCTTCCGTCTCTTCACAACACCTACCGAATTCGCCCAAACACTCATCGATCGTTTCAACTCCTTTGCCATTCACTCATCCAAACATGTCATACCAGCCAGGCTAAGAGTATACAACATCTTCAAGGGCTGGATTGACAACCACTGGCAGGCAGAGACTGACTGTCAAGCCCTCCCACTCATCTCGGAGTTTGCACATGGTCCTTTACAGCTATGGCTGTCATCGCCTAGTAAGCGTCTGATCGAAGTCGTCGATCGACTTCAGTATGCTCAAAGTCAAGCACCACAGCACAGAGCCATATCAGGCATGCGCCGGCCGAATACTGCATCCTCAGACCAAGATCTAGCACAACTTCCCATTCCACAGATCAGCAAGGCTCAACTTACTTCACTACGGAAAGCTCAAGATGGTGGTGCGCCGTGCAATGTGCTCAACTTTGATACACTTGAAATTGCAAGACATCTCACCATCATCGATTCTCGCCTGTTCTGTGCAGTTGAACCAGAAGAGTTGCTCAGTCAGCAATGGCTTGACAAGACCTCCAGCAAGGGCAACAACGTACGCGCAATGTCCTCTCTGACCAATGACATTATCAATTTTGTCGCCGACACTATCCTCCAATTTGAAGAGCCCAAGAAGCGTGCGCTCGCTATTAAGCAGTGGATTAGCATTGCTCGACATTGTCAAGAACTTGGCAACTACAATGCCATGTTCGGAATTGTTGGCTCTCTTGCAACATCAATGATACATCGCCTCGAAAAGACCTGGAGTTTCGTCAGCCCAAAGACCATGGCAGTTCTTCAAGAGCTTCAAGAGATTGTCGACCATCGTAAGAATTATGGAGAGTATCGCAAACGTATTCAAGCACAATCCACACCATGCATACCATTCATCGGCATCCACCTCACAGACCTTACCTTTGTCGATGTCGGCAATGACAGCATTCGCCAAGTACGATACAGCTCAGTTGCTAGTGGTCTCGACTTCTCCAGGAACCCTTCGGCGAGACCAGTCAGCCTTAGTGCGTCTAACAGCAGTGGAGGTATCCATCACAACAACCTTGTTGCCGAGGGCGAGCAGATACTTTCAGTCATCAACTTTGATAAGTACGCAAAGACTTCTCGAATGATTGGTGACCTTTTGCGATTCCAGAAGCCATATCGACTGCAACCTGTGCCAGAGCTGATGGAATGGATTGAGAAGCAGCTGGCAAGAGTGAGAGGAAGTAAGGAGGAGTTGCTGGTCAAGTATGACAGGCGCAGCAAGCAGCTTGAGCCGAGAAAGGTGGCTGAAAGCAGAGAGAGGTTGAACAAGGAGATTCTCGGCAACAATGAAGAGAGTATTGAAGAGACTGCTGCAGTACTTTTTGGGACGAACGGCAGTGGTAGAGGAAGACTACAATGGTTGGGTAAGATGAATGAGAAGTTCACATCGCATCGCGGTAGAAGTGATAGTTGAGTATGATGATGGATAAGTTGGATTATGAGGACCTGGCATGGTCTTTCACGAATGAATGATATCAAGCGGCGCAAGGATATGGCTATTCGGTTGGCACTGGGATGATACCCCCATCATGAGCGAGATTTTGGATCGTCGCGACATGATTCCTTTTCCTTCTTTCTCTTCTTCGTCCATGAAACACTGGCCCAGTGTCATGGTTGAACATGGCAAGCATACCTTAGATATGTAATTTTATGTACTGTACGCTATTCAATGAGAAGTATTGTAATTTGAGGTGTTGATAGAAGTGCGAAGAATGTCCGACGCCCGGCCTAGAATGTTGTAAAGATGATTGGCTGCCGATCGGTTGGTCGGGACGAAGATATCCTAAAGCAAAAATCTGAAACTCCCAACACCTCACGCGACAGCACTATCTTTACATTTTTCGAATACCCCAACTACTAACACCACAACTCTCTTTTACATTGCTGATACTACCTTGTGGTTGCATCAAGCAGGCGTTCTCTGGAGTATTGGATTCAGAAAGAAGTCGAATCGAATTGGAAAATCAAAAAACAGTCTCGATCCAATCCACCATACACATACATACCACACAAACAATGAAAGTCTTCTCAACAACCCACGACTTCGCCTACTCCTGGGCCGAAGTCTCCACCGCCAACTGGCGCAAATACTGCCCCTGGAACAAGGAATCCACCCACGTAATCGCCGTCGACACTCTCTCCCGCTCCTTCGACCCCACCACCAACCTCCTCCGCACAGAACGCCTCATCACCTGCAAACAAACAACGCCAAAATGGATCGCCAGCATTCTCGGCGGCGCAGACACCTCCCACGTCTACGAAATAAGCTATGTCACGCCACCGAGTGCGGATGTCGAGGCTGTTAAAGAGAGGGAAATGGATCGGCTGCCGGGCGTTGGAGAAGGTATGGGACAGGGGAATGAGGTGATTAGAGTGCCGAGTGCGAGAGCACTCCCGAGCCCGCCGAGCCATGAGGGACCAAGGAATCCGAGTGTTACGATGGTCAGCTATAATTTGACGTGGGCGGATTTGCTGAGTGTCAGGGAGACGGTCACGTATACGCCGAGTCCGTTGGATCCGAAGACGATGACGAGGTTTGAGCAGAATGTGAGTCCAATCACCCTCTTTTTGTTTAAGAAACAAAGCAAGATCAGACAGGACGGCAATGGGGAGAATAGCAAGATGACGGAATACTAATCCTTCTTCTTTCCACACAGGCAACAATAACCTCCTTTGCAGGCGGCTGGCAGAAAATCAAAGACAAAATCGAAGCGGCTACAGTCGAGCGTTTCGGCCAAAACGCCGCAAAAGGCCGTATCGGATTCGAGGAAGTGCTGGAAATGAGTCGGCGCGCGTTTGCAGACGAGCGACAGAATGATAAGCTGAGAAGGGAACTTGGTGCTCAAGGACAAGGCGCGAGAGTTGGTGCGAGAGGGTGATGTGATGGATGTTGAAGGGAACGGAGTTGAAGTGAGATGGGATGAGGAAAGTTAACGACAACACGACCTTTGAACGAATATGACCTGTTTTTCTCCTTTCTTGTCTGCCTGCGTTGTTCGCAAGGCGTTTTGTCGTCTACACTGGATGAAATGGATGGGGCATAAAATGGGTTGTGCAAAAGGCATAGGGTATACAGACAGCATCAGCGACGGCGTTCAAATGGCAACAAAATAGACAACGGTTTGGAAGAGATATATCATAGATGGCACTCTACTCATTAGCAGATCAAATCATCTACCTTGCAAACGGTTTTTCTTTTCACGAAATCATGATCTCGATGATACTCTTTCCCACTACTATATGTGTCTGAAAGGAACAGATTATGGAATCCCTACGTAGGTCTGCCCAAGCTTAAATAAGACGTCTTGATATCACTATACCCGCCCTCCATCTATACAAGCATTGTTTATCTACTCAAGACTCTTCAATCATAATCACAACCACCACAACAGAAACACTACTCATCCAAGTGACATTCCAACTGTCGTTCTTCCGCCTCCACCAGTTCTCGCTTTCCTGCCGTACCCAAGGCCGCTTCCCACCCACTCTGCTTCCTGCTCGCTGAAAGATATCAAGCCTTTGATTCTAGTGGCTTGCGCACTGCACTGATAAAGGGAATGACTTGAACTTTCTCAAAATCCCACACATTGTTCTGTATTAGTGAAGAGGTTGGTGTGTTAGCTTTGATGTGGTTTTTATGGTTTCTATGGGGAGAAAGCAACGAGCGGAGTCAGGTAGAAGTGCAGAATCATTCAGGTCTTAACACGACGCAGGATTTCGAGCGAAGTGGTGTGAGCAAGAAACCCGGTGGAAATGAAGATGCAAGAAACATCTGAGGAGGATGAGGAGGAGGTGAGAACTAACCTTTGTATAAACATCCTCTTTCAAAGCCTCAATGACTTCTTCTTTGGAATGCGCAACTGCTAGCATCACGCTGCCTTTGATCTTGGGTCCTTCGCCTGGTGCAGGGTGATCTTCTAGCATCGCTCCTGAAGGAGGGTGCGTTTGGTTAGTGTTTGTGTTTTGATGCTTGGTTTAGCTGGATTGTGATTGATGCGGCTGGTTTCGTAATGTAGAAATAGAGGGATATGAAGGCTGAGATTGAAGTCTGAACTCAATCCGAAGAGGGCGGTCGCGGTGGGCAGAGTGAGTGTCATCGGGGAGTGGAGAAAGTGATGGAGTAGGAATCGTTTGAATACGTTATAGTAGGTGCAAAAAAGAAATATCGATACGTACCTCCAAACACGAAAAAGTTGGAGTCGACGCGTGGTTTGAGGTTGGAGAGATGTTGTCTGTATTCGTACGAGAGGTTTGCATTAGTGACGATCTTGTTGCGTGAAGCGAGTGAGAAGAGCACGTCACATGAAGAGCGTGTATGAACTCTCAGTGCCTTGACACCCTTTGGCTCTGATCTTTCTAGTCCCAATGTTCTCGAATACCTTTCGCCTACGAACAATCTCGTGCTGTAAGTCTTTTTGTGTAACACATCTGGCTCAACCACGGCCGAACGAGCACAAGGAATTTCAGCGCGATGACAAGATGACCATGCAAACAATATCACAGATGACGTCCGCCCCAGCACCATACATCCACAGCATATCCCCCCAGCCCTCGCACCCCTTCCCTGATGCAACCAGCACGCGACACACACAGCACCCCCGATCTCCTCCTCTTCACAAAAAACGAAAAACATATCACACATACGGTCTCACACTCATCCTCCTCTCCAATGCACCATCCTGATCCGGCAAGATGACCAGAAACTCCTTCTTCACTGCCGCAGCGGCAGCCGGGCTCGGAGCAGCGGAGGTTGCCATTGTTCTCTGGATAAGTGATGGATATGTGTATTTGTAGATTCTGGTGCAGGATTTGAGCATCTGTTGTGGTTGTGATGTGTGATAGTGTGAACCTGGAAGTGGAGGGAGGACTCGATGTAGTACTAGAACGTGTGGGGCGATGTGGGGGAGTACCGAGGAGATGCAGGATAACAATATGATATATATTTTTCTTGCCAGCGTCGTTCTCCAAGCGGGAGAAGTAGAGCAGGGAGAGTCGAGCGCACTGTGAGATAAAGACGTAGGCATGGACAATTGCTTGTTCGCGTATTATTTACAGCACTCCTGAGACGCCAATAGCAGCCCAATATGCAGCCATTTCAAACTTCGTCCACGATCTTCGTCCGTCTCTCTTTCTTCAAAGCAAGTCGACCCGCATCATCCCTGTAACAGACCTGGTAATTCGAACAGTATATGAGTGCTTCTGTCATGCGTCTCCGTCCTTGCAAAAGAACCACTCATCTAGTGCGAGACGCTCTTCGTCGTATCATGCTCCTTTACCAAGCATACGCTCCATAACCCATATCCACACATCTACTTCCTGTACCACATCCTTGTGATCTTCGTATGCCTCATCTTCTTCTGCAACTGGAAAATACCATACATCAAGGCCTCACTTGTCGGTGGGCATCCAGGCACGTAGATATCGACTGGCACGATTCTGTCGCATCCTCTTGTAACACTGTAGCTGTAGTGGTAGTATCCACCACCGTTGGCGCAAGAACCCATGGAGATGACCCATCGAGGCTGAAAGATCTGTTAGCCGTGGTCCTTTTGTATTCTATTCAAATCCCTTCTACATCTAATATACCTCGGGCATTTGGTCGTAAACTTGACGTAACGCAGGAGCCATCTTGTTCGTGAGTGTTCCGGCGACAATCATGACATCGGATTGACGGGGTGAGGCACGGAAAATGATACCCATGCGATCTTGGTCGTAACGTGGTGTAGAAAGGTGCATCATTTCGACGGCACAGCAGGCGAGACCGAAAGTCATAGGCCATAGAGACGATTGACGAGCCCAGTTGGTGATTTGATCAAGTGTAGTGCTAGCAGAGCAAACCTGTTAGTGATGGTTCCGCAGTTCACCGCCAGTGGCGATAGACCTTCTTGTGGAGATGGTTCTTACAGTGCATATTGAACGACGCCTGCTTTGCCTTCCTGTGTACCGAGTGGTAGATCGGTCCTCATCTTTGAGCCAGATCTCATAGGAGGGTGTAGTGCTTCGCCACCTTGTACATCGCTGACGGACATCATGCTTGCGGAAGAGGTAGCTGGCTGTGGCGTCGCATCTTTCCTTGTTGAGTTGGAAATGCTTCGGGCTGTGATAGAGGCGGGTGCAGAGGCGTGAAAGGGGATTAAAGCGGCTGTAGGCTTGACTGTAATGAAGTCGCATTAGTATGGGGATTCTTGAAGAATATTGTCAAAGGTGGCGTACCTCTAAATGCCAGTGCGGCGGTCGATCTGGTGGCGGAAAACATGGAGCGAGAGAGTGGAGTGTGGTGAGGGAGGTCGTAAGGTTGACTATAGGAGAGCGACGAGTGAGGTGGTTGTCGATGTCTATGTCGAGTTCGTGATGAAACCACTGAAGATGAGATGCAGTTGGTGATGCGTTTAGGTCGCAGCTCATTGGCTGAGAATCTGGCCAGGGTCCACCCCTATTACAGACCAGACCATCTGAACAGAATACTGCCAAATACAAGCATTACCTTAGCAATGGCAGATTCAGATAGCGATAGTGATCTATCATTAAAAGAATTCACCGGAATAATAAGTGAAGATCTTGTCGATGTTCGTCCACCAAAGCCAGCAGGCACGACAGACCTAGATTTTGATGGGCTGTTATCCACGCCACTTAGACTCCATGAGGACCTAAAGACAGGTTGTGGAGGTCAGCTGTGGCCTGCAGGCATGGTATTGACGAAGTACCTGCTTCGTGAGCCTCAACTGTCGACACTCCATGACAAGAGGATGTGAGGAACTATGTCGCATCCTGATAGTCAATTACTAATTGTCAATAGACTCGAACTTGGCGCCGGAGGCGGCTTAGTTGGTCTTGCCATAGCAAAAGCCTTGAGAAAACCAAGTACTTCACATATTAAGATTACCGACCAAGTGCAACTATTATCACTCATGCAGCATAATATCAAGCTTAATGAGTTGCCGTCTGAACTCGTTTCAGCATCAGTGCTTGACTGGGGAGACTCCTTAGCTGAACAGCAGCCTGACGTTCTGCTTGCTGCAGATTGCGTCTATTTTGAGCCTGCTTTCCCTTTGTTGCTTGTGACAATGAAGCAGTTGATAGGATTAAACACGATTTGCTACTTCTGCTTCAAGAAGAGGCGAAATGCTGATCTTCATTTTGTGAAAGACTTGAAAAAGAGCTTCAAAGTGGAGGATATTATGGATGATCCAGATAGGCCAGTCTGGAGCAGGGAGAGGCTGTTCCTGCAAGTGCACTTCATTTCTTCACAATATCAGCATAGCTGACTTTTCTGGCAGATATAAAATCACAGGGAAGTAATCGTAGCCGCACAGCATGAGGATACGATAATGAATGTACGAGATAACGAGCCGTGCTGAATAGCTGCACCACAACTTGCGTACTAGCTATTAACGGACGAGTGAGAAGTCGAATACACTCCCTACCCCGTCTCAGAAGTCAGTGTCCCAGCGAGCAGCAGTCTCCACAAGCCGAAGTCCTAGACACGAGGAAATCTTTATGAGAAGAACTGTGAGATATAGCGACAGGAGTAATTGAACCTATAGTGTTGATTATTGTCGAGGGGATTCGCATGGCCTTTTCTCCTGAGATCTTGACACGCGCACCCTAATATATGGGATGCGGTAGGTGTTAGAATAATCGCGATGTCAAAGTCAAGATCTGTTTCAGATTTCAGGTTTCTCAAGACGCGACTTCCTTCCGTAAATTCAGATTTCGCTCTCCGCCTATCGCGTCCTCTTCCGTATCAATTGCCTATCAAACCCAAGCACTGATGGCGACGTACGGCAAACAAAGGCGTCGAGGACGGACCCTCGCCACAACACTCGCTGTATTCCAGGACGATAAACTTAGTGAGTCAAAAGTGTGAAGCACTCCACACCACATCTCACGACTGACCAGAGTCAGCTCAGTTGCCCACACAACCGCCCGTCCTCCTACCTCCTGGAAGACACCGACCTTCAATCTCAACAACTCGAAGCTCCACTTTCTCTAACGACGAACTCGCTGTCGACCTTGCCACTTCTCCTGCTCTGCCTATGCCTTCCTTTGGGACTAACAATCGCTTGCGTTCGCTTTAGTTTGCCACGAAAAGCTTCGGCAGTCCACACACAACGTGTAGATGAAGCAGAAGACGAACTCGAGGCTCTTCCCACTGTGCCACATCTTGGGAGCCCTCTTAAACGCTACACCACGAAGCTATTGCACGACAAGTTGACAAACGACACAATGGCTCCAGGCAGAAAGCTTGAGATCTCAGGTTTCTATGACGTTGTGAAAGCTGATCTTCCATCAGATCTGACCTCTGCGATTGTCGCGCACAAGAGGCTTCTTCCATCACCCCTCACAGCTTCACCTTCACTTCGTCCTATCTCGCCTCTGACCAGGCAATACAACTCAGCCGACTTGGACTTCATTTCCACTAAATATCAGCACAGCGACATCAGAGGCTCTCCTATCACGACGCGTCGTTCACCCTCAAAAGGTCGTCGTGTCCTTACCAAGCGGAACGACAAAACTCACAACAACATGGCAAACGAAGCCGGCTTCTTCAGTAGAGTCAAGGATGCTATTTCACGCAGCTTCTCTAGCTCTTCAACTCAGAGCTTTTCAAACGGACATCTTCAGACCACACCCAGCTACATCAATCTTCCCGAAGAGCTGAACGTAGTCAAACACGGCGAGGAGGCCAACAAGTTGGCTCGTCATTACGGCTATGGCGATAATGACAAAGCTCTTGACGTCAAGCCTCAGCGTCGCACTCGCTCCGTTGCTGCTCGTGGCGAAGCACCGAGTTCAGCCAATACCGCTGATACGACCGCGCACAACAGCGACCATTTCAAACGACAACGTCCTCAGACTATCATGGGTAACAGTCACGGCGCTTACGACGCGTTCGGCGCGTGGGTGACCGAAAGTATCCGAGCCATTGGCACAGATCATGCTGGTGCTGACAATGTCGAAATTGTACGTCTCAACAGCAGGAACCATGGCCATGAGACTGGCGAGACTCATTGCAACATCAAGCACGTTCACAATGTGCCCACTTTGCGCAAGAATGACGATGGCTTTCATAATGACCATCTCACTACTGCCACCTCAGTCAGCACCGGTCGTGATCTGGCAGTTCTCAAGTCTGTTGAAACTGCAACTTGTGATGACTGTCATAACAGTTTCGTTCTCCATACTCCCGGAGGTAGTCTTGAGCTCTATCCTACTGCCACATCTGGCGTTGACTTCGTGAAATATCATTACAAGAAAGATGATGACGAGCCGAACGTTGAAATCAATAAGGGTTGTCTTTGCCAACAACGTGCTGCTGACTATCTCGATAACGAAGTAAGCCAGTGGGCTGACTTTGATCATTCTCTGGGACCCGTATCTGCTTTCTCTTGCGCCAATTCACCACTCGAGCAGCACTCGAATGTCATGGAGTTCGCTGAGCCGCCTGAGTGGTACAAGATGAGCATGCAGACACAGACTATGCAAGACTCGGGCAGAGTATTGACAACTAGTGGTCAACCGTCTCAGAGTATTGTCAATGCTCACGTTGGCTTGGATGCTCCTCCTGTTCCGTCTCTTCCATCTGGAGCCTACGCAATGTCTCCTGGCCATCGTCAGATGCCAATCAGCACTCCACCAATTCCCCAGATTCAGCTCAACCGTGCTTCTAACAAGTCCAAACGCAGCTCCGGCGAAGCTGACATTGGTGGTAACAGTCCTCGTCCGAATGAATGGAAGAAAGGCAAGACCTGGGGGTACTCTGGAAGTCCTTTGCCTGGTTTGCAGTCGCCCAACTCTTATTGTGACGCGACGGACTCGTACTTGACTGCTGGCAATTCCAACTCCCGTGGAGTTTCCTTTGACGTCAACCCTGGAGACATCATGATGAGGAACAGTGACGACAGCTCCAATGCTTTACTGTATGAGCCTGTTAGCCGTGACTCGAATGACAGCTTCAAACAACGTTCAGCTGGAAAACTCAAGCGTCCTTCCAGGTCTTTCAGGAAGAGTATGCCGATGTATTGGAGACCAAGTACTGAGATGGAAATCGATGATATCGATGAACTGTCGGCTGATCAGCCGTACGCTATTGGGCTCGCAAAGTGATGTTTTCCGTGTGTGGCATGCTGGGTATGGAATTGCTTAATGCGCTAGTATAGGGAGAGAACTATCTCTGGAATTGTGACTTGGGATATAGCAATTTGTTGGGAAGACATGATATGGGTTTACATGGGCGGTAGTACTCACACGGATGTCAAGGACGGGAGTAATCTCAATAGGATGACAATTGTCCCTGTAGATGTGAACTGGGGATACAGTAGTTTGCTTCCAAGACTGAATATGATTTTACCAGGGGCGGTGGTATTCACAAGGACTCAAAGCCAAAGCCAAAGAAATAATCCCGAATGCTAAAAACACCGCTTTGAGATATAATATGGTTCATGCATCTTCATCTTCAGCTTCAGTAGCGTGGGTATTGCCATACTACCATCATGACGTCTCAAACATCTGACATTTCGTTCTTTTATTATCGTCCTTGCTGTAACGTCTTCCTCAGCCTTCTCTCATCGCGCCGTCGCTGTCGGTGTGGTCTGCTTTATTGGCCTCCTCGGTCGTGGAGCATATCACAAATACAAGAGTCGAGTCCAGAAAGACCACGTCGAACCGTCGCCAGACCGGCTGATGGACCATTACCGCCCCCTATCGCACTCGCAAGACCACATCCTACACAATCGGCACAAAGCCAAGTGCTGATGGCATCCTGAGCCAATTGTCTGAGGCCCTTCGTACGCCTTACACAAGCAGCCTCGATGTACTCTCGCAAGATGATCAAGCTGTGTTGCTTGCCCTCAATTCAATTCAGATGGAGAATGCCGTGTTCTGATGAGGCTGGGTGGAGCTTGTAGTACGGTGCTTCATATATCATTACAATGCCACCATGGCTCTTGTTATAGAGGATGACGAAGATGCAATGGTAAGTGAAAGTCTCGTAAAGGTTATAATCCACTTTAGCGCCCAAGAACATAAACGGTAGCGGCCGAGTCTTCCTATATTCGGTTAAGAAGAACAGATCTCTCTCTTTAATAGATCTGCCCGACTCAGAGGTAGGGACCGAGTCTTCAATCTTTGTGATAGCCTGATTAAGACCAATCCATTCATGCTTCGAGCCCTTAGACGCTTCCAGCTCAGTCAGATATGTCACGCCAGTATCCTCGAATACTTCTCCAGCTTGAGGGGTGATGAGACGGAGAGGAGGAGGAGTGGTAGGAGTCCGCCGAGGATTGGACCGCATGGTGCTTGAATGTGAGCCTAAGGTATTGCTGAAGAGGGGTTGGGGTACAGCAGTATGCTTTTGGTTGGGTGCTTAAGCACGAGCAGCATGAAAGTTCGACAGATAATGTAGCGACGAAGACATCATCAACACCTCGCCCATCAACACGCCAAGCAAGAAGTGCAAAAAGACATCAAGCAACAAGCGCAAAGGAGCACTGAAATCCTCTCGTATCAAGACGAAGACATCAAGCAAGAAGCGAAGAAATCGTGGTGTTTCATACCGCGCACTATCAATCTAACAGCCCAAAGGAGATCAATAGAATGTGCGAAGATGGAGGCCGCGTCTACTTTTTACTCGACCTCGGCTGGCCCTCAGCCTGTAGCTGTTAGCGTGGCTGTGATCCTTTATCTCTACTCCATGTCGAGAAGCGAGCGAAACCATACATTAGAGTTTCTACATCGCATACGGGTTTCGGTTGTATTGATCACAATAAAAGCTTGGAATTGCACACCGTACTTCGAGCAAGATGTCGCAAACATAGCTTAACTACGGACTATGATATATTGTTAGTTCATCATCATCAGTGATGGCCTTTCCAGACCAGCATCATGACCCACACATCTCAAACATCCGACATCTGAATACCACGCGTCTCATACGACGTCTCCGCATACTTGACTACAGCTTGTGGCGGAAACACCTTACTAAGCCCAACATACAGCACGAAGCTAACAGAAAAGCCATAGATATAGCCCAGATAATACAGATGCAGTGCACCTGTCGAAATAGACAAGTTGGGGTTAACAGAAGAGGCGAAACCGCCTAGAAGTGGGACCCAGCCGAGAAACCACGCAACAGCAGCTCGCCAGTTTGTGCCGTATTTGTTGTAGCGATATTGACCGGTTGGCAGATATAGCTCGGGCACTTCGTAGGTCTGGCCACGGACGAAGTAGAAGTCGGCGAGGACGATGCCGGTGATCGGGGCGAGCTGGATACAGTCAGTAGTCGAGTTTCGAACTGTAGGTGGAATAGGTGGAATATGAACTTACCCAGATGGTGTAGCCGGACATGAAGTTCAGCAGCGCTTCAGCGGAAGAGAGAATGTTCCATGGCGTCAAGACCCATGCGCCGACGAAAGCAATCAGGAAGGAGCCGCGTCGAAGGTTGAGGTACTTTGGGAAGAGTGCATTTAGATCGCTTGCTCCTGATATGCAATTCGCTCCAAGATTTGTGCCTCGCCTAGTCAGCTTTAAGACTCAATATCAGTCACAGTTTTTCTTACCGGCTTGAGCAATGGCGAATGCAAGTCCACAGAATGCCGCACCAGCGCGAGATCTGCTTGTACCAGTCCAGTTGCCCATGATTGTCAAAGGATCCCAGATGAGGTCGCCATAGATCTCCTCTGCTCCGCCTGCAATGATCATGCCGCAGAATGCCATAAGCACAAAGGAGGCTGGAATGATGAAGAGTTGAATGTAGGTCGTTCGTGTATTCTTCGCATATCTCGTAAAGTCGTTGATGTTCACAGCGAGAGTGCCGTAGTTGCCAAGCATGGCCTTGAGCAGTTAGCAAGGCACGAGACATATCTGACTTGGATCAAACAAAGGACAACTCACATTCAGACCATTCATGAACGCCCAAGTGTAGGCAGTTCCACCAACAGTGTCACGGATCTGGAATACAGGGGTGTGAAGACCACCGTTCGTTGCACCACAAGCCCAGGCAAGCATGCCAAAGATTGCAAAAGGACAAAGTACGCTCTTAAAGGTGAAGAACCATCTCATCTTGCGAGGATGAATATAGTGAAATGGAAGGATGAGCATGAAGTACGTAAAGTAAGCTGCGATCAATCAGTTCGGGAGGAGCCAGAACGGATTAGCGTCTACTCACAGATCATCATTTTAGTGGTGATGTTGGCAGAGGCAGGCAGCTGGTTTTCCATCGTCGCGAAAGATGGCCAGATCGCCACAAGCACGGCGTAAATGCACTGCGCTCCAGTGTAGGTATTCACTCCATACCAGAAGACACCCACAACCATTCGGATGACGACCATTAGATAGGAGAAAAAGAAGCCAAATGGTGCTCGACTTTGGACTGGATATCCTATACCATATCGAGCGCCGACTAAACCATTTGCTGTGATGGCGATTGCGATGAGGAAGTGACCCATGCCAATAAGTCCTAGGGCAGCCTTCCACGACAATCCAAGACTGATGAGCGACGATCCAAGACGAAGGTTACCAGGTGCGACGGCATCGTTCAGCCAGTATGTGATGTCTGTAAGGAGCTGTCAGTGACGTGTGAAACTTGTTCAACTGCAGCAAATCTGGCATTCAGGATGCGACAACACCAGGCAAGCCGCAACGAAGCTCAAGCATCGCCAGCAGTCTTCACAACCTAGTATCTAGCTTCATCCCTGAGATGAGTCCCATCTATATGCGTGGTCGCCCAGCCGGTGGGGTCAGAGCAAAGTATAACAAGATGTCTGACTTACAATTGTATGTTCTCCATGTCCTTTGCGGTTCCGATGTAGGATCAAGATCTGAGAAGAAGCATCAGCTCAACCAAGTTCTCTCGAAGACTCTAACTGGCCACTGACCTGCATTACTCCACCGTCCAGGAGCATAAGAACCGAAGGTTGGCTCGAGCTCAATCTTCTTGAGCAATCTCCTATAAGTGCCAATAACACCAGACTTGGGCTTCTCCTCCCAGGACGATCCTGCGGCGACGTCGTCGATGTCGAGTTCGCCTGTCACTGTTTGCACATCATGCTTGGATTCTTTGGAAGTCATGGTTGAGGTATTTGGCGATGATATTGCAAGATGGTAAAAACACTGGCATGAAGCAACGTAATAGATGACAGGAGAGTGGAGTGTTGTTTATAGATGGTTTTCTTATCAAGGCATACGGCCAGGCTCAGCCATGCTTTGGACATGTTGACGATAATGCAAGGTGTAGCAGAGTCGGGTTAACAAAAACGCTATCTTTGGCGGGCGCTGTCGGGTCGTACAGACATCGGCCGTTGTAAGGAGGTCGGCGTCGGGCGCAGCCAAGTCGGCGAGTTGCGACTTTCCTTTTTTGGTCATCATCATCGTACTCCAGTTCTCCTCACACAGTGATTCCTTGATTGAGGTTCACTTACTCTCAGAACATCTCAGACATCTACCTTTTAGGATCCAGGACTTGTGAAAACACTGTAAGACTTCTAATCTCACAGTGTACTCTTTACACAGTACTAGCTTTCGACAAGATCCTACTTGACTCTGGACATTTCCATTAGGTTTGACTCTGGGATAGCGCACATCTCGATACGGACACATGTTTCAGGATAGGACGTGACTAAGCCTACTGGTATACTTTGTTTTTATAGCAGACATAGTTCCAACCATCTCAGATAACTCACCACAAAGCAATGGTACCAACCATTGACATCAGCCCGTTCGTCGGTCCTGGAACGGCCACAGAGGATGCCAAAGCAGAAGTACTAAACGAAATCCGTGCAGCGTGTCTTGAGAGTGGGTTCTTCGTCATCACAGGCCATGGCGTTCCGGAAGACCTGCAACAGCGCGCATTGGCTATGTCAAAATGCTTCTTTGCTCTTCCGCTCCAGGAGAAGCTCGAGCTGTCAGAGAAGAAGTCCTGGGGGCGCAGCTTCAGAGGCTACCAGATCATTGGAGGAGAGGCGTATGAAGCAGGGAAACTACCGGATCTGAAGGAGGCTCGTTCAGATCACGCGCTACCGCTGATGATACATGCTGACCGATTCTCTAGGGATTTCAAATTGGCATACACAAGAGCCTTGATCATCCTGATTCTCAGCGACAGCGATCGTTGACCGGACCGAATGTCTGGCCAGCATCCTTACAGCCAGACTTTGAAAACACATTGCTCATGTACTTCGACAGTATTCGCATGGTCTCTTTCACGCTCATGAGACTGCTAGCCATGACACTGAACATCGATTTCGAGCAACACTTTGCGTCATTCTGTACCGATAGTCTCCAGGCCATCAGGCTGCTCCACTATCCTCCGCAGCCCTCGGACGCAAGCAGGGACCAGCTTGGTACAGGTGCACACACTGACTTTGGAGCGGTGACGTGCTTGTTGACCGATGGTACCCCAGGACTACAAGTAAAAAAAGATGACATGTGGGAGAATATCACTTGTGAGCCTGGCGCATATGTGAGTACATCAGATAGCTATGTACTAGCAACTTCTGACGAGCGGACGCAGATTGTGAATCTGGGTGACGTTTTCTCCAAGTTGACAGCAGGGGTTTACAAGTCGTCAATGCATCGTGTGATAAACACAAGCGATAGAGACAGATATAGCATTCCTTGTTTCCTGGATGGTAACCTTGATGCTGTGGTACGCTCGGTCATCGCTGGGCCAAAGCCTGAATTGAGATATATGACTGTGGAGGAGCACATGCAGGAGAGGTTCACCACAGTCAGAAGTCGTGGTGTAGTATGAGACAGAATAAGATGGTTCTTATGTTCGCTCGTGCAGATGTAGGTCGTCGAGGTGTGGGGAGTGCGGCAGGCACTATATGAACGAAACACTAGCGGAGTGCGGACTGATCCTATGGTAGGAGTTTAACGTTAAGGATAAGGTCCGGAAGGTTTTATGTAGCAAGTTGACGTGTGAGGTGTGCCCATCCTAAAAAATGGAACACGGCCACAAGGATAGGTATCCCTTATTAGTTGAATGAGTACCGAGAATGTTGTGCTTTTTACACCTCTCCAGTACCCGAGATATAGGTGTGACAGGTGATGGACGTTCCTTTGTACTGAAGAAGGGCGCACATCTACCGATCTCCCATACTCAAGACTCGAGAACATTCGATTCAAGTGAGTATTTCTTGAAAAAGTCAGGTTGAGGGGAGTATACAAGACGTCCATTATCTTTCGTGATATCAATCTGTGCGAGCGCACCTCAATGGGCTTACAACGTGCCGTCTCTTCTACTGTAAATTGAAGCGGTAATTGATCTCGTAACAGGACGTCCTCGTAAAAAGTTCATTGCTTAATCGAGCAAGGGTGCAACTCGAAATGGTCTCCTCGGTATATCTCATACGATGATGTCGACAGACTCTTCTACCACGTCGTCGCTGCTCAGACACTCGAAGTAACCCCAAAAGCATGTGCAAACCAGTCTTCGAAGCTTCCAAGTTGAACATCGTTCTGGCCTGCCATTGTCCTGGTCGACGCGGAAAGCGTATTTTCCAGATTGAGAAAACCACCAAGAAGGTGGCTTGCCTCAGATGATGTATTTCCATAGCTCCTCGAAGCACGACCGGCAGACCAAGGTGAATCATGCTGGTTGTTTATGCCTCGGGTGTTTCTTGAGGATTGCTCGTGGGTGAGCAAAGACTCGATAATGTTCAGTCCTCGCAAGGACATGTCATCGCTTTTCATTCGTTGGAGACGAGCTTGTGCAGTGAGTACCATCTCCCTATACCGAATGCATTTCTCATCAGAAGGCGAACTATGTTGTATGTGTAGACACAGGATAATGGCCGCATTTATGCAGTACGCAGCATGTGTCCAGATGGGTAGACAACCTTCTTCCTCGATGAGTTCAAGCTCACGCAATATCGTTATAGCCGCGGAAACACATGTATTACGTGTAAATAGCAGAAGTGGTGATCCAAAACTTCTCAGCAAGAATGACCGATGTATCATGATAATCTGTGTGCATGTTAGTGATTGATTGCTGTCTGATACTAGGACAAAGAGCATACCTTATCTGCTGCAGCTAAAGCAAGAGTGCGGCGGGCTGTGCCGAGCCATGTAGTTCCAATAGTGTACCTTGGTCCTTGTAGCAATATAGGTGGGATCGTACTAACAAATTGCCGCAGCCTCTTGTCGATCTCCACAACATGCTCGTATTGGTCCGAGATCGATTCTTGAGCTGTAGATTGGAGGGAGTCGAGCAATATTGGCATCAACAGTGACACTGAGAAAAGTTAGATGATTGGACTTATAGGCGTGGAAAACTGTAATATACTTTTGATCATCACATTGGTGTATGTGCTCACAGTTACCACAGTCGAGTCTCGATCCTCGAGATCATGGTCGTCACAGTTAAGTGGCATAGGTGTTGTGATGTGAGCTAAGTTGATTCCTGGTGGTTGCCGATCAGCTTGTTGGTTCTCAAATCGCTTCACTCGGCTCAGTCCATACCATATGTGTTAGTGTAGGGAATAGCATAATAGTCGCACTCAACAAGCTTCCAATATATGCGTTTGCCCACTTCGCTATCCATTGCAGATGTCCACTGGTCGAAGTCCATGCTCGAATCTTGCTCCTTGACTGCAATCTTGTGCAGACCAAGACATTGAGCGATTCTGGTGCAACTGGAGAGCATTGTGTACAGCTGATCGGAACGTCCCAAGCAGTGTGCCACCATTGTAGATACCAATACTGCCTGTATAGAGTATATGGAATGATTGGTCGCAAAATCCGCTGCATATAACGATTCTATCATGGCATTGTAATACTTCTCGGCTAGTCCAACGAGTATCGCTGAATCAATGCCCCGAGAGTCTCTGTATTCTGTAGAGTTCTCAAGTGTCCATGCCGATGTGCTCAGGATTGCGAGATATAGTGCCATCCATAGTGGTTGTTTAACGTAGCTTTCTGTCCAGTATGCTTCGCAGTCCTCCAGGAATGTAGGAGCATGAAGAACATTATGGTACCACGTCAGATGCCTAACATGAAAGTTCACAAGCTGCTGATCTAGAGTCACATCTTGCGTCAACTCCCAAGCAGAGGCAGGCAGCTTTTGCCGGCCTTGTCCTGATACTGCTGCCACAGGTGGTGGCAACCCATCTTCAGGCGTCCTCTCTGCGTCCTGGTTGACCCAAGGCGTATGAGATTGTCGGCGAAGCGGCCTCCGCCGAGTATTGAGTGCTTCGCGTGGGAGGCATTCATGGCCGGTCCTCGTGCAACGAGAGCAGGGAATTTTCTTGTCACACTTGACCTTGAGCCTGGTGCAATTCTTGCACGCTAACCTTCCGAGGTCCATGCTGATTTCTCGTTGCTGTCGGCCACAACGAGGTCGAGGGGCTTGTCAACCGACCGGCCGAGCTTCAATCTCATCTTAAGAAGGAAAGTCGGGTGAAGGAAGGTGCAAATCTGGACCCACCCGATTCTCTGAATCCACTTAATCGGGTCTTGGCTAATCGCTCAACCTCACCACCCCTCTCTTTACTTACCGTGAGCATGATTACAACGTTCTGCGAGCAAGCAAGTCGGCCGTGTTCGACCTTGGTCTTGTGGGCTTTCGCTGCTATGCCGGAGTGCACCTTGATCATGCTCAAAAGTCTTCACAATATATCTTCTTCGATATCTCTTGACTGGGAAGACCTTTGCACAAGAACAGGCTTACATAGCACACACATAGTCTCTGCACATCATGCCTCACGCCAGTAGTACCTTGGAGATCCGTCCCCTTTCCACCAAGCTCAGCAAGTCCTCTGAAATTGGTGCCGAAGTCATATTGCCACCGTCTTCACCACTCCTCGACCTATCGTCATTCTCTTCCGATGATGCCGATACCCTCAGACAAGCTTTGTACAAACATAGTGTCCTAGTTATCAAAGAGCAAAGTGGTATCGACCCGGAGGTTCTGTTCCAGATAGGCAAGCTATTTGATCCCAATGCACCAGATGTGCATTCCGGAGGAGAAAAGCAGGTGGATGACGAAAAGAACATCCTTGCGAGGAACATGGGACAGAGAGTACCAACCGTCCCTCAGGTAAGCCTGTACGATATCCCAAAACAGTCCACTGGACTAACAACACTTCTAGGTCCAGATTATTGGACAAGGGAATCATGACGGCTATTATGGAATCCCTCAGCTGAACCTGAAACACGTGGTGAGTACATTGAAGAGCAAGAACAGGCTTCCAAGCTCATGGTACTTTTAGGATCACACTGAATTTCACCAAAATCCACTCAACGCAAAAGACCTTTCGGCAGGTTTCACACGTCCATACCGGTGGCACATGGATGCGCCGTTGTATGAGAAGCTTCCGGGACAAGTGACCACACTTCACTGCCTGAAGATCCCAGAATTGCCTGATCAAAAGCTTCGTTTCGCGGACCAATCGACCATGCCTGTCGCTGCTGGTGCAACTGCTTGTACGTCATGATGACATTCTTTGCGTACTAGATATTGTCCAGCTAACAAGAAGGTATAGTCTTCTCCGGTCACCGCGCTTTCCAACTCTTGTCTGCAGAGGAACAGCAATTCGCTCTCAACACTACAGTACACTATGCGCCAAAAGCTTACGAGTGGATGCGCGATTGCAAGGCAACTGACGATGGGCTGACCATTGCAAGCGTCGGACAGGAGAAAGAGCTCGATCAACTTAGCGAGTTCTCATGGGTTCAAGTACAGTCATTCCCAGTAAGTACATTCACGTTCGATGAGTTCCAACTAGTCACTAATGTACGACTATTCAGATGGTATGGAAGAACCATGGCAATGGCTTGCCATATTTGCAGATTCTGGCATGCTGCGTATATGCTCTCGAGACTGTCGACCCGAACACTGGAAAGAGGACTGTGAATAGTGACTTGCAGGAAGTTCGTAGTATCTGCCACAACCTGTTGCGCAAGGTGTATACTGCTGAGAACATCTACGCTCATAGATGGGAACGGGGTGATTTGGTCATCTTTCACAATAGAGGTGTTTTGCACAGCATCACTGGGCAGCTCGCGGACTCCAAAGAGAAGAGGTTGTTGTGGCAGTGCTCTCTTGCTGGCAGTTCGCGACCGGAGGCATATATGTAGAGTAGGTCTAGTTTATCAAGACATGGACTCCCCATCTGTACAATCTGGCGTTTTCGTGCAATTTGGTCCCAGTTGCGTACTAAATACATAATAATGAGTGATTGGGCAACGTACCAGATAGTGCAGGTAATGAGGACATAATAAAGGATCCTCAGACGATTGACTGATAATGTTCACTGGTATCGGTAGAAGAGACGTTTCAGGTGTAAGGCACCTGGACGAACACTTTTGGTATCGGATAATGCAAGATTTGTTACAGGTACGCTCTGCTACTCTATCATGGTAGACTTCGCACTGTCTTTGAGCGGTTATTGGAAGCATTGGACTGTATCATTCCACTGTGGAATTTGTAATATCTTGAGGCACTCTTCACATCAGAGGTAGGTACTTTGTTGAGACCAACTGTAGAGTTTTCTGACGTACATTCCTTTTGAGATGGCTTGTTTTCTGGATTTTAAATTTGCGGCACTCTACACATCGCTCACGAGCAGTCATTTTGAATGTGATAGTGACATTCCTTCGGTAGTCATGTCTTGAAGTACTGAGCATCCCTAAGTCGAGTCTGGAGTTCCAAGGTCCTCCTCACACCACCAAGAGCAAGTCAGTTGCCGGGATTTCCATCCAACTGCCCTACGACACATTTGCACTGCCATTAAGCAAACCTTTCCTATGCATCTGTCTGTTTGAAGCGCAGCTGGCACCAATCAGCACAAGTAATTGGCTCATACTTTGGCGGGTTGTTTTCATCTGTGCAGCTGGGCAGTACACCACACTTCTCATTGAAGTTGAAGCCGAAGAAGAAAGGCATCGAATACCTGTCCAATTATCAATATGACATTCAGGGCTATTGCGTGCTTCCATGTCGTCGTCAGAATTCGTGAGGCAGGGCAAAGGTTGCGTTGCGAAGAGGGCCTGTAGACCTTCTAAATTTCACAAATGTATTCGTAGATCGCAAATATCGTTCGAGGAAGAGCCCGAGATATTAGAGAAGGGCATAAGATGAGTAGCCCGAAGAAAGTTAGGGTACCACTCACAGCAGTCCTGGCCCACGAATTCTGACGACGACGTGCTTCTCATCACTTACCTGTCAACTGTGGATCTGTTGTACACTCTGTGTATCGTCGATTTCATTCTATCATTGGTCAAGCGCATCAAGTAATCCCCAATACTCACCACGATTGTATTCTTGATGGGTGACGCCTTGATCCATTGGCCGTCTTTAGTCAGGACTTGAAGACCTCCGATCATATCCTGCTACAGCAATGTGAAACACTGTAAATCTGTGTGCGAACCAAGGCCGACATCTTGACTAGATGCAGCTTGCTCTTGTGCCATGGTTGGGTAGTAATTAAAGACGCCGTCACTACCTGGATACGTCGTGAACTTATCGAAGTAGTCCTCCAGCAGTTCCAGGCACAAAGCAAAGATACGCACGAGTCGACGTGCAAGCTTGACACATTCCTGCCAATAAGAGATGCAAGCATCTTGGAAACCTGGGAGATGACTTGTGCCTTCCCAGACATACTCCTCACCACGTAAATATGGCTTGACCTCTTCTGGTATAGCCGCAGGATCCTTGTATTCAGGATCATACTTTGGGTCATACCTCCACGTGAACGCTTCACGATAATCAACTATACAGATTAGTCGCTGCCTAAATCCAGGATCGAGTATACTAACGTCCTTCTGTGGGGCTTGCTGCCACACTACCATTGGCGACAAACACATTGTAGTATTTACCCAGATTTTTGGAGACCATTGCTTTCTTATCAAGAGGCTGAGCGAAGAAAGTCTTCGAGGCGTTCAGTGCATTGTCAATTGCAATTGAAGCAATGGTATTCATCATATCGGCTTTCTCCATGCTTGGTTGGACGGTCAGCAAAGCGGGTGGTCTCGGACCTGTGGCACGTTTAGAATCAACCGTACACGGCACTGAGAAGACGTGGCTCGTCGTCAGATTCCTCATGTTGGGTGCTGCAAACTGCGCTACTTTTGCTTCGAACGCTGCCGACTTTCAACGCTACGCCAAAAAGCCATCAGATGTCCTGCTAGGCAATTTGATCGGCTTCCCGTTAGCGAATTTCGTTGTCGTTGTTATTGGCAATCTTGTCTGCGCGTCCAGCCAGGTTATATTTGGTAGACTTGTGTAGTGAGTAGTCTTGTACAAAACTGATCGCGGACCTACATGCTGATTCGGTCGAATAGAAATCCGATTACCTTGCTCGACCAGATTCAGACTCAGGACTACAGCTCAGCCAACAGAGCTGAATGCTTTTTTATCGCTGCCATGTTCGCGTACCGCGCCATCTTCTCTTCAATCTTCGAAAACTCGCTACCTGCTGGAAACGATCTTGCAGCACTCTTTCCAAAGTATATCACCGGCGCACTGGCTTCTTCATCTGTGACATCGTTAGCTTTCTTATCAATCCCTGGTACCTACTGGGAAGTGCCTCAATCTTTGTCTCTTTCCTGGCGTCCTACCAAATCTTCCTATCTGCTATCACCGGCGTCCTGCTCTGCAATTACTACATCGTTACTAGAGGTCATATAGACATTCCAGCTGCTTACAGCCGCATACTACTTCTCTAGTGGTTGGAACTTCAGGGCATACGTAGCTTACGTTATTGGTGTCATACCCAACTTCTATGGTTTCCTCAACAACATGGGTGTTTCTGCACCAATAGGAGTCACTCGGCCCTACTACTTTGCATACTGGTAGGTCTAGCTGTTAGTGCGTTCGTGTATTGGGCAATGTGCCGAATGTTGCCTCCGCCCGTCATGTACAACGAAGGATGGAAGGAGTCGAAGAATTACATCCGACCTGAAGAGGAGGCGGAGATGATCGAGGGACAAAACATTGATCTAGACGATGCGAGTGTGGATGTGAGTAAGGATGGAAAGGATACAGTCACGACGGTGAAGACTGTAGACCTGGAGGGTTAGATGGGTTGTGTCAGGAAAATGATACGCATAAGGTTTACGCACGCCTTCATAACGATCGTGAATATTCGTGTCTTGTGCACTCTCACTTCCGACTTCGTGCTGTTTTCGCTGCTCTGTCACGCCTCATCTGCACTTCATAGTAACTACTGGTTCTGTATCGTTTGAGTTGGTGCCACATGGAATGAGCGGTAGTTGAACCAGCGATGGATGGACTCCTGGATGTTGTCGGAAACCGAAAGAAAGATGGCCTCTCTTTGCTTTGGCGTCGTACTTCCTAAACCTCCTCTTTTCATCGGTATAATCATGCCCGGCTACAGCGACGGGTGGCATGCCACCATATTACTGGTGCTGCAGACGTCGCCTCCCTTTCGGGCGTCTTAGGAATCATGCTTGGGAGAGTGATTTTACCAGTAACATACTCCCAAATCTCCTCCTCTTCGCATATTACGCGTAGATCGGCAGCCCATATGGCGTAGTTATCGCTTCCAGGTAGTTTAGGAAGCATGCGAGCTATTTCGTCATTATTTCTAGCCATCTCAATGGTATCAAGTGATGAAAATGTGATGCCGCGCGACTCTGTACGGTGATAGCGGCTATCTCGACTGCTAGTGGTTCAAATTGGTTGGAACTAAGACATACCTTCGATTGATGAGGCGAGGTCGCAGGTGAGACAAGATACTAGCCAAATATAAATGTGACTGACTTACTCATTAGGTCTTCATCGCAACCGGTAATGTGTATACTGTCCCTGATGGTATGTTCGGCGTCACGTAGATGGTGGGAAGATTGCTAATTTTGTACCAAGCGATCGAGTAATGCCAACAAGACATTGTCAACCTCACCACCGTGTTCAGCGATCCATGTTTACCATCCAACATCTGGCAAGAGTCTGTGCTGGCCCTCGACATTACCACAGGTATACCGAACTGGATTCGTCAACTATCACCCATCGACGTCTGGAATGCGGCGTGTGGTGTCCCTGGATATTTTGAAAGGAATGAGACCCTATGCCCTGGAGCCTTCGGACCTGATGCTGATTTCGGTATGGCTCCTGCCTTTGTCCCTGGCAGTGCCTTAACCTCTAGGCAAGGACGTCGTTGTCGTCGAATAAAAGAATGGCCGCCTTTACGCCTTAAGTGCTCAAGCTGGATCTATCCTGTGGTCCACCCAGACTTCTCCAGATGGCACCCAAGGCGGCTTGATTTGGGGTATTGCCGTCGATGACGAACAGGTCTACTTCACTGGTGCTAATTCTGACCAAGCTGCCTTTACACTTGAACCTTCAGGCGTTACTATCAGGAATAGCGCCTTTGGTAGTGCGTCTCTGGTTAACGGGTCTCTCCTCTGGGAGGTGGCAGCGCCGCTCAACTCTGTGGCCTATGCAATGCCAACAGTCGTTGGTGATATCGTTCTAGTATGCACTACAAACCGAATCAATGTTACAGATCCAGCTTTGCTCCATGGCGAGTTTCTGGCACTCGACAAGCATACTGGAAAGACCCTTCTTGACGTCCGTTGGACAATGTGGTCTATGGTGGCATAGCAGTGCAAGATGAGTATGTTCTCTTTGGGACAGGCTATAACGGGGCAACCACGCCAGTCTCGTTTCGGGTGCTGATGGTTTGGTAGACGTTGTGCGAAGGAATCACCTTATGGTCGAGAATACCGAGTGTGCACCTTCAGGTGATTGGTTGGCTCATGAGTGACTGTCTCAGGTGTTTATTCTTCTATGAATACGAAGGATGCCTTTTATATGAGGACATACGCAGAATATAATAGTTTAGCAAATGTAATCACTATAACGCGTGCTTTCCTAGGGCTCCGCTTTCGGAGATCGGCCTCCCCAGATTACTTGGCGCCGACATTATCGAGGTGCAACGTGCTGAGGGCGGTGACATTGGCCTTTGAGCTTGGAGTTGTCCACCTCTGCTGTTCACGACGAGTCTACGCGTCACCCTCAGCCTCAGCTTGCCTTGTTCCGCTCGACTCACCACCCACTTTCCGCTCTGCACCACCCTATTCGAATCTATATCGCTAGACAAGACCTGAGCCTTCCACCTTTACTTGAGGCCATCCCACCACCCTCCCACTCCGAGTCCTAGTCCAATAGCTTTTTTAGTCCACGATAAAATAACGCTGCCACAATGCGAGCAACGCGCATCCTTCTCCAACATAAGCCTATGATCCGCTTCCTTGGCAAGCGCAAGACACCTTCAAGTACACATCACCCCAAACTATTCACCATTCATCCTTCCCCATCATCCTGAACCCCCGATGCCAACTCCCATACATCCTTAGACTAACCCAATCTCACCTCACCACCCAGATGTCGACCACACACCAAAACCGCACCCCGCCTCACCAACCCACGAACTCCCCTCCTCCTTCTCCTCCTACCGCCAACAAGCCACAAACTACGGCCCTCTCAAGAAAAACTCCCCCTCCTCCTCCTCCTCCTCCTCCTCAACCTCCTCATCCTCGTCATCATCGGCAGCACAACAAACGTCCGGACTACGGAAAGAGCTGTTAAGTGGAAGGAGTGGGAGAAGTCTTGGCCCCGTCGAGCCTAAAGAGGGAGAGGTTTGGGATAGGGATCAGCTGCCGATGAGGTTTAGGAGGCTGGAGTTTACGGCGGCGGAGATTGAGGCGGTCGAGAGTGGTGGTGCTAGTTTTTGGTGATGATGACGGATGGGATGGGGAGGACGGGTAGTATGAACACAAAAGACAGAATTGACATGGATGAGTGGTCATGTATATCGAGTTGACAAATCAGAACAGAGCGAATTGGGATGCGTGCTGAAAAAGCCAGACTAAACGAGAACAACACTACACAACAAAACCTTTTTCAAATTGTGCTGTGAAGTCTGTTGATAAAGTTGGTGCACTGACACAGAAGGTCCCGACTTTAGCGTCACGAGCAAAGATAATCTTCATCCACAGCTCTCGGGCAACAGACTCGTTCGATCTAGCCAACTCCGAAGCAACGTCAGGGCATATCGCTCGTCCCCCACGTACTACCTATTCATTACCAAGAGCATGACACACGCGACACGCTGCGCCAAGCACACGAGCCGTAGAGTATCATCTTTCCAAACGTTACAAGTATCGCACCATGCAGAAAGGAATTTTGTTCAGGTAACTGTAGAATTGCAAGGCCAGGCTGACTACCCCTTTGTAGCTGAACAATCGCAGGTGGAACGCATTGTATATACGACATGGTCAAGGGGTGTGATGTACACAGAGGTTTTCTGATGGCATTCTTTTGACTTATTAAATGACATCTAGTGACTAACAAACATACGTCGCCCCCTGACGACTATGACAACACCATTACTACCTGGTAGTAAAGCCTACCGAGGTTATTCTGACAATATATCTGAAACAGTCCCATATCGTAAGTCGTCCTACTACGTTTGCACTCAACCCTCGTAAGGAGTCTCATACGGTCGTTCAGCCTGTGGCGTAATCCTGGCGACATGGCGTCCTAACACGGTCAGTTCATAGCTTTCGATATCATAAAGTGGTGTGCACATACTCTGGCCATCCTTCCAGTCAAGTATAGCACTATGAGTAGTGACTCTATTGTCCCAAACAACAACAGTCCCTGGTGCCCATTTCATTCTGACCTGGAAATCCTGTCCAAACGCAATGTGCTCGAGTAGGAATTTCATCAAATAATCACTCTCTTCTTTCTTCAGGCCAATGATTCTTCTGGAGAACTGGGCGTTGATGTAGAGTGCCTTCTCTCCAGTAGCGGGATGGCTGCGAATGAGAGGATGGATGTTCTTGACAGGCTCACGTCGTACACCGCCTCCACGTAATTCACCAATTGCTGCTTGCTCGACAGCGGAGTGCTCAACTTGGAGTCCGTGGAGGCGCTTCTGGAATTCTGGTGACAAGCGGTTGTATGCTTCCACCATGTTCGCAAAGACAGTGTCACCACCAGCCTTGGGCCCTTCGAGGACGTAAAGAAATGTGGTTCCAGGTGGCTGTGCTTCGTATGACACATCAGAATGCCACGCTGTAGAGGTCGTGCGGTCAGCAAAGAAGTCCTTTACAGTGGTGTCTAGAGATCGTTAACTAGGCTTCTAGCCGAAAGCATGCATGGAGGTCTACTGACCATCTTGACCACGATGGACCAAGTGAATTTCTGGATGACCAGCTGGCGCTCCAGAGGTAGGATGAATGTGCAAGCGGCCGAAGTACCTTCCGAACTCGAGAGCATCTGCTATATCAAGATCGGCGAGATCTTGCTCACGAAAGGCTACGTTGTGATCAGTACCGTGTTGCTCGGTCACACAGAATAGCTACGACCTACCAACGACCTTCTTCTGAGCTACAAACAAAGCCAATTGATCTTTGCCGGCTTGTGTAAGCTTGGTAAGCTGAACCCCGTGTACTTCAGCACCAATATTGCCAGTCACATCGTTGACAACAGCGCCTTTCCCAAGAAGGTCGGGAAAGGTGGAATCAGCTCCCTTGCCATGCTCGATGAACTATATCTTGGAGTCAGCAAGTCCCCAGCCTTCTCAGCTGCGTGAAGTCGTACCTCAAATGCCTCAAGAGGAGCGAATCTATAGTACGTATGGATTAGCTAAACGTCAAGCAGGTCAAGTATAAGGTTAATACTTCTGCTTTTGGTCCCATGTTGGCAAATAGTTCTGATATTTGGCGCTCACTTCCTTCGACTTATCGAATGTGCGAGGCACAGTACCAAATTGCTTGTAGTCTGAGGTGGAAGAGGAAAGAGAAAGGGGTGCTTGTGTTTCGACAAGAAGTGCAGGAGCCATGGCTGATTATGTAATCGTCGTGTTGTAATTCTGAAGACCTCGAAGTTTGACATTTGCCTCATTATATACTCTTCTTTGTGCACCATGAGTATTGCACCATCTTCGAGACGTATTGCGACGAGTCGTGTTTGCTTAGCTTGTGACATCCATGCTGTCTGAAAACATTGAAAGAGCTTAGGCAATATCAAAGATAGCTACGCTAGTATGGCGTTATCCCATGTCGCCATTACGCAATGTGTACGAAATCAGGAATCCTAGCAGTGCCGTGCCCCTCGGTGTTCTTGCAGAGAGTATTGTAGAAAATCGTATTGGCTAATGATGGCGCAATCGGCGAGGTATATCAACCATCAAGCGCCGAATACAAGGGCGATTACCATGGGTACAGTCGTTCTCAACCAGTTTCAAGAAGCACCTCAAAGCATGCGTTGCGGTGAGCTCTTGCGTGCTACAGGGCTCGCCATGTCGTGATTACAATATGTTGTATAGCGCGCATGTAAGCATATGGTGCCAGCCTAGAAACCGAAATTGCGTGCTTTGTGCAGGCTTAAGATAACCTCTATGATAGCAGAACTCGAAGCTATTGGTCAACAACCTGGTAGTACGGCGCATTGTCACTATCGGAACAGCTTTCAAAGGAGTTGGCGTTTCTTGAGAGTTACTAGAGACGTTCAGGCTGACAAACGTGCTTTGAGTCCATGATTTCGTCACCCAACAAGACATAGAGAACCACCACCAGAGGCCATGAAGCTATCGAACATAAGAAGAGCATGTGTGGCCAACTCTTCTGGAACCTCTCTTGTATACAAACTTTGTATTCGATACGATAGACTATCATGTCCGGAACAACGAACATGGAAAGCAAACCACCAATCGTCGACGTCAAGGCCGCCGATTCTCCAGCTCAATCTGTGTATTCCGATGAGTCCACTACAGGGACTTTCGAGAAGGATGCAGCCCTTCTGAAATACTACAAACCCATCGACACATATGAAGGTGCTAAGCGTTATGATCCCTCCTTCGAATGGGAAGCGAAGGAGGAGCAAAGACTAGTCAGAACTCTGGATATAAAGATCATGGCATGGTGTTGTCTTACCTTCTTTGCCTTGCAGCTCGACAGAGGCAATATCGTGCAGGTAATTTCGCATCATGAGAGGAAATAGTGGCACATATATTGATGACGCTGTGTGTAGGCAACTTCCGATAATCTGTTGAAAGATCTGAAGATGAACACCAACGACTACAACAATGGTCAAATGATATTCTATCTTGGCTTTCTTGTTGCTGAACTTCCGTCGCAAATGCTGGGCAAGAGACTTGGGCCAGGTAGTTACTACTTTGATACCAGCAGTTATCCGTCTGTACTGACTTTTCATAGACACATGGATACCAATACAAATGGTTTTATGGTCGTTGATTGCTGCGCTGCAAGCATTAATGAGGAACCGTAACCACTTCTTTGTATTTCGAGCACTTCTAGGACTTGCTGAGGGTGGCTTCATTCCAGACATGGTGCTCTATCTCAGCTTCTTCTATACAAGCAAGGAGTTGCCACGCCGTCTTTCTTTCTTCTGGACGGCTTACCAATTCACCTCCATCATATCTGCATTCTTGGCGTTTGGCATCTTACATCTCCGTGGTCACAGTGGGTTATCTGGGTGGAGGTGGTTGTTCTTCCTAGAGGGCATTCTTACTGGTCTGATCGGGATTATAAGCTACTTCTACCTCCCACCATCCCCGACTCAAACGAAAGGAAGACTGCGTGGCAAAGATGGCTGGTTCAACGAACGTGAAGAGAAAATCTTGGTCAACCGTATCCTCCGCGATGACCCTAGCAAAGGTATGTCTCACCGATTTAGCTTGTGCCACCTGATTTTAGTATCCTACTAATTCCTTGACTCAGGTGACATGCATAATCGGCAACCCCTCCAGCCCTCCCTACTATGGGATGCCCTCAAAGACCACGACATGTGGCCTATATACCTCATCGGTCTTTCCTGGCTAATTCCGACAAATCCCATAACCTCTTATCTGTCCTTGCAGCTCAAATCGCTCGGCTACACCACCTTTGAGACTAATCTGCTCACTATCCCTGCCTATGTCCTTTTCATAATCAATCTCCTTTTCTGGACCTGGCTCAGCGAGAAGATAAATGAGCGTCTACTACTAGGACTAGTCAGTCAATTCTGGCCCTTACCATTATTGATTGCCCTGGAGGTACTACCAGTTGAAGCACCAAGGTGGGGCCGATACGCACTCACCATCATGCTGGTCGGTAGTCCGTACGTGCACGCAATACTAGTCGCACTCACGAGTCGAAATGCTGGTAGTGTACGTACTAGGACAGTAGCGACGTCGCTTTATAACATGACTGTCCAGATGAGCAGTGTTTATGGTTCCCAGGTTTGCCCATTCCATTCGCTAGATCACATTACTACATGGTGGACGCTGACCAAGAAGCCAGATATATCGCGATGACGATAAGCCACTTTATCACAGAGGCAACAAGGTGCTCCTTGGTTTCGTTGCTTATAACATCTTACTCTTCGTTGGTGCTAAATTCTACTATGTGAGGAAGAACGCGTATGTATCTTCTAGCTGGGTCAACATAAAAGACGAGTAAGCTAATACTGGCTCATACAGTTCAAGAGACAAGATCTGGAAGGCTAAGACTCGTGAGGAGAAGGAGGATTATCTTGCGACTACCAAGGACAGAGGCAATAGGAGATTGGACTTTCGCTTTGCCCATTAGATACTGCTTGTGGGGTTTGGTTGTGTCATCTCTACTATGTTTGCAGTTTGTGGTTGCGAGATATAGAGCAAAGATCACATATCGTGAGGAATTCTGACAATGTAAACTGGTGAGAATAGTCGTCGACCAGGACTGCTTAAGGCCTCAAGGGAGGGCATCCTGATCTCCTTCAGAAGTGATCGGAGGTGTCTCTCGAGCGCTGCCCAGAAACCTGTCGTTTTCTAATAGCATATCCTACCTTTCTGATAGATACGTGAAACATTATCAACGTCAATCAACCTACTAGTATAGTGTCGTGGTCTCTCACGCGCCCCTTGAGATATGTCATTGTTTGATTGTGCAACGTCGCAAATAATGCGCGTGATGATTAGATGGAATCCTCACACGATTTATTGATAACCTGGTCATATTTAGATGAGGACCAGAATTTCGGAAGAGATTATTACAGTCGTCGAGGGTCGACGTATGTTTTTTTAAGTCACTAGAATGTTGCTTGATGAGTCAAAAATAATGCCATGATGATACCTCTTTATACATCATACGCCTTTGACGAGAAAATATACCCTGTAACGAACTCTTAGTGCGACGAATAGCACCCGGCTGAGCGTAATTACGGGCAGCAAGCATATACTTATAGCTTTATTGTACTGTCGGCCTTGCTTTGAGCCAGGTACGTATAATTACGCTTGCTGATACCGAGATTCCGTCACCACGAGTAAAACATTCTTCTTCTTCTTCTGCTGCTTGTTCTTCTGCTGTTGCTTCTTCCCCTTCTTCTCCTTCGTCTTTCTGCTGCCAGGATCTTGAATTCCTCTCTCGGCCCATTCTTGTAACACAACCCTCTCATAAACTAAACCTCATACCACCATTCGCACAAATCACACTTCCCGTGCACCATCTGGGAAAAGCAAGCACGTTAGCAACTCTCGCATCCCACCTTCATCTCCTCACATGATGAAATACTCACCCACTCTCCTCACTACACAACATGCCCACCACCCCCGCAATCTCATCAACAGTCGCAGCCCGTCCACCAAGCCCTCGTCCTTCATTCCCCGCCTTAACCATCTTAACAACACTCTCCGGATCGCCACCCTTTCCCTCTCGTATCTGCGCACCCGGCGTAACGCTATTCCAATGCAACATCAAGCTTTCAAAATCCTTGTCAACGCCTTTATACATGTCCGTGTCTACGGGCCCCGGATTGACGGCGTTGACTGTGCATCGCTCGCTTAGTTCGCGTGCCCAGGTGCGTGTCATTGCTTCCAAGGCGGCTTTTGTGCCGCCGTAGATGCTTTGGCCGGGGAAGCCGAGGGAGGAGGAGACGGAGGAGAGGTTGATGATGCGTCCGCTGCGGTTGGTGGGGAGGTAGGGGAGGGCGGATTGGAGGAGAAGGAGGGGGCCGAGGACGTTGGTGCGGTATTGTTTTTCGAAGTCGGCGATCATGCCGGAGTCGTTGGATTCAGAGTCGATGGAGGAGAGGACGAAGCGGTTGCCTGCTACACCGCTGAATGCAGGGTGATGGTAGACGTCAGTGTACTGTATATCTGTGGCTCGAGTTGTAGGGTTGTGTGAGAGCATTCTGGCATACGCGTTATTGACAACGATACTGATGGTCATATCGCCAGACTTTCCATCGGCAAAGTGCTTCCTAGTCCCTGCAATGAGATCTTTTGGGCCTGTGGCCGTAGACATGTCTGCGCGCACGGCATGTGCTTTGATGGAATGGGTTGAGGAAAGCTTGCTGGCGAGCTCTGTGCATGGTTGCTCTGATGAGGGAGAAGTGTAGTTGAGGATGAGGTTGCAGCCTTTGGAGGCGAGGTTGGAGGCGATGCCCGCACCGATTCCTGGTGTGAGTGGTGAGTTGGGATGTATGTGTGTCAGTGTGGGATGCTGTACGGACCTCGAGAGGCACCAGTTATGACGGCGAGCTTGCCTTCGAGAGAGCGATGGGAGGACGATTGTGCCATGTTGTAGTTGTTTTGGATGGAGGTTGCAGAGTGGTGGAGGAGATGTTGAGATGTTGTTGCTTTTCGTGTCCATTGGCCTCGCTGAATCGGCACATTGCAATCCGAGTGACGGCATTGATTCGTCTCTCGCCCCGCACGAATTACAGTCTCGTGACTCTCCAACCTCATAACAACAACAAGTAACAGTACAAGAACACAAACATCTCCAGTCACCAGATACTAGATACTCTCTCCACACTCTCTGCCCCCAATACTCAACAACAAATGGGCCGCAAACACCACGACAACGACACCCCCGCCGACGACTCCTGGACCGACACAATAACACACAACCGCCGTTTCCCCAAACGCGGCGCCGCCAAACGATCCAGCACAGGCAACAGCAGCAGTGGCAGCACCTTCAACGTCCAGAGTATCCTAGGGAGCTACGCTGTAAAGTGTCCCGTACTTGAGAAAGCACACGAGAAGCACAAAGCCGCCGAAGCTGCAGGCGGAAGTAGCCCAGTCGATAGAAAGAGGAGGGGCAGTGTTAGTGATGAGCAGATGATGTTTGAGATCCACGGACTGGTGCAGAAAAAGACGCGAGATTGTGATGGTGAGGAAACGGAAGATATGGAGGGATTGGAAGGGACTTTTGATTTCGGAGTTGTCAAGGGCATGTGTTTGATTGGTGGGAGTCGACGCGGGTTACGGGAAGTGATACAAACAGTAGAGGAAGACGAAGCAGATGACGCAGAAGAAGAAGAAGAAGCGGAAGAAGAAAGAAAGCCAGGAGACTATCCAAAAGTATATCAACAAGATTCCGACGACGACGAAGGTGCCGACACAGAACCCGACGACGACGAAAACGCCGCTCCAATCTCGCCATCTAGAAGCAGAACAATGTTCGAAAAAAACACGTTTCGTCAGCCGAAGTTCTTCTTCGAATGGCGAGGTCATGATTTGCTATCGTCGGAGAATGTGTCAAGAGGTCCTAGAAGTGATTGTATGGGACATTTGGAGTTTAGTAGTAACGCATGCAAGGACTTTAAAGGCACGTTCAGTTCGGAGAGATGGGGCGAGAATGTTGCTTTTGAGGGGTGGAAGGTTAGGAATAAAGCGGTGGAATGTCCGTATGCTTGGGGTCAGTTTGATGTGGCTTCCTAGGACAATGTTTAGCAACACCGCGGCGCAGCGCAATGGAATAATGATTCTATGCTTGCTTTCGCACAGATTCACACGGCGACGCACTGTTCGTCACACTGAGAGTTTGTTGCAGGGTATATGTTCTCGTCGAGGACATGATCTACAAAGAGGTTTCATAATAATATAAATGCGCCTTGACCTTTCGCGTCTTCGTGAACTCTGGTAGCAAATGTTCCAAATAGGAAGGTACCGGATGATTCCTTTACCACCACTGCACCCCACCAAGTGGCGAAGAATATTATCCTTTGGTGGGGATAACGTAGATGAAGTAAAACAAGTCTAGATGTATGCCAGCTCTGAACGACATCTACAACCCCATCCTATCATGGTCATCGTCCAGCCATACGCATATCAACCCCTGGAGGAGCAGCAGCAACCAGGACAGGCTCAGGTATAGTCGCGCCCGGCCGTACCCTCGTGCCAGGAGCAATATGCGTCCCAGGCATGATAGTAACTCTCGCGCCAATATGACAGCCTTCACCTATAACGACTCCCCTCGATCGAAACAACGGACGTCGACCAGGAACATAAGGTTCTGGATCTGACGTGAGAATCACCACATCACGACCAATGGACGTTCCAGGCCCAATGTCAACGACAGCAGCGTCCTCGATATAGCAGTTCGCGCGGATTTCGACGCCGTTTGCGATACGAATGTTGTAGCCGTAGTCGCATTCGAAGCCTTTCTCAATGCTGACGTTTTTGCCTAGATATCCAGGATACATTGTTGGAGACGCGAGCTCAGGGAATGTGTATGTTGTGGGATTGCTGGCAGTGCTTTGTCTTGGTGGTAAGGATAGGATTGACTGGCGACGTCGTGCGGGCTCAAATATTGCCATTGCGCTCTGTCGCCATTCAATCTCATGCGGAGCACTAGTATTTGCCACAAGGTTGAAGTGTTGAGTAGTACGTTGGCATTCTAAACGTTCAGCTTGGAGCAGCTGGTCGTTCTGATCATATGACCAGCCTCTAAGCATGTTCTCTTTATGCGCTTGCGATATTCCAGCGTGGTCGTGAGGAGCATAACGTGTCATCGGATCCGTTGGTCTACCAGTGACCTGTGATGCATGGTCACTGGGTAAGGGTGCGTACCGTGGATGTCTAGGATCGTAATGTTGCATTGCTGGCGTTAATGCTTGATTCTGTAGTGGTGCGTATGCTGGGCCAGATTCTGTGCTTGATATTGTACGAGAATGTCGACCTTCGTGAGCAGGTTCTCCTCGAGACATGTATCTGCCTTCTTCTTCGCCGCGCGACATACTGAGGTGGTGGTGGTAATCCTGCCGATGGTGCGGTAATGTTTGTTGTGCTGGAAATGGCGAAGTGTCTCTTTCTACTGAGCGAGCAGGAGCCACTGCTGCTTGGTGATCCACTGAATAACCTGATCGTCGAAAAGTCGTACCAGCTTGCATATATCCTTTACACTTGAATCCACCACGTTCGCAATTCTTGCACAACGGTTTCCCTTCATCGCACTTCTTCTTTCGCTCCCGGCAGGTCATGCAACCTGTCTTGGTACGATTCGCGAAATTCCTACCATGAGATTAGCTTGGACTCATTGGATGGCTTCGGTGTGGAGACAAACCTCTTCTTTGTCGGACGTTCTTGTGGTGTTTGTTGGTGTCCGGAAGGTAGAGGGTTGGTACTGTAACCGCGCTCGCGATCTTGGTGCGAGGATGAAGGAGAACTATCGGGTTCTGCGCTACCATCAGATACGGATCCAGGACCCCCCTCTGGCGAATTCTCTAATGACACTTTTCTCGATCGTCCCTGGTCATCCGTTACAGATGGGTTGAGTAGTTGTGGAGCGGCAGTCAGAACGTTGTGTCCAGATCCAGCAAGAGCATATGCTGGAGTTTGTTGTTGACCGCTTACGGAGCCTTGACATTGTCGTGATGGAGAGTTCTCGCGAGACCTTTTGGATGGCTGCTCAGACAGCGAAGAAGGGTTGTTGACTGATGCTAACGTAGAGTATGGGCGCTTGAGAGGCGAACGAAGAGATGATGATTGAGTGTCGGCAGAGAGTATGTCATGTATATTTGATCGAGTACTCCTGGAATTGCTGTAGCCTTGGGATGATGGCGATATGTTGTTTTGATGTTGCACAGTGTGTTGTGCATGTCGAGGTGATGTTGGATTTGTTTTGTTGACATCAGATGCCGTTGAGTGGTGCAACGCACCTTCCTGTAGCGAGACTGGCGGAGTTGGCACAACTCGTGAGGAACGGGGAGAAGCCTCTAGTGAACTCATCGTGGAAGATGTTGTTCCAGCAGATCGAAAAAGAATGACGGGCATGCAAGCCAATTGCTAATGTCAAGCCTACCTAAGATGAAAGGCTTAGATGAGGCTGTATATGGTACCTCGATCTCGAGGATGCCTGTAAATTAGACCAGAGGTACAGCAAACTAAGCAAATATCATGTCGTAAATCGTAAATACAACAACCATCATTGTCCAGACAGTAAGCGACAAGACAAGAGCGCAGGCGCGCGCCAGTGAACTATATGCTTATCTTACTACGTTGACCGAGGTGGAGACACATAAATGATGTGATTTAGTACTTTTCAATGACCAACGCCAACTCTTTGCGTCGAGACTAGACGATGTCAAAAGCGCGGCACAGGTTCGATTATTGATTGAACGAAAGTCACCGGCGACAAGGACGACCTGCATACGTTTAGAGCTTATTTGGATGCTCCAGTTAGATGAAACCTGGAACGGGTCGTTGTAGATCTGGAGAAGCGCGTTAGTCGAAGTTGGTACAGATTGAAGATACCTTGTGACTTGCTTGCTGTGGCAAGTAGGACTCGAATTAGCACCGGAGTCATTCGGCGTACAGGACAAGAGAAGAATAAGGAAGAGTATGTGGAGGTTCAGCCCGGGGCTTGATGATTCGTGGTGAAGGTAGATGAAGCCAGGCCGGCCGATATATTGACTCCTACAGCGGGGTTGGTGGGGTGAAGGATGATGAACTTCAAACAGATTTGCTAATTTGAAGCAGAATAGACTGCCTTACAGCCGGCGAGCCGCGGGTGGCTGACGATGGAGATGATATCGCAAATCATCAAGATGATCTTATGGAAGAGTCGGCAGTGTATGAAAAGAGTATGTCACAGCTGGAAATTTATGTTGCGGAAAGTGCGGAAAGCCGTTCTGCCGGGACGCAGGCACGCACCACCCCAGAAGCGGCAGGAGGAAGTGGGATGAACGAGTGATGACCTGATTCGTCAATCCCTGTCGCTTGTTGTAACCTGTCTTGTTCTCAGTTGTCGATTAAGGTCAGCCTTTCTTATCGCTTGTTTGCCACGTTCTCGCGTTGACCTTTAAGGAAAATATCTTTGTCGTCTATACACGCGCGCTTTTTGCTTCTTGCAACGCCGTGGGCGTTTTCCATCCGTCCGTCTTGATTAGAAGAGCAAGCGTCGTGTGCATGAATACACACATTGATTTAGACTTTATTGTTCAATGGATAATCCACGTGCGTCACGCAGTAGTGTTTTGTCAATCACTTTGGACAAAAAGACAGCTTGGCGACAATCTCCTATACGCCGAAGTGTTCTCGGCGCAACGATCTACCTGGGTGAGAGATAGGCCTCTACCGCGCTCTGGAGACATGGCTGTGCTGGCCGAGGGGTTGTTTGTGCAGGATCACACATGTAGTCCTTCAGCTTGTGCTGTTGCTGGTTTCTCGAGCAAGTTGGCGCTTGGTGGCCATAACACAACCGTGGTCTCGATAATGGTACCGTGTATACCCTCCGGTAGTACTCTCATCCGCGCGGCACTCACTCGGGTGTGTGTTCGGTGGCTGGGCTTGTTGTTATGGAAAGACTCGGGGATGGCTACGCTGGACCACGAGTACAAGTAACGATGCAGCAACATGACACGGAACATGCTGGCAGCAGGAGTTCACATATGACCCGCAGATCTGGCGTCTACCGCCCACCTGTCACGGCTAACGGCCCGCCCAGATCCAGAAGGCAAAAAAAGGGCAGGCATCTGGCGCAACGTCCGGCCTGTGCTACTTGCTAGCTGCAGCATACTTAGACGTACTAGACGCTGTGTGATTAGCTGTATAAATGATCACCAACAGCTATTTCATTAGTGTGGCCTGGATTCCCTGTCGAAACGGCACCTCGGAGCACGATGTGAGGGGACGCATCGCCGCAGG
>Ga0160429_1000188_pt1 | contig 76504 bp, 88 predicted proteins | sample SolpanmetagenomR_FD_108199 | JGI IMG/M metagenome (GOLD analysis project Ga0160429, IMG submission 108199) | Solar panel surface microbial communities from Lawrence Berkeley National Laboratory, California, USA - R | ecosystem: Engineered > Built environment > Solar panel > Unclassified ... | reverse complement strand
CTGGCATTCTGTGGCGATGGAGAATCCTCGAAACACCCTAAGCTCTTTCACAAGACTTCTGGTTGCAGTCCTACTATTTAGACTGAGCAGGCTGAAGCAAGCATCCTTCATGGTCTCTTAGACTCTTCCTACTTGGCCAACAGTTCTTCTGCGCGGAGCTTACAATCAGCAATATCAATATCTGAAACAATTTCGGATTCGCTTGTTGGAGCAGGGTATCGTGATCACGCGATATCGTCATAACGATCGGCAAATCTGAAACAAATTGTCAAACAAACAAGTCATACCACATTTACGATCAACACTATCTGCAACCCTTCTGCGACTACATCAGAACAACAACACAACACCCCCCCCAAAATCAACGTCTCCCGTAATGACAACTCTCACCAACCCAATCTCCCCCACCCGCTTCGCTCTCGCGCTCCAAGACCTCTCCCTCGCCTCTCTTCACTCCAAAGCCGCCGAACTACGCAACTCTCTCTACCATCTCCGCCATTCCAACGCACAATTACAGCATTTCGCTTACGCAGGCGATTACGATTGCAAAGAAGCTATTGCCGAAAACGAAGTAGTGATGGAGCGATTCAGAGAACGGGTGGAGCTGTTGAAGGCGGAAGTTGAGAGACGTGGGATGCCTTGGGTGAATTGGGATGAGGAGGATGCTGTGGATGGGCAGAAGATGGTGAATGGGGATGCAGATGTGGAGATGGGGAACGGCAATGGTGCAAATGAGATGCAGGCAGCAGATAGTGGGATGAATGGCAGCACAGTTGCACCCAGTGGCTCACTATCAGATGAGGAACTGCAAAGACGGTTGATGGAACAGATGGAAGATGACGACGAGGGAGGATTGCATCTATGAATTGGCACGACACAGGTATATTTTGCCTATGGTTCTATGTTCTTGCCTTTCATGACTATAGTCGGCGTGCTGTATACCACGGTAACTCTTCTACCTGAGAGCGCTCAAGTCTAGAGGCACACTACTACCTCTCCCAGCACGATACTTCTTAACGACGCCGCTGAACTCTCTTGGCTTTGGGAGCTGACTGTCTGGTTGGAAACTCCATCGCGGATCATGGACTGCAGTAATGCCTCCACCTCCACCTCCGCCTCCACCTCCCGAGACACCACTACTGGATCTCGCTCTGCCATTGCTCAGCGTGTACGATGCTGGACTAAGCGTGTAGGCGGAAGCGTCCATTGACGACAGATCTGGCCCAGGTCGTCTTATTGGAGGTGCGGTGGGTGGTGTTGGCGGCGCTGGAGGTGGTGACGGTGCTCGGTATCGTGGAGAAGGAGCAGCTGGAGGTGATGGTGTTCGCTGTCGAGATGTAGGCACAGAAAATGGGGGAGGAGGTGGTGGTGGAGGCGCAATAGTATGTGGCATTGGTGGTGGCGGTGGCGGAGGTAGAGACGGCGTCGAAACTGGCATAGGTGGCGGAGGAGGAGGTACGCCAATCGCAACTTGCATAGGTGGTGGAGGTGGAGGTGGTACTGACGGTGTGGATACAGAGTGCCCACGACCTCTAATTTCATCGAGGAATGACATTGGTTGCGCATGTGGTGTAGAATTTTGTGATGGAATGTCGCTTGAAGGTGTACTCCTGCCATAATTCGAAGGGATTGACGGGGGCATTGGTGGTGGAGGACCAGAAGGTAATGGAGGAGGAAGACTCGACGGAAGTGGTGGGGGCCCAGGAGGTGCGCCATTTGGCAAAGGTGGTTTCTTCATCACAGGTGGTGGGACAGGCGGTTTTTTCCCTACAGGAGGGGTTGGTTTCGGCTTTGGTGGTGTGAGGTCGGCTCTGACATCCGGTGATGAAAGTGGTCGTGGAGGTGCGGCTGGTCTGAAACCTGCCTTCAGGTCTCTAACTGGTCCAGGAATGGCTGGAGCAGTCGTGCTAGGTAATGGTGGAGGACCTCCAAATGGAAGTGGTGGGGCCCCTCCTGACGGGCGTTGTGGCATTCGAGGTGTTGCACCATTTGACTGATATGGTGAATCGCTCGATGCGCCTGTGTCAATTCCACCTCCCGACTTCTTCAGTTTGGGCATGCCACCAGCGAACAAGCCTCCAAGTTGTGGTGCACTGCTCATTGTATCTGATGGTGTTGCCGCACTATCGCTTCGCATTCTTCCTGCTCCTCCTGGAATTGGTGGTGCTCCTCCCATTGGTGGCCCAGAGGGTCCTTTCGATTCATTGCCTACTATAGGTGCAGAACGATCATTTGTGACTGCCTTCTTCAATCTCTTTCCTGCTTGGATATCGCCCAATAATGCGCCCTATATCCGATGTTAGACACTTGTCTATTGTATTAGTCTCTTTTAGAACGTACCACTTTAGGTGGAGCAGCACCGCCGCCACCCAGCTTTGGTGGTCCACCTGGAGGGGGAGGTGGGGGACCAGAGCCTCTGCCTGGCATTGGGGGAGGTGGAGGAGGTGGTGGAGGAGGCATTGTGGTATGAAATGTTCGGAGCGATGTCTCGAGCGTTGTTGTAGCTTTGTGGCCTCGATAGGCGCTTTACTAACGACGGGCGAGGCTTACGTGACAACTGAGGCTGATGTGACAGATGGTGTTCTGGAGACAGATGCGTAAGCGTGTGCGCAAGTCGATGTTGTCGTAAGCAATGCAGGTTATCAATTCGAGCGATGTCGTATGCTCAAATCTGGGGCGGAGTCGGCCGGAGCGATCGGCGTGGAACTGCATTGGGACAGACCACTTGAAACACAAACCTGAAACATCCAAGGCAACTTATAATGGAGGCGACTCTTGTACGTATATGGAGACCGCTAAGTCGTCGATGTCTCTACTTGACTGCCACGCCCAGATATTCGACATCTCTGTTCAGCACTACTTCCAGAAGAGGCCAAGAAGCAGGAAAAAGCAATACAATCGTGCATAGAAGAACACCAAGCAAGTTTGCACAATCGTTGGAGAATCTCAAAGATGGAGCTCTTGAGGACGAGTTTCAAGCAGGTCCCAACATACCTCCATCAGAGGAAGATCTAGCCCAAGTACAGCAACTGGCAAATGTAGTTCTCCAACAACATCAGACCATTCCCACAGAAAGCGATATCTTAGCAGCATTGGCAGCAATCGAAGCAGCCGCGCGAAAAGCAACAGGTCTGCAACAATCTGCAGAGTCTGCAAACGGAAAAACTACGTCGCCAGCCAGTGCAATACTCTCTCTTGATTCTCGACCAACAGCACCATCTCCTTCTACCTCTACAATACCTACCTCCACGATCGACACCCTGTCCACCACCGCGTACCATCTTCTCATCCATCAGTCTGTCGACATCACCGCACCAATTCTCGAGCGCTATGTGATAATACAATCCCTGCTTTCACGCCCAGCCTCCTTCCCCTCAATATTTGACCTCTACCGCACGAAACCCATCGCCTCGACCAATCGCAGGAAGCCATCTACCCTCACATACGATGCACCCAAGCAAGATAGCCCTACAACAGCCATACCGCCAAGTGTCGCCAACCTCGCCTTAACAGCTGCGTTGCGCACCCATTCTCTACCACTAGCACTGTCAATAATCGACACATCTTTCTCCGCGCCCCCGTTCCGACGCAACAAACTCCTCCGCCAAGCGCTACCACCCTTTGTGGGCGCAGCAGCAGCTCCATTTGCATTATACACATTAGCTTCCTCAATCTCGAGTTATCAGAACATGCTGCCAACAGAAAATTTCACCGCAATTGCTTTTGCGGGAATGCTCACGTACACGACTGCTATAGGAACGATAGGCTATGTTGCGCTTACGACGTCGAATGACCAGATGGAGCGCATTACTTGGGCGACGGGACTGCCGTTGTGGCAGAGATGGGCGAGAGAGGAAGAGCGAGCTGCTGTGGATCGAGTTGCGAGAGCGTTTGGGTTCAGAGAGAAGTGGAGATGGGGCGAGGAGGAGGGAGAGGAGTGGGATGAATTGAGAGAGTGGACGGGTGAAAGAGGAATGGTTTTGGACAAGATTGGGTTAATGGAAGGCATGGAATAGCGCAAAAGTCGATGAACAAATCAGCTAGCCAAGTCAGCCTCCTTCTTCACGTCTTCTAAAGCAGATGTGCTATGCATTGCCCAAATCTCTCCCAAACAATCCTCTCATTCCTTTCAGAAACGCCGCTAGATCTTCTCCTTCACTCATCCTTCTCACCAAAGGATCAACATCATCCGTCTCCAACTCAGGTTCACAAGCTAACACAGCATATCCTCCCTTCCCTACATCCAGCACAAAACTCGCTTCCTTGCCGCCTCTATTGTGTCTGCCGCTCGATCCCAAACCAGTGAAAACAAACTTGAGCTTCTCTTCGTCCTTACCACTGCTAGCAGGTGCGCTCTCCACCCTTACACCTAGAAGCCCTTCCCAAACAGCTGTCTCTCTGCTGTCTTCTCCTCTCATTCCTCCAACCCAAGTCTCAAATCGTTTCTGCTCTTCTTTGCGCTCGGCGACCGCACGTTTCGTTTCGGCCAACCTGGTGCGCAGATGGCGGACAGTAGTCAGGTTCGCATCGCGTGCGCTCGTCAACGATGCGATCGTCGTGGCCATTTCCGAAGTCTCAGCGGATTGCGAGGATAGTGTATGCGCGTGCTGTGTTATTGCGTTCGTCGTCATGTTGATGGCGTAGTTTGTGTGTTCAGTTTGATCTGTGCAGTGGTCAGTGTTATTGTGGTGATGATGTTGTTGGATGTGGTCATTTACCTTGTATACCGGCAACGCTCATTCTGAATAGATTTCTCTCCTCCAGCACTTTCTTTCGCCCTCTTTCGATGAAGTCGTCGAAGCGTGCGCTGAATTCAGACATGCGCAGGCGCAAGTCGTCGAAGTTGAAGTTGAGTTGCGGGAGAGTAGTTGCTGGGTTGTTAGCGCGAAGATGCATGGAGGAGGAGAGGGAGGTCGAGAAGGAGGAAGCGGGGAGGAGTTCGTGGGTCGTCATTGTAGCTGGATTTTAAGAGACTGTTTGTAATTGAGCGCGTAATAGTCTTTGATGGTCAAAGATGTGGTGGTGAAGTCGAGGTGAAAAGGTGAAGTTGATTTCATCCTTGTTTACATAGCGACCGGAAGATCCGAGCAAATCACGTGACCACGAGCTATCTTCTCTGCAATTCTCAATAATTATGGCAGTCTCTGTACTGTGGCATCTATACGATACATCGAACCTATCGTAAGAAGACTGCGTGACATAGATGTGTGGTATCTTCTTTTCTGCAACTCGTAGTGAAACCAATGATCCGCACCAAGATAATGCACTTGAGAAGACCTCAACCGTAAAAGAAGAATGTCAGCATAGGCTGAGCCAAACTCTACTCGACCGGCTTTCATGTAGAGGCCCGGATAGTAACCACACAATCTCTCGCAAAGGACCAAGTTTGATTTCGACCTCACTCGAGAATGAGTCTACCACATCTGCCACGACACTCAATCCTGAACAAATCAAGCACCTTGACCTTACGTTCCACAGCACAGTACTCTCATTACGAGGCTCATCACTGACTCCTCAGCCTATCAAAGATCTCTCTTTTGGTAACATTTTATGCTGGAACGGCGAAGCCTGGCGTATTGGAGACAAAAGACTGGAATATGGTGAGAGTGATACGGACGTGATATTTGAGCTTCTTCAAAACGCTTCGAGGCAGTCTCGAGTCGACGATGATCAACATAAGGTTATTCAAGCCATCATGACGATACAAGGACCATTTGCATTCGTGTATTATGATTCAGAAACTGGCCGCGTCTATTTTGGGCGTGATTGTATAGGCCGACGAAGTCTGCTTTATAAGACTGAGGGCTCAAGCTTCATATTGTCAAGCGTGGGAGATGGCTCAGCTGGGTGGGAAGAAGTTCCAGCAGATGGAATCTATGTGCTCGATCTATGCAGGGTTATTGACAAAGTCGACGCTCAGCAAACTGGAGTGGAGATCACGCATGATACCGAACTCGATATAGATCAATCGAGTAGCAACAAGAGACTACTGGAAACCCCTGGCGTTCACATCAAGCACTATTCATATGAATCATTCGACAAATACGCCGCATTCAACCACACTCCGCCCGCAGCACACCAGCGACGCCTCATGATCCACTCATCCGCCATCAGCGAGCTCGAGACATTACTTCTCAGCGCGCTCACCATCCGCATCCGCACGATCCCTGGTCTTCAACACGAAACAATCCCAACTTCCTCCACGTCACCACCTGCTCAAATAGCCATCCTCTTCTCCGGTGGTCTCGACTGCACCACACTCGCCCGCCTCCTCCACACCATCCTTCCACCATCACACTCCATTGACCTCCTAAACGTCGCCTTCCACAATCCACATATCCACAAATCCACCACCCCATCTCCAGCAATTTACGCATCCTGTCCCGACCGCATCACCGCATTGCAATCCCACGCCGAACTACAGCGAGTATGTCCGGAACGACTCTGGCGCTTAGTGGAGATCAACGTGCCATTCGACGAAGCAATGCGGGAACGACAACTAGTAGCCGATTTGATGAGCCCAAAGTGTACAGAAATGGATCTGAGTATCGCAATGGCTTTATTTTTTGCTTCGAGGGGTAAAGGCATCGTTCGAACAACCAAGACTGCCTCCTCTTTCAACATATCGAGCGCCAACAACGCCAGTAACACCAAGGAAAGTGTTATATCTGAATACACATACACAACACCCGCACGCATCCTCCTCTCTGGTCTAGGCGCCGATGAGCTCTTCGCCGGCTACGCCCGTCACGCCACCGCGTTCACCCGCGCAGGATACGCCGGATTGACTGCAGAACTAGCCCTCGATGTCCAACGACTTGGTTCGCGGAATTTGGGACGCGACGATAGAGTTGTCAGTCATTGGGGGAGGGAAGTAAGATATCCGTTCTTGGATGAGAAGGTGATGGTGTGGGCTGTTGGAAAGGGAGTGGGTGAGTTGTGTGGATTTGGCTTGGGCGGTGAAGATGTGGATGGATTTGAGAGCGAGAAAACCGTCCTTTCAAACAGTACAGCAACCCATACAGACGACACCAGCAGTACAATCGAAGACGGCAAACTGGTCCTGCGTCTCTTAGCCGACAAACTTGGAATGCACCAAGTAGCACGCGAAAAGAAACGGGCGATACAATTCGGTGCTAGGACGGCTAAGATGCATGGCAAAACTAGTGGAACTGCTGCTATGATGACGACAGTGTCTGGACATGGATCTCATTGACATGATGATCAAGGAAAAGGACGAGACGGCGAGCAGTCACAATTCGTTGGAAAACATAGTAGATCGAACACGTTCATACGTCTTTATCTTACACCATACACTATAATACAAAACTCTTTCTAGCCCATGATTCGGCCTTATCTTTCCTCGAACAAATCTTCAAAATCGTGTGGCATAGCAATGGCATCCTGCATCACGAACGCATCATCATGATCATGATGTTCTTCCTCATGATGCTCAACGACATCAGCTTTCACATCACTCTGTTCCCTGGTATCAATCTCAGGCTCAACTTCAATCGGCTCAAAACTCGTCGGCGCAGGAAACTCTTCATCGAGATCAAATCCAGCAATGTCAAAGTTGAGGAACGCTTGTAGTTCGTGCTCAATATTCGCGTCGGACACAACCGTGGTCATGCCGAAAGTATTGTCGAGGTTAGCGGCAAAGTCTGTGCATTCATTTTCAGCGGCGACGTATGCATGGCTGCCATTTTCAGACAGTGGCGGCGTCGTTGTTTGGTGCAGGTGTTGGAAGAATGTCGAGAGGTGGTTGTTCGTCGGGTCCGAGCTGTGATTTGCATGTTCAGCAAAAGATGATGGGTCGAATCCAGAAAAGTCGCCCATCGTCATTGGCACGTCAGCTATGGCAGACTCATCAGCGCAGCAGTCGTAAGTCTCGTCTTGCGGTGGTGTAAGTGGTTCATAGCAGGCGACTAGATTCTGAGCACAGGCTTGGCTCATCAGGTCATCGACACAAGTCGCAACGTATTCGTGCCCTACAACACCTACTTTAATACCAGCTCGTTGTACAGCTGTTTCAATCAAGGCCATGCTGACGTCCGCACAGCTATAGTTTTGTTGTAAATGTCGCATAGCACGGATACAGTATGCAAGTCCTTGTAAGCTTGTTTTGCGAGCTTCCTGACTGGCATCAGAGTCGATCTGGCTATTGTAGCCACGTAAATCGACCAAGTGTTTTGTCATAGCTGGAAGTAGGACCGTGCTGCCATATGTAGGCACATGTGGAACGAGGTCGTGATCGAGCAGAGATTTGGCCAGAGTAGTGATAGACGTAGCAGCGGAATAGACCTGATGAATGGAAAAGTCAATATCGGCAGTGCTTTGCGTTGCATTGGGAAGCATTTGTGGGCGATAGAGTGCGCTGAGTGTGGCGTAATAGACGAGGTGAACGAGTATGCGATTGAGGAAAATATTGCGCATGCGTTGTGTCGGGGGTGATGCTGACTGTGTAGCTGTGATTTGTGCTTTGGCGGGTAATTGCTGATACCATGCCTGCAACTCGATATGGCAGTCTTTGACTTTGGCGGCGCTCTGTTCTGTGATGTTAGGAACCAGGTTTCGGTTCTGAGACGACATGGCTGGGTGGACAGAGTACTGCGTTGTAAGAACTTTTCCAACACACAGACTGAGTCTGGCGAACTCCATGTGCAGGACTGCAGACGTTCTTAGATCCTCTTCAGTGTCTAGAGGGCTCAAGGAGTTGAATGGCTCATAGTCCTCGAGTGTCAAGAAAGGCACATCACTCTCATCAAGCTTAATGCATGTTGGTTTCCGTTGGCCAAGCGCTATGACTCTATCCCGAATGACCAAACACCACCACACTCGTTTGCAAAGCCTCTGCTGAAGTACGCTTAGATGTGTCCGACTAGGGTCTCTGTGAAGGCCAATCGAACAAGCCGTTGAAATCGCAATGCCTAACCAATGCCAGCCATCTTTTTCATCGGGCGCATACCACGAGGTCATCAAGAGCAGAGCTTGGATATGTGTGAAGCGGTCAGATTCGGTATCCATTTCGTACAGAAGCTGAAAGACTGGTTAGCCGTACTGGAGGTGAGAGAATCTCAATCACACTCACTCGAGTCTTATTGTAGAATGCTTTACGAGCTTCTCGCCTATCAGCATAACCTGCTTTTCTAAGCCATATCAAGTCGACGTGAGCCGATCCAGCATAGAGGATAGCTTGGAGTAGTAATATACTGATCTTGCCACCAGTGGTGCCGTCGGATACCACACTTTTTTGTAGCGATTCGACATCTATAACAGGCATAATAGGATGATGCCATTGCACGTAGCTATGAATTATTTGGTCAACCACGTCTTCATTAGGAATAGTCAAAGCACCCTTGGCGCACAGGTATGCGTGCTCATCAAACCCGAGATGAGGTGGAAGTGGTTTAAGATACTTGGGCAGCATAGACATAGATCTCGAGATCCTGAAAGCGCTTGATGAGTAGGCTGGATTAGCACCTGGTAAGCTTGATAGTCGAGACGTATTGAACTGATCGGGTATCGTTGGGACATTGTTATGATTTCGATCTGAGGACTAGTCAGCCTAAAATACGCCGCTACTGTGTTTTGCCTGGGCACGAACATATGGAATGAGGCATATGAGAGTTGAAGTCCAGGTTAGAATGAGTACCAAGATACGAAACCATTGGTATCGTATCAGACAGGTCAGACAAGCTCTGTACTCGTTCCTCATGGCCAGTCTCTGATGGTGAGGAGTCTTTCTGTGGTAGTTCCGGTTGAGGCAATGCAAAGGATTTCCGACTGAAGTTGATGCGGTCAACATCCTAAATTTTAACAAAACAGGCAGGATCGATTTACCTCTTTCTCTTTCCTTCAGCAATCACACACTCCACCTCATCAAGTCTGCAGTTTGTGCAAGGAGCTCCATACTCTGTAACATTACACCGCACTTTTCTTGCTCGACAACACCGGCATGCTTTTTGAGCCCTTCTTTTACTAGTACGCACTGGTTTATCCGGTAGACCGGCGTCCGCAGAGGTTCGTTTTAGTGATGGGACGACAACAGTAGCCATTGTTCACACTGAGAATGAGGAATTCTTGTCCAAGTATAAGAGAAACAAGCAACTAGATTTCGTCTTACAAAGAAAGTTACTTCCACGAAAATGGCGGGGCATTCAGGTATATACAGATCGGCCTCAAGGAACATGTCAATGCTTGGTCATTGACTCCGTGACCAAGTGTATAGACGCACGGGCTGGCAGGCAACAACGGCGCGAGTCTAGATAAGACAGGTCACAGCCAAAGACAGACGACATGATAGGTCGTGTGTGCCGCGCCATCAACGTGGAGTCCTCCTCCACGTCCCCAGATTTCTTGCCCATGGTATACGGGCGCGGCGGAGGCAGGTCAAAGACTTCGCTGGAACAGGTACGTAACGTAACGTAATTTAGTAGAAAACCACGCCTACGAAGTATACTACGAAGTGATGCGCGCCCCCTCCAAGCAAGTACTGTACCTCGACACACTTCCCACATCGGGGTCACCGAGACCTGCAGATCGCACTGCCAAGAGAGACTCGGGGAGGCAATCTGAGCGTGACATGGCCTATGAGTGCATCTTCATGCTTGGATCTGTGATAGATTTTCCTCGACAACCACGGCAAGCGCGGCAGGACACGCCCTCCCGCGGAGCATAAGGCATGCAAGATGCTCAGTAATCGCGCAAATAAATAGTCGTTGGATGATATCAAAAATATTGAAGATATCCACCAAGGCGGAACTGTCTTTTGAGAGAGTCATATGATGTCTATGAAATACGTGGAGGCGTGGAGAGAGGCATGGCCGAGTGCGGAGAGGGATGAGGTTACCATGGTTTTGCTGGAACACATTGACCGAAGCCGAACCCGAGTATGACCGATGTATTCCTCCGGATTTCGCAGACCTGTTCCTTAGTGCATTATTCGGCGCCACGTTTCAACGGAAAGCAATCATGTATACCAAATTGTGCGTCCTTTACTGTCCTACATCCGTGTCCTTGTAGGGGTGTTTTGATGTTGTTCATTTCGAAAGGTGGCTTCCATTACACCGGCCCTTCCTATCGATTGTAAATCCTTCAGCATGTGATGATCTGATGCAGGAAGTGCGGCCGTAACCAGTCGCCCCCCATCCCAAAAAGGTCGAGATCAATATCATTTGTTGTTGAGGTCCATCAGGAGCTCATAAAGTGCTCCTATCAGTGACATCCAGGACCGCTCTCAACATTGACTTCTTATCGTGCTCGAAAAAGATCACCCTCCAATAGTCAATATACTCAAAAATGCATCACTGGAAAGCATACGGCTTCGTCTCTCTCATCTCAATCCTTCCCCTGCTTATCATTCTGCCTTTCCTACTTCGACTAACGGGCTGGCCTCACTCTCTCACCCTTGCTCTCCTCACAAGTTATGGCTTAGGCTATGTGTGGCTCTTGAAGTCCTACACTGTACCCTTCCTCGCCACACCGAGTTCTATCACAAATCTGCCAAAACCACCACATGTGAGATTCGTCTCTGCCAGTGGTGTGGATTGTATGAGTAGGCCGCCAGGATGTATGTGAAAATAACAACTAGACATCACATTGTATACATTACTGACCAAGAACCTTAGGGAAGTTCTTAGAATGGATCAAGACTGTGCCCAATAACGGCCTCATTCATTGTAGGAGTCTCGGTCACCAGCGCACTCTGCTAATAGCTACGACCCCGGAGGTTGCGAAACAAGTACTCAATGAAAATGCTTACGACTATGCTAAGAACGAAGTCACGAGATCATTCCTGAGACGCTTCTTAGGTGACGGCTTAGTGGTTGTCGAAGGCAATCAGCACAAGCTACAGCGAAAAGCAGTCTCGCCAGCATTCTCTGGCAAGCATATCAAAGATCTGGTTCCCGTGATGTGGACGAAGTCGAAGGAGTTTGTCAATGTCGTTGCGCAAAAGGCACAACTACCTGAACATAATGGCGTTATTGAAGTCAGTTCTGTCGCATCTCATGTCACGTTAGATATCATCGGCGTGGCATGTCTAGGTCGTGATTTCAAAACTCTGTACAACGACGACGACGAACTCGCAAGGACATACGAAACGATTCTTAATTCCGAGAACAGGCAACTGCAAATGTTCTTCTTCTGCAATATACTCCTAGGCGCAAAAATCACCAATATCCTGCCATGGAAGATGGTGAAGACAGTGGCTGATTGTGAGAAAACTCTTCGTCGTATCTGTAAGCAGCTCTTGGTGGAGGGCAGAGAATCTATCAGCAAGGACTCGAAAGATGTCGATATTCTTTCCGTCATGCTACGCTCGTCAGTCGAGCTGAGTGAAGACGAGCTTATTGCACAATTGTTGACTTTCCTTGCGGCTGGCCATGAGACGACAAGTGCAGCTCTCACCTGGTATGTTGATGTACTTTTAGTGTGTAGCACTTTCACTAATTATCGATCAGGAACTGCTACCTACTAGCCAAGCACCCCGAAATCCAGAAACAACTCCGGGAGGAGATTGCAGCCAACGTGCAAGACAAGGAAAACGTTACAGCAGGTACCTTTACCGACATGCCACTCTTAGATGGTGTGTGTAACGAGGGCTTCAGACTATACCCGACCGTACCAGGGACAGGTGATTATATACCCCACTCATTTCTTTCCCTTACACCACCAACTGACCTCTCTCTAGTACGTGAAGCAATCCAACCCACCACTTTGATCCTACCCAACGTCGGCCCCATCCACATCCCTAAGCACGTCGAAGTGATTCTCCCGTCCTGGTCATTCGGCCGATCACCAGCGCTCTGGGGACCAGATGCTGACGACTTCAGGCCGTCACGCTGGTGGGATGGTACAGCCAACAAGGATCCTTACAGTATCATGACGTTTATCCATGGCCCAAGAAGCTGTATTGGCCAAAACTTCGCCAAGTACGAGCTGAAATGTTTGCTTGTGGCTGTAGTGCAGAGATTTGAGCTGGAGTTGGTGACGGATGTGCCGCCAGTACCGACTGGGAGTATTACGATTAAGCCCTTGGATGGAATGTATTTGAGGTTTAGGGAGGTGGGCGGGAAAACTCAGGATTGAAGGAATAGAGGTTGGCGGTTTTTAATGTGGAGGTGCTGCGGGACTAGATGTTGATTATACTGCTCATTAGACCCCTTCAATATATACTATTCAGCAAGACGCCTGTTTTGCGCTCACGGTGCTGGCAATCTTGCTTCATTCATTTTGTCTATTACTAATCACACTTGCTTCAACCACAACAACACTCTTCAAAGAAACACCACTACTTCACCAACCTATTTCCTCTCAACACAATCCAAAATCAACTGCAAGTGCCTGATACATCTACTGCCGCTCAAACACGAACGATGCAACGCAGTCAACAATCAACACAATCACAATCTCAAGCACCACAAGACGACTCTGGCAAGCGCCAAGCAGCGCGCGAAGTCATTGATATCTTATATGACATCTCAATACTACTTGTACGTGTATCTTTTTCCTTTCTAGTCTTCTCTTTCCATATCGCGTGAAGAGAAAGTGTTATTAAGGCCTCCTTATTGAAATAGTGGGAAGAGGCGGCGATAAAGAAAGAAAGGAAGAAAGAAAGAGACCAAGCCAATTCAACAATGCAACGTGCAAAATGGCAGAACAAAACGAATGCACACAGAACACCAGCAACACCAGCAACACAGAAGACAGACAACCAAACCCAAAAAGCAGAACCAAAGACATCCAGATACAGAATCACTCGGAACTTCAAACTAACACATCCCCTCCTCTTCCTTGTCAACAGAACACAAACCTAGATCGCACACAACTATCCTTATGCGTCTCACTGATAGAAAACGGAGTAAATCCTGAAGCTCTTGCTGTAAGTCCGTCTCCTCTCTCTTCCTCTACATATAAAGTAGTGCAGCAGATTCCTTCAGAAATAAGAGATATAAGAAGTAGGGTAGTACGGGTACACGAACGTGAACATGGCTGACTAAGGCATGATGCAGAATGTAATCAAAATGCTCCGTGAGCAAACAGGAAAAGGGAATGCTACTGTTGCTGGTAGTGACAGTGGTAGGAATGGAGAGGTGGGGGATGTGGTGAGACGCATGCTGTAAATGCGGAGGATCATGCGTCTTGAGTTCCGAGGGAAAGAGATATTTCTATTGCTTGATTGGTTGGTTATATGAGGTCTTGTCTGCGCTTGGTGAGCGATGCAGCTGGAAACCTAGAAGGCTTGGAGCCGCTGTAATGGATGAACGAATTACGACATCGGAGTTCATCGACGACGACAATCTTTGTCTCATCGTTTCACGACTGAACTGATGAGTCTCAATATCTCAAGATGAGTACAAAGGATTCTCTGCATGTCGGCTTGGGCGCTAGGGATAATAGGAACAGACGGCGTACGGGGCGAAGGGCATAATTGGGTCCAAGGGGCAGCATTTCGTTCGAAGACTATTTTCAATCACAACGTATCGTAATGCTGTTGTCTCCAGATTCGTGTCGTAGTCGAGTGGAATCGTGGACTGATATCATATGATTGACAAATAAAGATTCAAGAAAAGTGGAGGGGAAAGGAGAGACAGAGAGGTGTATGATGAAATCGGCACCACGATGGTAGGGTATGGAAGACAGGCGAGAACTTTTGTTGTGGTTTAAATATATGTGAAGGAGATGCTAACAAGGGTCCTGGGTTCTGTGTTACATTATCTGAATGGAGGAAGGCTTGATTTCGCAAAGGATCATTCATGCAAATAAAGAACTGGTCTTCAAGTAAGGTAGCTTAACCAATGTCTGCAAGGTAACATCAATGTTTCCTTGTTTTCTAGGATCTGTATTATGGCCTTGATGTGATAGACAGCTCCAGCTTTTCTTCTTTTGATGTAAAACACTCATCTCGCCAGGCTGACGACCACACTCACTGACTTACTCTTCATCATCATCAATAACACGTCTTCTCTTCCCTCTGGCGACAGCGGCTTCATCAACCCCAACCTCGACCTCATCATCCGGCTCTCCTTCAGCATCCAAATCTTCGGGATTCTCATCTCTATTCCTCTTCGGACTCTTCGTTTTCGGTCTGTTGTTACTCTCTAGATCAATGCCCTCGTCAATATCCTCCTCTTCCTCCGACTCTTCCACGTTTTCATCCTCGTCTTCGTCATCCACCAAGAACCCATCTTCATTGTCATACGAGTCCTCTCTAGTTCTACCTCTAACACCACCAGCACCATAGCCTTCTTCGTCTTCATCCGTCAAGATCTCGCCTCGTCTATTGGGTTTCCGCTTCGGTTTCGCCCGCGGTTTTGTGTTCCGCACACGTCCTACACCAGCACCTAATTCGTCATCTTCCAATCCTTCTAATGTTAATCCACCACGTCCACCATATCCAGACGGCCTACCACCACGATCTTGACGTTCGCGATTCCTCGCCTCCTGCCCTTCTCTTCTCTTCCGCGCCCTTGCCTTTTCTTTCTCGGCTAGCTCGGCTTTCTTCTTCGCTAATTCAGGATCTTCTGAGATTTGAATGATATTTAGACCCGCATCGCCCATTCCGCCGCCTTGCGCTCGCGCAAGAGCGAGTTGGAGCGCTTCTACCGCGCGCTCGTTTGGTTCGTCGGGAGGGTGGATGAGGAGGGAGGTAGTGAGTTTGTTTGTTGTACGTAGGATCATAGCTTGTGCTTGGGGTGCGAGGAGGTACATGAAGGAGTCCTTTTCTGCTGTGTAGCCGGCGGCTCCACGACGGTCTTTTCGCGAGCTTAGAGGTGTTGGTTTTGGTGGATTGCGTTGGGGTGGTGCGAGGGGGTTGCCGGGGACGCGGTATTGTTTTAGAGGCTCATGAGCGAATTGTAGTGTCAAGCTGCCGTCTGACCAACGCAGAATGCGGGCATTGGATTGGAGGTTGGAGGAGTCTGGAGATGATGGAGAGTGACGCCAGCGGATGGTGGAGAGGGCAGTGGTGTAGGCTGAGAAGTTGTTTGAAGCTTCTTTGGCGTGGTGTTCTTTGGCTGGTGGTTGGAATGTTGAAGGTGAAAAGGCGTGTGGTTCGATACCCAGGAACTGCGGGACTTTGAGGAGATACAGCTCGCCGTCGCTGCTTTCTGGAATTGGATGACGGCCGAGCTCGACATCTTGAACTACATCTTCCACTTCTTCTTGTTGCACTTCTTCTCCATAGTCATTGTATCGTGGTGCCCGGTCTTCTCTCCCCTCGTCGTCGCCTGAATCTAGCTCGGCGTCGTCTAGTTGTCGAGCTTTTGGGGATGCGTCGAGAGCAGCATCATCGTCATCTCCATCTCCGAACAATCCAACATTATCGTCAATGTCTTGTTCGAGGTCTGCGTCGTCGTCTACAGGAGGTGGTGTCACACTCTTGATGGCGCCAGAAAAACCTTCTGCAACCTCATACTCTCGCAGAGGCGAGCCTGTGGCATCAGCGCCTACTGCTGCTGCGCTTGCCATTGTGGATGTAGTTTAATAAGTGACACGTTAGGCGCGTCGTTGTCAATTGTACCTCAGGCTCTCTTCGGAACCTTCCGATCGAGTCGAACCCCTAAACACACGTGAAACACGATTGTTGACGTTGACATTGACGCGGGGAAGGAGAAGGAGGCATCGCGTGCAAAAGACAAGAGGTGCCCTGGGTGCAGCATCGTGTGTTACAAGATAGACAGTCCACCCTTCTATTCCCATCTTCAATGGCCTCCTTCTTCAACATGTAAGTCAAGAGCCGCGGAGCTACAAGACTACAACATTTCAGGAAAGAACTAACCGCCCTCGTCCATTCTCCTAGAAGCAGTCGATTCGGTCGTGGCCAGCCCAAACCTCCTTCAAACCAACCAAGAGCCATCTCGCCCAACGACAACTATCCTCCACAGCAACAACAGCTCCAGCCTCCACCTCTCTCACGACTACAATCACAAACCTCCTTCCCCTCTCACTATTCATCAGGAGAGCCAAATAGCCCAATCAACGGCAACTCGGATCAACTATCACAAATGCATGCTCCACGTCGGGTGCCATTGTTCTTTCGAGAGGAGAATAGTGGCCTTATTGTGAAGGGAAATCTCATGACTCTGGCTGCTAAACCTGAATATGTTGAAAAAGGAGAATGGCTGGCACATCAAGGTATGGCAGTTTGATCGGATTGGATGAAAGAACTTAATACTGAAGATACAATAGTTGTTGAACAATATCGAATTCTGGATAGCATGCTCAAAATTGTCCAAGAAGTCGATGCAAATACCAGTCTTCCAGTTTGCAATCCTCATACATGTCCTACAATGGCCGCTGGCGGGTAAGTCTGTGCATTATGTGTGAAGTCTGTATCGTCTGGTCAAAAGGTAGTGATAGGCAGGGCGGGCAAGCAAGCAATAAGGGTAGAAGCAGTGACGGAAGACGCAAAAATCAATACCATGAGCAGACCTTCCCAATAAGGCAAGCCATAACACCGCGAGCAGTTTCTTGCATGGCCGACCTCTAACGAGAACGTCCATCACATCCTGAAGGTCGTCCTCATTCTGACACCTATTATGACCAGACGTATACAAACATTGACTTTCAACATAACTGACCAATTCACCTAGCTATACATATACCTGGCTAGATAAAGCGAAAAACCCCATCAAAATTCCGGCAGCACAATACATCCACCTCGTCCAACAATGGATCCTCAGCAAAATCAACGACGCCAATCTTTTCCCAACAGACACGAACACCGTTGCAACAGGAGGTTATCCATCTGGTGCATCAACAGGCACAAACACACCTATCGGCGCCGGACCAACAAACCTCACACTTTCATTATCAACTCTCTCGGGCCATGATTGGGTTGGTAAATCCTCTGGCTTTCCGGAAAACTTTGAAACAGACATAAAGAATTTGTACCGTCAAATGTTTCGATGTTACGCCCATCTGTATCATTGTCATTGGCTTGATCCGTTCTACCATCTCAGCTGCTACAAGGAACTCAACACTTGTTTCATTCATTTTGTGAATGTAGGGAGATTGTTCGATTTGCTCGAGGACAAGGATGTTGTGCCGATGCAGCCATTGATCGATATTTGGTTGTCAAAAGGGTTGTTATTGAGTTCGCAAGCAGCGCAGGTACAGGTGACGCTGCCTGTATCATAATGATCAAAGCAGGCTATAAATGGGCGAAGATGGTCACGACAATTGCATGTATGACAGATGACAAGATGATAACGAAATGGGAGACAATGATGACCACAAAGCATTGAGCATGGAATACCAAATTACTTTACTTTGAACATGGGAGGCACGTAGGTATCAGACCCTCGAAGAAATTGCGAGATGATGAAAAAATGTAAGGTAGCATGTCAGTCATTGCAAGTAGACGTACTGGGTGCCCTTTTGAGAATGATAAACGATCAAAGTATACCCCCCAATTCGAATTCTGTTATAACCAGTAATTGACAAGAGAGACTATCTCGCAGCATCAACAATTCGTATAAAACAGGAGCACATTCCAACAAGGCCAATCCATCAAGACGCGTCTTCAATTATTGCAAGAAATAACAGGCATTTGCAATCAAGCAGTAGTCGAGCAGAATGCAGTTCTAATCACCTTCTTTACAATTTTGATCCTCACTCCCTCAAGCTTCCTTCTGCAAAGAAACACTTCAATCGATATGTTTGAAATCTCGCGAGTATGAATGACGTGCTTGAATCATTTTCGATGTCGCAGTTGACAACAGCTCGGCTTCTTACAAACTGCTTTTGCGTTGTATAGCACAAGCACAAGCAATAGGTTTTTCGTACCAAATCAATCAGATTAGAGGGAGTTGTTCAGCTCGACGCGTTTATCATCCTGCTGCATGCTTTGTGCTTTGCCCTGCCCCAAGTGCTGTAGGCTTTAGCCAGGTTACGTGATCGTTCCAGTGGCGAATGCGTACGCTCCTAGCATTACTCTGTGACTCCTTTTACATCACCCCCACCACCACGATACCTACACCCACAGCAAACGCCAGCGCCAACACCCCAGAGCCCCTCACACTCCCAGCCGGCGGGGCGTGGGTGTGAGGGCGAACGGGCGGGTGGCCAGGTGTGACTACTACGCGGTGGGCGATGCGTGTGGTATGTTCACTTCACTCGATCACATTCCCTTCCGTCTCTGTCGTGGCTGGTGGGGAGCCTCTGCCAGCAGTCAGCTCATTACAATTGTGATCTCACTTCCTCAAGCTTCTTCTACGCGGAGAAGACCCTCGATTGGAAGGAACGATGCTCGTTAGGTTGAATCTAATGTTGGTACGAAGTTTGCAGCTCGGCTTCAATGATACTGCTTCAAGTCGTCGTGTTAGCATAATCGCCAGGAATATCATGTTGTCGTCAAAACTCAGGCAGTCAAGTGATAAGGCTTTTTCAGAGCTCGCTTTCGTCATCGGAACATCATACATGTAGCTCTTGCTGCATGTTTTGGCCTATTCCTGCCACAAGTATCGTAGCTTCTAGCCAGCCACATTACATGCTTGTTTCCTCGAATTGGGCTTTACGCTTCTAGCACTACCTCGGCGACTCCTTCTAGATCACCCCCGCCACCACAATACCCACGCCCACAGCAAACGCCAGCGCCAACACCCCAGACCCCTTCAAACTCCCAGCACCCGAGGCCACCCCAAGAACCCTCTCGTCACTACCAACCTCACTCTGCCAGATAACACTCCCAGGCAAGTATCCATCACCTCTGACCGGCGCACACGCCTCAATCACCGCCGTATCCTGCCCCAATACCGCAGCATCGTCTCCATCTCCAGCAGGAGAACATCTGCTCAACACGCCCCGCACGCATATAACTTCCGGCACATACGCAAAATAGCCGCTCTGCCCACCCCGGATCTCAAAAGCCTTGCCGTGCTCCCGTCAATGCCTTGTGTATATGAGGCCAAGAAGGTATTGTTCGTCGAGGCTGATATCAAATCCCAGAGATCGCTGGTATTGGATAAGGTCGGGTTAACGGTGTAGTTATACCCATACCCTTAGGCAATTGTCGTGGCGTTTGGCTGGGTCGCCATTCCCACGGCAATTGTGCGGACAGTTGTCACTTGGCCGCCAATCTGCGTGCGTAGGATCGTGAAGCCAGGGGTGTTGAAGTCGGGAAGGATGGAGGGAGAGGGCGAGTTTGTGTCGCCGACGTAGCAGTAGGAGGCGTTGGAGGGACAATTGAGAGTGTTGGAGAGGCGCGATGTCTGAGATGCGGCGTAGGTGTGGAGCGTGGTATATGTTGTGCTACTGGGGAGGGGGAGGAAGGCGGAGCAGGCGGCTGAGGTGAGAGATGGTGCGAGGAGGAGGAGGAGGAGGGAGAGGAGAGGGGATATGGTTGTAAGAAGCATGGTCACGATCTTTGTAATTGGCTTTTTTGGGGCAGATGTGATTTGTTCTGAAGTCTTTTGCTTTATAAGAGGTCTCACCATGGCGGTTGCTGCTTAAATACCAACCGCTCGACCTGCCGGGCATCCGCACAGGTCATGGGTCACATACGGTCTCCTCTCGCCAAGTGTCTTAGAGTGCGTTCGCCAAGCTAAGAGCATGATGATCGTTGGAGCTTGGCAAAAAGCTGCCGGATGACGGCACGCTGAAAGTCTGTTGTTTCAGATGGGAGAAGTCTGGTCTGATGCCAGCTTTGAAGAAAGACGACAGCAGTAGAGAGAGACCGGACAGACCACCTACCCAGAAGAACAAAGACGCACTGACCACATGAACCGAAAAAGATAGAAAAAGGAAGCCATACGTTTCTTGGTACACTGATCAACATTCGATATTTCAGTTCAGGCTTGCTTACTGGTCGCAAACAGAGAAAGGATTTCAGGAGAAAGAGAAAAGAAGAAGAAGACAGCCTTGACACATAACTCAGGGCAGAGCAGGACACAACTGTTCCGAAGACCAGAATTTTGAATACGTCTATTTTTGACTTTGATTAAGTGTTTTGTGTTATACGTACTTAGTGGATGTCTGCTTTCATGCCGACGTGCCCATGATTGATTCAAGCCATGGGTAGATTGAGATGTTTGCTGGCGGGTAACTGGGAATTAGACTGTTAGCAATTTTTTGCAATGAATGTTGCGTCTGGGTCATTTTTTCTCCCTCTGTTCTTCTTTTGCCCGTCTTGTTTTAATGTTGAGCGAAAGATACCAACATAGTATGATGTAGCACGCTTCGTACTCTTTCAATGCACAATTTTTCTGCTTATACACAGCAGCCAGCCACACGCACCAACCATCGCTCCCAAAGGGCTTGAAACGGCAGGTGCCAAAGAAAAAAAAAGGAAAGGAAAAAAAGCAAAAGGAACAAAACTCACCCCATATGCATCAACCCAGAATAAAACCTCGCTTCCTTCGCCCTCCCATACTCCATCAACAACATGCTATCCTCCACAGGCATTAACCCATCCTTGACTCCATTAACCAACAAAAGCCTACAACTCTGTTTATCTTTTCCATCCTCACCTCTCAACACACCCGTGCTGATTAGTGAAAACTTATCCTGCGCTTTTCCCATCAACTCTTCTTCATCCTTGAATCCGTACTTCTTGACAAGTGCCTGTCGCACGCTAAACGGGTATTCATGGTTATCGACCTTTTCGAGCCAGGTGCGGCCGAGATAGTGGTGCGTTCCGGCGCCTTGGGCCACCGCACCGGCGAGCACGTTGTGATGGGTGTGTGCGGCACGGATAGCATAATATCCGCCCGCGCTGAGACCCCAGGTGCAGATTTTGGAGGTGTCGAACTCGGGTTGTGATGTTATCCAATCGAGGACGGACGACCAGAGGCGGTCGGGCGAGGTAGGATCTGAACGGGCGGCGGGACAGTCTGCTACTCCTACGATGTCGACAATGACTGATGCCCAGCCGCGAGCTAAGAATTCGTCGCTTCGCTGTGGAAAGAGAGCAGGTTGTGTTAGTCGTCAGATGACCTTTGCAATTTGTCTTTTCTCTCTTGTGTTTCATCTCTTCCTCTGTACACTGCGAAAAACATACCTCCGAGTTATCAGGCCTATGCCCATCCAACCCCGTCATCAGCAACAGCACAGGCACTTTCTTCCCTTCCTTCCCCGCGCCCCTAGGCATCCTCACATACAACGGGATCTCCTTCCCATCCTCCCCAGCAGCATGCGTATGAGGAATTACAACCTCTTTCAATGGAATGTCCCAAAGTGCCGCACCACGCATATACACATTCTTTTGATCTTCATAAGCTTGACGTTTGATATCGGAACCGATGTAGGGAAAGCGCGAGATTCGGTAGACGCAGGCGGCACGCTTGAAGAGGGAGATGGCGAGCGGTCGATTGGAGGAGGCGGCGCTGAGGGCTTTGTCTGTTAGGGCGGAAGCGGTGGGAAGGAAGTAGGTTGTGTAGATGTCGGAGTAGGCGTCGTTGATGTCATCCTAGATGGTATTGATAAGTGGGAGTGTTAATTGAGGGAGAGAGAGTTAAGAGTTACGGCTATTAACTTTTCGAAGATGGGTGCAAAGTCTTCGTAGGCACCGTCGTGGAAGCTGGGAAGGGTGTGTTAGATGAAGGTGGTTGAAGAGTGGTGGTTGTGTGCTCACGGATATGACCTCTTTGAGCACGGGAATCTGGCAACACAGTATGAGTACGCGGATGCCTTGTTCTCGTGGCATACTCTTCCATTCCTTACTTCCACTTCTTCTCCCAGAGAATCTTCATTGAACCAAAGTGATCATATCTCTTGTCAAAATCCTCTCCCATCATCCACGTCTGCGGCTCGCTAGCAAGAGTGGCCATGGTTGTTCCGTATCTTCGTGCTGTGGCTTAGAGGTTCAATTGTTGGAGATGTCGAGGCGAAGTGAACAAGTGAAGAGGCTGAAGCAAAGATGAAACACAATGCATGGAGTACGAAGGTACGGACTACACAATTGCGGGCCGACCGACATGTGATCGATACTATTTTGAGACTACGTGTCTCAGCTTTGTTTCATCTTTCTGCGCGATGCTTCTTGCTCGAAATAGTCTACACTGTGCTCATTCACTCATTGAGAATCCGATTGAGAATGTGTCTGACATGTTATGCTTCTGACATGTTATGCTCCTTTTGCCACAAGGTTGATGTAAGACCAGCTCACAATGAAGATCTTTTTGATGGACGTCCTTTTGAGGCAGTGTCATGCCAGCCCCTGAATGTGTGATATCACTTTTCTCGCTTCTGTATTCCGATACACTCGAGTGTCTCTGTCGGTGATGTATGTGGCTGAAATAAATGCCACTCCGCCTTGTACTTTGAAACAATGTTGAAGTTCTGAAACACACATCTTGAAGTCTGGAACAGATGCGAAAGCCTCAGTGAGAGCCTGTGGTGGATGCGGAGTATACTACCATGGCACTAAGAATGTGCTTCGCCATCTTAATGAAGAATTATATCTATGTCCCAAGATGCCTCCCTCATTCACTCTCTTATTGCATTACCATACTCACCACAGTTTTAACTCAGCCAAATAGCTCTTCAATATCCTGCACAATTCCTCTACAAAGCCACATCACAACCTACAGCAATGGCTCTACAGGTCCTCGACATCGTCGCCGGCGTAACAGGCATCATCAGCTTTGGCAAGGACTTCCTCACTCCACCAAAAACCAGCGTCACAGGCGGCAATTCGCACGTCCGCATCACGGTCGCACTCAATGACCATCCTGGCGAAAGCGCAGATGGCGACGCTCCCTTCGTCTTAGCCTACGACGACATGTACCACCTGGTCGGCACCAACCTTGACGGCCACCACATCCCAAATGGCGGCTTCTCTGACCTGACAATCGACCAGAGCGCCGTCAATGGGGGCGAACCTGGTGCTCAACCCACCTATCTCCAACTGCAGGCACGCAACAAAGCCGTCTGTGTTGCGACTATAGGCCAGACTTGGGCAAACGGCGACACTCGCGGCTGGATTGGTGATTGGGGTCAAATCTGCGGCTGGCCTTGGTACTACTCTAACATCCACGTTGGGGATCATGTTCCTAGTTGTACCTGGCTTGATGGTGATAACACGCCTCCTGGCAACAAAGCTGCAGGACTGCAGATATACATGCAGAATTTCACTGACAAGAATGTCCATAAGAAGGATGTTAACAAAGACGTTTATTGTAGATGGCCATTGCAGTACTATGTTGACAACAACAACAATGCGCTCGTAGGGGAAACACCAACGGTGAATAATCTGTCTGATGGCAAACATCATTTCTGGACGAACGCTGGGGATGCTCTTTGGCAGGCGCTGCATTGTGCGTTGAAACAACCAGGCTGCATTCACTTTAGCAATCAACAGCATAGCAAGCGTTCTCTGGAAGAGACTCTTGATGCTGCAGATCCCGCCCTCGTTGTCGAAATGATGGCAGCTCTCGACGGTTCAGGATCAGCAAACACCACTGCTAAGCGTCCACGGGCTCGCAGCAATCCGCAGCATAACCATCAAACTCAACACTCGCAGCATCACCAGCACTACCACCAGACTCAGCACTCTAAACGTCCACGGATTTCCAGCATCACCGACACTACTACCACCAAACTCAACACTCGTAATACAGCTAATCGCGTCATCACTAGCACCAATGGCCAACACTCTGCATCTGATCTCTGCGCCAGTGAAACCTCCTCTGGACCTGACTTTGTCAGCTATGCAGAGAACCTGTACTGTGATATGGACTTGAAGAAGACTTTTCCACTTTGTGCTGAGGAGGCGCAGATGGGTTGTTATGATGTGGGAAGTTTGAGGTTGAGAGATGGAGGGGCTATGAGGAGGAGAGATGGTGGTGAGGGTGGAGAGAAGGTACATGATAGTTCGGTTGAGTGGAAGTAGTGTTGAAGTCGGAGTTGGAGGTGCGAGACGAAGATATGGAGAGCAAGAGGAGGCGAAGGAAGGATGGGTAGAGGGAGGTATGCCATAGTGCTGGGTTGATTTGGGATATGCATAGTGCTTGATTTACATACGAGGCGCGGCGTCAATTTTGAGATCTCTTACTTGTACACATTTACCAGTGTATTGTCATCCATAAGGGCTCAGGGTGTTGAAGTAGCAGTCCTGACACCTTTTGACTGATACTTCTTCCTTCTATTTGTGTTACAGCAAGAAAGGAAGAGTATGTAGCAAACATCTTGCTCTGTTCCAGTGTTTGCAAAAGAAGAGCGAATGGCTGCATATCACATTCATATAAATCATGCACCATACTTTCCCAACATGCCCTCGACCACCTTAACATTCTCAGCCCATAACACCTCCCACAACTCTTTCTCCTCCTCTTCATCCGGCGCCGCAGGTTTGAGGAAAAGCGCAAATCGATACCATTTCAGAAACACCTTGGTCGCTTCGTGTTCATACCATTTCTTCCATTTTGGAATCGCATCCCAAAACGCCGCTCTCAACCCTTCAGCATGTGGGTATTCAGGCCAAAATCGTTCCGGGCAAACTTGCGGAACAACATCTCAATAGATCTCGAAGCAGACATGAAAGGAAACGAGCCAACGAATTCCCAGTCGATTATTGCTGCGATCTCGCATGCTGAAGGTGAAGTTGGGTCGATTGCTTTGAGGATGACATTGTGAGGCGCTAAATCGCAGTGTTGAAAGACGATGGGAATAGTTTCGACGATTTCGGGAATGTTGTGCATGCCGGTCTCGATGAAAGATTTGATACGAGATAGGTAGCGCTGTTTGTATGGGTCGATCTCTTCTTGCTTTTCGAGTGCGTTTAGGTTAAAGTGAATAAAAGCACGAAGATAATCCCGGACGGAAGAAAAGGGCTGTTTGAAGTCGTAGGCTCGATCTGAACCGACATGTAGCGTGATTGCCTTAGAGTCTGGAACTGCTGAAGTAGCGCGAAGCTCACCGATGGAGCGTTGACCTTGAGGTAGTGGCAGATCCCAGATAGCTTCGTAGGCTCTGGCCATATTGCGCACAAATGTCAGACGCGTTTCATGCTCATAGCAGCATATATGGCTCCAGCCATGCTACCATGAATGAATTGTGTGATTTGCTTGCCGAATCCAGTAGTACGTTGACGATCAGCTTCACCAGGAATCATGTAGACCTTAAGGATAGGTAGAGTGGCTGACGAGGCATTTGCCATCGCGAAAGTCATTAAGTAGGTCCATTGACGTAACATCTGCAAAGAAGCGAAGCTGTACAAGATACTCGACACTATCGTCTTCCACAACTGAGACACGGTAGGAGATGCTGAGAGCGCCGTCGGCTGACCTAGCGAAGGCTTTGACGTGATGTCCAGGTGCTGCAAGAACGCACTCTTCGAGATCGGAACGCGATACTACAATGGGTGAGTGGGATATCACTTCTTAGAAGTTCTGTCGAGAGCAGTGAGATATCGATCTACAGGTTGATCCTCTTGCTCCAAGTCTTCCAACCCAACAACCCCTTTTGTGGTGGTGGCATCCGTGGCAAGACGTGAATAGATAACAGCTTTCTCATCTGCACTTCCTATTGCACCAGAAAAGGCGAACGCCAGAACAGCAGAAGTTGCTTCTTCTCGACTCATCAGTCCTGCTTCGCTCTGCTCCATGGTCATAAGCTGTGCTCAAGTTAGTGTACCACTTTGCATCGTTGTTTGAGATGTGTAAGGAGTGACTTCTTCCACATGAGTAGGTGCGAAGCTTACCACTATGAGTCGTCAGACTGAGTCGTTTACATTTGACTTTGTTGACTTTTTTTGTGATCTTCTCTGAGCATGACGAGAGACCTTGTGAACCGACGAGAGCGAGTTTGACAAACATTCCTGCCGAAAAGAGCGCCTAGTCTGTTTTAGGCAATTACACCGAGCTCAAAGAATTGTAGCTCATTATGACACTTCCTAATCGCGGCTTTCTGACATCTACTTCGGTGATGCTCGTGCTTCTGATGCCATTGCTGAACCTGTTGCTAGTTCGAAGATCAAGTGAAACTTGTTAGAAGCTGTGTGATACCAAAGAAGCATGACTTCACCAACATCGACTCATTGGCTCCCCAGCTTGGGTTAAAGGATTGATTAGAATTTGCGTGTATGTATACAAACCTCTCTAACAAAAGCGTTTCACGACCTCTCCACTCCACCAACACACCCCCCTTCTCTGCCACTTCACCTCTCCCGCTCCAACGCCCCAAGCATCCTCACGCAGCAACACTGTTAGACACGACCTTCCTCCTTCTCACCCTTGCTTTCTTGCCATCAACACCAACATCAACAATACTGCCCGGCGCGGGCGCCTCAAGCACCCACGCAGCAATAGCTGATGCACGTTCTGTGCCGATGAGATATTCCTCGTCTTTTGCTACTGGGTCTCGCGTTGGTTTGGTTGGTTTGTTGGGCTTAGTTGTTGTGGTTGTGGTTGTGCTTGGCAGTGATGCTGTCGGTGGAGGTTTGAAGTCGACTGACGCCGGTGGAATGGCGTTTGCTGAGATGACCGATGTAGTATCGTTTGCCGAGATGGAATCGCCATTGGTGGTGGTGGTGGTGGTGGTTTGGCCGGAAGCAGTTCCATGCGCAGAACTTCCTGGTGCGTTGCCGTCCGTAGTGGCTGCGGAGACAGACTTCTCAGCGTAACCATTACTCTCGCTAACAACAGGTCCATTGATTGCGACGGCATTGACTTTATCAACATCGACTTCATGTCCTTCAGACCCTTGCGCTGGAAGCAAACCATTCCCATCTTGCGTTTTTTCGGCCTCCATCTCCCGCCACGCTCTGCGCTCTCTAGCTTCCACAGCTCGCGTAAACGTTTCGTCATCTACCACTCTCTCATCGCCCAGCGCTTCGATAACAGCCTCTTTATGTATACGCTCGCGCAACTGATTCGAGCTTTCTCTGCTGATGCTGGTTTGTTGTTGAGCACTTTCGGAGCCATTGGCAACTTTATCGACAATAGAGCCATTTGTTTTGGCCATCGCCACGGATGAAGATTCAAGTCCGGCACCGTCGTTAGGTTTACCATTGGTTTTCGGTGTCTTATTCTTCGTCTTTGGCGCCTTCACACTGACATCCACAGTCGTGCCATCCACATTCATCTTCAACAATCCTTCCCACGTTTTGCCCAGACCAATCCAATTCCCAGTCTTTCGCAGTACTTCCGCCCAATCAGCTCTCGCTGGACTCCTCGCACTAAGAAAGAACGGATACCCATCAGCCAATCTCGTCAATCTTGCGACGTTGTTCGCAATTCGAAAGAGTGTCGTCGGAGGAGTTTGTAACAAGGCGTGGGCAAGAAGGAGCGCGTGCAGTGTTTCTGGTAGAAGAGGGTGGTAGGTTATTGTTTCGTGATGGTGAGGTTGTTGTGCTTCGGGTGCTGGTGCTGCAGTGGTCCTGAGTGCGAGCGCGGTAGATGCGGGGAGCGTGGATGATGGTGGAAAGGGTGGGAGGTTAGTTGGTGGTGATGGAGATAGAAGGGTTGGTATATCGTAAATGACCGGTGGTGTCGAGGTTGGCCATTGGGGTCCTCCTGCTTGTGGTGATGGATCTCGCTTGCGCTCACGGCGAACCAGAGCTGTGGAATCATATAAATCAGACACATCCTCCTCGACCGTCGCTGAACGGGTTCCATTAGCAGACTCAGGATGATTGCTGCCGTTAGTGTTGCCATTGCCATTCACTTTCTCGTCATGTGCTGTAGCAAAAGCATAATCCAAATGTCCCAAAAAGGTCGTATAATCTTTCAACGCCCTTTTAGCATTCTTCCTCACAGCTTCCCGCGCTTCGAGTGCTCTTTTATACGCTTCCGAGTCTTCAGCAGTCTTGCATTTTGGCGCCTCTTCTTCGGCACCTTTCTGTGCATCGCCCTGCGCCTGCTCAGCCGCTCTCTGCGCAGCTCTGAACTCCTCCAATGCGATTCTTACACTCTGGCAAGCGAGACTCAGATACTGGTTTCCTCTTTGGAAAAGCAATTGCATCTCCATACCCCTCGGCTGTTCCTCCTCCGCAACTTTGTTCTCATGCACCCAATCCCTCGTCCAAATCCTCCTCCTATTCGCCTCCTCTTTCGCTTTTCCTGCAGGCACCACTTCCGCAGCACCACCCATCCTCATCTGCTTTCCCATCTCCAACCTACAAATCGCCAGACTCTCCGTCAAATCCCTGACCGCGCCCAATACATCATCCTTGAAGATCCTCGTCAAAGCTCTCGTTCTCAATACAGCTGCCTGCGCATGTCCCGGCTCATTCGCGACAATTTCGTCCAGCGGCGCCAAACTCGTATACTCGGCCATCATGCGACTAGGGATCTTTTCATGGAAAAACTTAACATATCTTGCATCCGTATTGGCTGGATTGCGCTGAAGCACCAGCATAGCGACCGTGTCAAGCGCACTCGCACTCTGCATCGTCGCAACACTAGCAGCTACTTCATCCAGTCTGTATGCCATTGCAAGTTTACTCGTTGCCAGTTCGCGCATACGATATTTCCTCTCCGCGCTTAGCTTTGCACCTTGTCCACCTCTCCCTCCTAGTCCAAGCGCATCTCCTGGTAATCCATTGCCGCTGTTGTTCAGCGCTGAGGAAGCGGTACCGTTCTGTGCGCGCACGGCGAGATCGGCGGCGTCGTCGACGAGTTTACGGATTTTGAGGAGGTCGAAGAGGACGGAGGGGTCTGTTTGACGTGGTGGAGGTGAGAGGAAGTTGCTGTGGGCGAGGGTTGAGAGTATTTCGTGGGGGAGTTGAAGCCATGGGCCGTGGAAGGCAGAGATGTAACGCCAGTGTCTGGACGAAGGGTGTTAGGAGGGATGTATGGAAGAAAGCAGGTAGTATTACTTGTTGCGACTGATTGTGAGAGTGTGGGCGGCTTCTGGAGGAGTAGGGATAGATTTGGATGATCTGTTCTGTGGTGCTGTTTCAGAAGGAGGATTGACAACAGGAGCGTCGCTGTCGTTTGCCGCCTTCTTCTTTTTGGCCATGACAGGCGCCAGATAAAGATGAAGGATGTATCCAATGTATACAGTTTACAGGCACAATCTTTCAATGCAGCATCCCGAAAGTTTTCTTGGAGGACTCGATGATCACAGCACGTGGTTTCGTAGCGTGTAGTAACGTCTATCACAGAACGCAGTGAACAACATTAGTGACATTATCGAATGATGACCTATTTACTGTCATATAGATCCCTATATTATACCCAAGAAGTTCGTGTCATCATTATTGCTTTCCACCCTCAAGATTCGGCTGCTGAGATTATCGATTTCTATGCATCCTTCTTCTCCTCCTCCTCTTCCTCTTCTCTCTCCTGCGATTCTGCCTGTTCTGCTCTTCCTGAAGACCCTGCCTCCTCTTCTCGGCCTCTCTCTTGCGTCGCATCCTTTCCTTCAGCGGCATTGGCTGCTTCTGCATCCTTCTTCGCTTTGTACTTGAGGTCGAGGGAAGGTGCAAATTTAGACTTCTGCCTCAACTTCGGTCCCCAAATGTAGAAGATGACAGGCAGAGGCACAAGAAGAGCTGCTACACAGCCCAAAAGTGTCATTGTCCAGTTTATACCAATTCCATTGAACATATATGTGGCGAAGAGTGGAAAGACACAGCCAAAGAGTGATCGCATGAATGTGTTTGCGGCGATTGCAGAAGCGGCAAACATGAGGTAGGCATCAACAATGTAGTTGAGAAGCTGCAGGAAGACTGTGAAAATTCCAAAACCAGTGAGAAGTCCAGAGAGGGTTGGAACGATCCAGTGGACTTTGCCATTGTAGCCCTATTCATACCCAATTAGCTTGATGATGAAGTGAGATATTATAATGTACTTACGGTCCAACCAAGCCAGAATAGACCAGCCGAGAATGAAATACCACCAGCAATGGCAATAGGAACTGGACAAAAGATGTTAGCTATCTCTGCAGGTGCTTGAGTAGAACGGACTTAAGAACTCACCACGCCACTCAGGAACTGGAATATTGTTGTTTGCCTTCAACTTTCTGACATAAGCTGGATTGATGGCCACCACAACAAAAAAGGCAATAAGCTCTCCTGTCACCATGCCAAAGTATGGCAGTCCGCCGACACCCGGGTTCATGTGGTATACGCCTTGGAAGATCTCAGCATAGCCTGTGAGCATGAGGTAGAGGATGCCGTAGATGAAAGACATATAGAGAGAAACTGCAAGCACAATTGGCTCGGTAAAGAGAATACGGAAAGGTCTATTAGGTGTTAGCTTAAGATGATACAGATAGCAATACTCTGCGCAACATACCTCGAAACATTCTTCTCGAGGAGTTCGCGCAAGTCGAGCTCAACTTCCTCTTGCTTGGCGTGTATGCCCCAATTCTTCGTTCTTCTGCGTAGCTCGGAAGCTTTGCCTACTAGAATCATAGGTGGATAAGTCTCTTCCAGTAGCAAAAGGCAAAGAATCAATGAAGAGAAACCCATAAATGAAGAGATGTACATGGTCTATACAGCATGTCAGCTTATTCAGATGTATCAGTGCTAGAACTATCTGCAACTCACCCATCGCCAGCCCAAGTACGACTGCACAATAAAACCTCCCATAAAAGGACTACTCGAGTGTTAGCAAGACTGCACAAATGGAAATACCCCGTAACTGATCCAGAGACAGCAGCCTCCCGACTGCTGGTTCTGACAAAAACTTACGCAAACAGTGGTCCCATGAATACCGTTGCTGAAAAGACTGCAATAGCCAAACCTCTAGCTTCGTTACCGAACATATCCGCAAAAATCGCAGCTGTAATAGCCAAAGGTGCCGATCCGAAGAAGCCACTGAAGAATCTGCACAACATGATTGTCTGCAAATCTTGCGCCGTAGCTACCGCAATCGTGAACAAGCTGAATCCCAATGCCGCGACAAGCACAGGTAGGCGACGACCGTAAAGTTCCGAGAATGGCGCCCATATTATAGGACCAAAAGCATAACCTAGGACGAAAAGAGATGTAGCGAGGGTACCGACCTCTCGGCTGACACCGTATATCTCTGACACAGGACCAGTAGCATTGGAGAAAATGGAAGAACCGACGGTGGCAGACAAGGAGAACCATGCCACGCAACTTCCGACTCTGAGCTTCTTCTTGAGAGACCAATTTTGCGCATGTAGCGGGTCATCAGCACCATCGAATTCGACGACGTAATCTTCTGAGGCTGGTAGTATGGGAGGATAGCTTTTGCCTGCACCGAAGTTTGGAAGAGGTTTAGATTGTCTGCTAGAACGAGTTCGTGTGGCCGCAGCCTCATCACCGCCAACAGTACTATAGTGCTGCGTGCGATGTGTTTCAATGCGTTCGAGTGCGGTAGGATGTCTTTCTAGCTTATTGATCTTGCTCGTGTGTGTCGCTGATCGCGATAAAGTACGACGGAATTCTTGATGTCCACGACTACCACCAATTGCTTCATATTGTACACTGCTGGAAGAAGCAGAGGAGGCTTCATAGGATTCTGGTCGGCCCTGGGATGTGTTGGTTGCTGAGCGAGAGGCGTTTGTGCCTGGGATGGTTGGCTGATGATGGTGATGGTGGTGATGATGTCGTGCTGCGTCGTGTGCTCGGATGTGATCTTCTACTATGGCAGCTTCTTCACGCTGTTGCTGAAGGTATGCCTCTTCGTATCGTTCAAATCTTGATGGAGAGGCATCTGCTTCCTCAAGAGCGAGCCTGTAGTCCTCATTGTTCATCGTGATTCGGAAGGTCGCGGAAGTCCAGGAGAGGACAGAGAGCTAAGCCAAGTGCTTAAGCACGAGGGAAGAAAGGTCCAGAGAGGGTTTTAAGAATGTGCTGAATAACAGCGGGCCTGTTGCCTAGATGGTGTCGACAAAGATACAAATGATTTCGTTAACGCTGGAAGGCTTGCATGTCATAGACGTTATCAAGCCCTTGGCTGAAAAAAACGCCAAAAACGGCGACACAAAAAGTCAAGATAGTAATACGTAATAATACGCATCTAACCTCAGTAGTAACCTGTAAGGAAATACATAAATACGTAGCTACAAGGCCATAAGGGCTTGTTTCAGAACCCCGCTCGTCTCCCTCTGCGAGCTCCCAATCCTCCCAAAGACCTCCTATTCATAGAAGGTCTGCTTCCATAAGCACCAGAAACAGGCTGGCTCGCCGTTGTCAGCTGCGACTCGAGGGCTTGACTGGACATTGGCTCTGCTTGAGATGCAGCGTTTGACCTCAATCGCCTATTCCCTATAGGTTGCTGCGAACTTGGATTTGGTAGAGCCATGCTTTGGCTACTCCGCTGACTATTCTCAGCTACTCTCTCTTCTATCTTCCGACGTTTCACGTTCCTGGCTTGCTCTTTCTTTTTCTTGCGTTTGACCTGCTGGCTCACTTCTGCAGTCATGGCACTACCTTTGAGATTGATCGTACCAGCTAGTGCTGCAGTCTTCTCCTCGTAATCGTACGCTGCGGGATCTCCGCCTTCTAACCAGTGATCTAGTATCAATGTCTCGTTCTTGCTTTGAGATGTCTCGGGCATTTGTAAACGTGTCAACAAGCTTAGTCTGGAAATTGCTGAAGATATGGCTTGTGTACGCTGAGCTGCTGACAACGCCGCTTCCCCGTCCTCTGTCTCAGCAGTAGTAGCTTGTGTGTTCACTTGAGATGCGGAAGTGATCTGACTCGAGGGTTGACTAGGCATTGGTTCAGACGATTGCGAATTGACAGTAGAGTCGACTTCTTGAATCCTACAAACACCAAGACCAGCAAGTGCAGTGCGCCAAGCAATCCTGTTTAGCAATTCAGTCTGTGCGTCTGTCGTTGCTGTCACAAGCTGTTGCAGGAGAGGTTGTACGAAAAGAGTATAAAGATTGTGTTTATGATCCACAAGCGAAACCTGTTCCGAGGCAGCCCCAGTGCCGAGCAAGTCACTAAGGCCTAGCGGGGCAATCGACAGTCGAGATTCCATGTTGTCGTCTGCGTTGAGCAGAACCTGTCGGATTAAGGTACCCAAGTCCATGCTGTTGTCTAAGTCAACGGGTGGTTCGATCGCTGTGCAGAAGGTAGCCAGACTGCCCAGTACTAAGTCCGGTAGCATTGAAGCCAAGCATTCATGCGTTCTGTTGATCACAATTTGCAGCGAGTCGTTCATGTCCTTGTCTAGCACGATCAATTCATCATAAGCAAGTCTCAGCGATATGACCAGGTTTGGGTTTTCATCCAAGTCCGCAAGAGTGTGACGAGCGCCTTGTCGTTTAATCCGTCGGAATCGAGCCTGCCTTTTCGGAAGACTTATTGTGGTATCGTCGTCGTCAATGAAGGTATCATCTGCAAGCACTCGAGTCTTATCCATCATTTTGTGACGACTCCTGACCATATTCCAGATAGGCGCGGGTATAAAGAGCTCCGGCGCCGCTGATTTGGCCGACTGATTCTCCAAGCTCGTCAGCTGAGCGTATGCCAGCTGTGCATCTATTGAAAGATCGGCATGTAACATCAAAGCCTGATAGAAGCCGTAGCCCAGCGACATGCATTTCGCTAACCATGAGTCGTCGTCAAGGTCACCAGCACCTGGAAGAGTGAGGCGACCACGGAGCTCGGAAGGCAGGATGAGGAGGTCGGAAGTATGACCTTGCTCATTACTAATATCTTTAGAAATAACATTTGTACAATAGCTGTCAAAGGCCGTCACTTGCAAGGGGTGCTCATGAGTAGTAAATGTCAAATCGTAGACTGTGGTTAAAGCCGTTGCACGGGAGAGCAGCACGATCTTTAGGCCTATATCGTGTGAGTTTTTGATCGGAAGTTACTTTTCTGAGCAACCTAATCTTACCTGCTTCTTCTTCAATGAAAGACACTTTGAGCGAGAAATCATTGGGATCGCGATAATGTCTCCAAGATAGTGCAATAGTGAAAGAAGGGTCGGCATCCACATTTCGCACATTGCGAGTACTGCTGAGGCACATTATGTGGGTGGTGTTCGTGACGAAAATGCAGCTATCATCGACAGGGCTCCTTCGTACGTCGAGAATGATATTCACTCCATTCGTCGCCAGGACGTCCTGATTGATACAGACAACTTTAGCTCCTCTCCGCCGGAAGGCTTTCAGATGCGTCCTAGTGGAAACAATGAAAGTGCTGTTGGACATCCATACGATTTTATGCCAGTTGTCAGTCTCAGTATCCTCAACTTCAGGATCGCCAATGTCGCCTTCTATGCTGTCTTTCTGGTCCCAAGTATGTTGTCCGGGAAGCAGAGTCCATAGATGGTACCTGCCATCTTCAAGCACTGCAGCCAACAACGTTGGGAACCATGGATTAAAAGCGATGTCCACGAATTCAATGAGGCCATTACCTTCAATGGAGAATTTGTTAACCTGCTGTAATGCAATTCTTGAACCGTTCCCAGAGTTGACACGGTTAATTTTATCGGCGGATTCAGCCGACAAGTATATTTGAGGCAAGAAGACCGTAATGCTCATCGCAGTCCGCACGGCTAGCAAAGGATGCGACTCATCTACTTGGTTTCTTGCAAAGCAGATCTGACGTATCTTTCCATCTGCAATATAGGTTGAACTGTCTGTTTCCCTGACCTCGAACGTCTTCAACCATGCCGATTTCCTGTCTACGCCCCATCCTTCTCTTGCATCACGAAGCTCTGTCAACTTCAAAATATCACCAGCGCCGCCACTGGGAAAGGCGAGAACATTACATTCTTTAATTCGGTGGCCAGAAGTGTGTTCAGTATGTAGCTTTGCCAATGCTAGTACATCGCCGAATTTCCAATCCTCCTCAGAGCGCTTAGCTGCAGTTTCAGTCCAATCTGAGGTGTGATTATCCAATGTCGCAGGCGCAAGACCAAACTCTGGTATCGTAGACGACAGAGCATGACTAGCATCATCTGCGAGTTGCCCTGGGTAGACTTTGGACTTGACTGGCGCGTCCTCGTACAATATCTCGGGCTCGACATATGTTCTTGCTCTACCTAGAGCTTGTAATCCTGCACCATAAGACTGGTGCCTTTTCGATAGCCACTGTTGTATTTGATTATCGTAGTAGAGTTCGCCGAAATGACCGTAGGACAGGTCATTGACCGAGCGTTCAGCCATCCGGCCTCAGAGGTATATCTTGTAATCTTTCGAGGATGTCGTGCTGCTCAGACATAGCGAGTGATCATGCAGACTAGGAATTCGCGGAGGAGATGTGTGAGAGACAAAGCCTCCTAAAGCGAAGCTGGAGCAGTGTCCTGTTGCCTAAGAATGGAAGATGAAGTTGGAAATAAATACAAGAGAGAAGAGGGAAGAGCAGAAATCGCCGACAAGAAGAAAGTTGATGTCAAGAAAACAAAAAACTGAAACACGTCAACGGAGTTGATACGCAACGGCTGAAACGGGTATCCCAAGGAGGCTTCTTGGCGGATGATGTCGACGCTGGCAGTACTTTGTACATTATTCTTCGTCTGATCGTGCTGTGAAACAACCGTGAAACGACTCTATTAGCCAACCTCCTTCGCCTTCAGGTCACCGGTTTCAGGTCTCATCTACCTCCTCAAGCTGGTGCGAATCATTGTAAATATCACTACAGAACAGCTTAGCCACGAAGGAGTCGCAGCTGTACATGCAGCCACAGACAGTTTATCACTCAATAGCAGTACTGCCATTCGAATAGCTGAAATAAGTAGCTCATTCTTGCAGGCGGCTACCCCATCTCAAATGGCTTCAAAGCATCCGCATTCTTCTGCAGCTTTAGATCTGGAAGGACTATCACTAGGAGATGGGCCCCTCGATGCGGCTAGCAATGCTACTCTGAAGTCTGGCGGGGACACAACTGCCACGACAAGAGAACAGGAAGCACAGAGAGTAAATGGGCAGGAACAAGAGCAAGTTCAAAGAGAACTGGATGATCTAAACGAGAAAGAACCGTACACAACATTGGCAGGAGTTAGGCAGGATGAGACCAGTGCTAGCTTTGATCGTAAAGCTTCACCTGATGAAGGTGCAGACGATTTGGGAGAAGAAGAGATACAGACCATAATGGACCAGTTTGGAGAGGATCAAGGTACAGATATACCGTCGCCGACAACATCACCACAAAGAGAACTACCTGTATTCCACTATCCACCACGATCGTCAAGTCTGGACTTGGGTATCCAAACAGTCTTAGCTGCTGGTCCTATGAACTCCGATCAGGGAACTCAAGATTCAGATAGAGCATCACTAAGATCATATGCACCTTCGATACGTTCTCAACCACCACCACCAGAACCAGACCCTGAGCCTGATTTACCATTCGATTTTCATCGCTTCTTAGAGCAATTACGACATAGAACAGCAGATCCAGTGGCCAAATTTCTGCGATCATTCTTACAAGAATTTGCCAAGAAGCAATGGCAAGCTCATGAGCAGGTGAAGATTATTGGAGATTTCTTAGTATTCATTGCCCACAAAATGGCGAATTGTGATGTATGGCGAACGGTGTCAGACGCTGAGTTTGAGAATGCAAAAGAAGGCATGGAGAAGCTTGTCATGAACCGATTATACAGCCAGACATTCTCACCCGAAATACCAGCGGCGGAACCAACGACGCCATCAAGAAGAACGCGGAGAAGCGCGGCACAACCATTGGGACCTGGAAGAAGAGGTCAACACCAGGAAGACATAGAACGTGACGAAGTGCTTGCACAGAAAATTCGTATATATGGATGGATCAGTGAAGAACATCTTGATATCAAGCCCTGCAATGAAAAGGGCAAAAGGTTCTTAGTACTGGCACAACAAGGTATGTCAATCTTGCACATCGATCAAGCCATTCTAACACTAAACATCGGAACAGAACTTGCAAAGATCAAAGGTTACCGAGCACCTCGAGATAAGGTTATCTGTGTGTTGAATACATGCAAGGTCATCATGGGTGAGCAACTCATCGATGGTGGATGTTTTCAATCAGGCTGACAATGATAGGCTACCTTCGCAACTCGGATTCAGATCAGTCCGCCGACTCATTCATACCTCTCCTCATCTACACCGTCCTGAAAGCCAAACCGGATCACCTTGTTTCAAATGTCCAGTACATACAACGCTTTCGAAGTCCTGAGAAACTATCAGGAGAGGCGGGTTACTATATGTCTTCTTTAGTAAGTCTTATAGAGAACACTTGAAGCTTTACATGCTCATTGTGATTTTAGATTGGCGCAGTACAATTCATCGAAAACTTGGATCGTAGCAACCTTACAGTTTCAGAAGAAGAATTCGATCGCAACGTCGAGGCTGCTGTGTCTGAAATTGCTGAACGCGAAGCGCAAGAAGAAAAGCGACAAAGTGCGAAGCAGACTCGTTCTTCCGGCGCATCAACTTCAGCCAAAGCTCGTGATACACTGTCAGAAAAACCATTACCCGATCGGCCAAGCACTGGCCAGAACAGCTCTACCGATCCCGAGAAGAGACCGCTTGGTGCAACAGATGGTCCCAACGAATCGAGTGACCCTGTAGGTGGTCTTCTACGGACAATACAAAAACCATTGTCCAGTATTGGACGCATATTCTCGGATGATGGCTCAACCCCTACACTCAACAACAATACAAGAAGTCATGGTGGCAGTCTTGATACAGACCGCTCTTCCATAGGAACATTACCGTCGCAGTCGCAGAGATCGGGCTTCATGCATCGCCACAAGACACCACAAACATCAGTTGAGGAGCATCCCCTGCCGCCAACTCAACAGCAGCCACCACAGCAAGTATACGTCCAAGAAACAGGCACTGACTTTAGAAGTCAAGACCAAGGAGCTGCCCTACAAGCGAGCGCGGAAGCAGACGAAGCTTATCGTATCATGCGCGCAGAACATTCGACGGTCGTTGATACCTTGTCGGGCATGTTTCCTGACTTAGATGTGGACCTGATCAGTGATGTGGTCCGCATGCAGGGAGAAAAGTAAGTCAACTATCTCCTTTGGAGTAGCACATCTGCTAACGTTTGTAGCGTTGGACTGGCAGTCGATGCATGTTTAGCATTGAGTCGATAGCAATTCTATCACGAAATGACCCATAAAAGTTCTGAAATACTTTCTGCAACATTCCTTTGACTCCTCGATTGTATGCTTGATCCTGTTTTCAGGCTTCCATGTTCGGCTACTGAAAACAGCTGAGAAATCATCTCTCACCTGCACTACCAAAGTCACGTACAGTACCCACAACAGGCTAAAGAAGAAAGAATCTTCGTTAGCACAACAACGCAGAAGTGAGACAATATGACGCACGACATCAAATCACATCAGCTGGAGTAAAGCACACTCTGAAGATCTTATGTACTCAAGCACACCCCAGTAAAGCCGGGTCTGTATGCACCAATCAAACATCTCACATCTCACGGATCAATGCCAGCTGACACCTTGAGGGGGTATGCCGAATCGCATGCATGAAACTCTGAAGCTTATTTACTTTCAAATTCTACATACAGCTAAGCGTCAGTCGAAGATGGACAAAGGTTAACAACCCCACAGCCTATTGTCTCGAAATTCACAATGCAGATCTGCAATAGGCATGCATCTCAACGGAACCTTACTGGCTAGCTTGCTTGAGCTGTGCTGTGCTAACGCGATTGCTTCGATCATCGAGCATACCTCCTACTCACAGTAAGATCGTAGCCCTCCCTTTCATCGTCGAGCATACCTCCCACTCACTTGTACCCCTCTTTGCTGTAGTCACTGAGGACTATATAAAGGTCTTCCTGCTCCTCCTCGTTTTCTTCTTCTTTCTCATCATCAGCACAACTCGAATCTTCCACTACGCATACACCCTAGCACTTATTCCTCTCTCGAAACACAATGTACACCACCACAACCATCCTTTGCCTCCTCATTGGAGCCACCCTCGCTCTACCCAATGGCTTCACTTCGTCTTCCTCTTAGCATCTGTCAATCAGGGAAATACAACTCTTTGGAACAAAATGCTCGAGTAAGTCCCGCCAACAACACCAACACCTACCATCATCGCTCGCTTGACCGCTCGCACACAAAGCTAACAAAGTTCCAGTTCGACAATGACCCCAACGCCATTCCCGTCGCTCCCGACGCCCCAATCGACCTCTACCTCGACCTCTACTACAATGGCATGTCTCTAGATCAACAAACCCTCCCGGCCGATGGTACCGGCATCACCTCCCAACGTCGCGGCATTCGCAAATGGGTGACGCCGTGACAATCCTACAAGGCCAGCCGGAAATCACGACTGTGTACTCAGACTCGACCGTCGTCGCCTTCGACTTCCACTCCTTCTACTTTGGCATCGTGCTCGGGGATCAGAATGCGGTTGCTTCTGCGCCCATGTCTGGTAGAGTGACTGTTACTGGCATCGACACCAATGGCAAGACTGTTGCGGTACAGACTTTTGCGCTCATAGCGAATGGGCTGCAGCAGCAGATGGTGAAGGCGGTGTCGGGACCGCAGTTCAGCTGTCTTAGAGACGCGGTCTTTGTGATCAATGGACCCGCCGGATTGCTTGGTGCGACTGGGAATGCGACCTTGGCTGTGCTCGCGGATAATTTCGAGACGACGGTGTATGGTAGTGGGTTTGGCAATTAGAACTTGTTGTGTTTCAGATGATTGACTGAGAGGCGTTTGTAGTTGTGGAATGAATTGAGAAGAGCAATGACGTGGTGAATGTGGTTATTGTTGGACTAAGTAATAATGAGGACATCGCGGTACCCAGCAGTTTAATGCTGAGAGCAATTGAGTTCTGTATAACCACAACAAGTAATCTTAATACCATGTTTTCCTGTTGTTTGGCTTTCTTCTGCTCTCTTCTTTTCTGCCCATTGTGTGTAAAGCTTAAGTTTCTCACACTCTAGCAGGATTACGTCGAGCTGCGGCTTCAACTCATGGCAGTGAACCGAAGGAGGGGTAAGCAGTCGATATGCATACATGCTATGATGTTGGAGCAGAAGCATTCCACGCCACAACGTCACAGCGTATACATACAATATGGCTCACGCAAGGTTACGTTGAAATGCATGCCTGTTGTAGATCATGCAATGTGAATGCCGAGTCTGTACCTTTGTATGTAGGATGTTAAACATTTCTTGTGTGACGTGAAATAAGCTTTAGAGTTCATGCATACAATCGGCATATTTGAGTTAAAGGTGCTTGATTGGTGCCGTCCTTTGTATGGAGAGCTTTTGATGGGCGCTTAGCTGATGCGATGTGATGTGATGCTGTCATAATGTCTCACCTTGTGTGGTAACGAAGGCTTTCGACATACGTCACTTAGGTAGCAGTGAGCTGTCTCTGTGTCGTCACTGCTGACCTTTGGAGGTAATGCTATGTAACTAGTACACACTGTTGCGATTAATGGTCTGATGTAGCTCTGCTTTTCGAATCTCCTCGATGTGTTTGGGTTTGATTGATCTCCACGAGTATAGTTCAGGATATTGTGATCCTTCATGACTACTCCCTCGACAAGCTCAACTTGGCAAGCCCTTCTTTGACTTGATCCAACAACTTCAAGCACGTGAACTCGTTGTGAACACACTTAATTACGGGCTCAGTCGTGGCGTGAATATGTTTCTGTCGTGCTTCCATTTCTACTGTTATACTCTCCAATGTAAGGTGTGAATGTTCTGGCCCTGGGAGATTTTTTTGTACAGGCGGACTGTAAATGTCTTTTCGAAGAGCGGATAGGATCAGACGTTGCCATTCTCTAGGCGACATGGCAATCTCCATGCCAGCTGGCTCTTCTGACCTGTTATCGAGTTCGACCATTCGAAAGCTCTTCATTTTCTTTTCTCGTTCTGAGGTGTCGACTTCTGCAAAAATATCTTCCAGAAGCTTGGTATAAGCTAGTATAAGTGTATGAAGCAGACTGATCAATGCGAAGACATTATGCACGCCAGTGATTTGTGACTTCAAACAGGATTCGCAGTTCAAAATGGTGTGAGCGGTTTCTAATGCATCCCGGTATAGGCGTATGCGCTCGGGTATATCGATTGAGGATGTCGCTGGAGAAGATGATGCTGCTTGGATCTTGGAGTTGATGAGATAATGATTTGCCAGGCATGCACAAGAGAGGAATGACTGTGTGGACTTGTTGCTGATATTCGGTGGCCGCATCATAGTACTCGGGTTGTGACCATTGTTCGTGAACGCTACAGGTGTGAAAGAGTGCTCATCATAAGAGTTGTGACTGTGAGACGTCGTACTATAGCCTGAGAGCAGATTTTGAGAGCTATAGTTATTGGCTTGTTCCAGACACTTGCTGACATCGATAATATCGTCCTCAATGGGTGTAGGTCTCGTCACGTCAAAGGTTTCAAGCATCGGATCAATCACCGATGTATGTGAAGGTTTGAAGGTAGGGTACCCACGATATGAGGAGGGCGGTGAATAGATGAAATGCTGGTTGGGGAGAACTTGTGGTGCCGGTGGTTCGTATTGTTGCTGCTCAGAAGCCATTCCGACTGCGTTAAGAAGGTGGTGAAACTGCGGTGCTCGAGATGAACTTGGGTAGCTCTGAGATTGCGTCGAATGAACAGCTGCTGGCTGCTGTGCCATTTCATTCGTCTTTTTTGCTCTTTTCCGTGGTGGACATGTGCTGCTGCTGCTGCGTTCTGTCCCTTTGCGAGGACGACCCATTGCGCCACGTTCAGTGTAAACACATTCTGCATGATTCCTGATACAGGTGGAGCATCCTGTAGATTCACCACTACATTTTAGCTTTCGTCGTCCTAATGCAAGAATCAGCAAAAGATGAGAAAAGGCAATTGTGGGTCACGTACTGCAAGAGTCACAGGAAGTGCGTAGAGGCCGTGTTGGGGCGATAGTAACCACAGAATTGGCAGACATGTTTTCGCCTCAGATTCGAAGGTCTATTTTCTACCCAAGTCTTCTTGTATTCGCGTCACTCAGGTGCTTGCTTCGAGGTAATCACTCCTCCTGGACTCTACGAAACCTCGGAGGGTTTTTTGAGCATTTCCCAAAAAGGTTGTTATGGTATTAAGCAGACATTGTCCTTCAGACTCTGTTTCAGAAGGAAGCAAAAAGTCACAGTCTTAATGACGGATGTACCAGATTTCAAGGATGGAGCATAAGGCGAAGATGAAAGAAGGGAAGGAGAAAGGACAAGGTGAGGTGATTGACAAGAGAAGTCGTGCCAGGCGCGGCCATGCTCCGTAAGCTAGGATCACTCACATGCCAAAATCAATTTCCTTGTTCGAAAAAAAGACGAGAGAGAGGTGCAGCATAGAACAACATACATATAATACATATACATACACTTCTGCGATGGCGACACAAACTCTTACTCGCAAGCGAAAAGCCGTGACGCGGGATTCTGCATCTTCTGAACAGCCTGCGATTGTAGACGAATTGGGCAACAGAGCACTTGACAATGCTCTAGATGGAGATGAGCAGGAAGAAAGTGGCCGTGGAAGCGAAGCTGAAGAAGAGGCATTCGAAGATGAAGAAGACTTAGGCAGTGATGAGGTTCCTTCCGAGGAAGAAGAAGACGTTGCAAAGACCAATGGCACAAAAGATTACACTGTAACAACAGACGCGCATGGCAATCCTCGATATGTTTACCGCGAAATTGACCCAGTTTATGATTCTGACGACTCTGATGCTGGAGATGCTACAAACACTATTGGCAACATCCCCTTGACCTTCTACGACTCATACCCGCACATAGGCTACGATATCAATGGCAAAAGAGTTATGCGACCAGCCAAGGGAGCTGCTTTGGACGCTTTACTGGAACAGATCGAGATACCAAAGGGATGGACTGGTTTGACAGATCCATCTACTGGCAAGCCGCTCGAGTTGTCAGCTGAAGAACTCGATGTGTTGAAGCGGATTACCAGAAACGAAGCTCCCATGGAAGGTCACGACCCATATCCAGAAATGGTAGAATACTTTAGTGGTATCCTCGAGCCAATGCCCTTGAGCGCAGCACCAGAACCAAAGAGGCGATTCGTTCCTTCGAAACACGAAGCTAAGAGAGTCATGAAGCTTGTCAGAGCTATTAAGGACGGCCGTATACAACCATACAAACCACCAGAGGAGCGGGAAGAGGAGGAGACTGATGTTATTAAATATGATATCTGGGCAGATGAAGCGCCACGACCAGATCATGTCATGAATGTGCCCGCACCAAAACTACCTCCACCAGGCTATGAAGAGAGCTATCACCCACCACCAGAGTACCTACCGGATGAAGAAGAGAAGAAGGCATGGTTGGAAGCCGACGAGGAAGATCGCGAAAAGGAATACTTACCAGCAAACTACGACGCACTACGACGAGTGCCCGGGTATGAAAAGTTCATCAAGGAGAAGTTTGAGAGATGTCTCGATCTATACCTCGCGCCTCGTGTTCGCCGCAACAAGCTCAACATTGACCCTGAATCACTTCTTCCCAAACTACCAAGTCCTGAAGAGTTACGTCCGTTCCCTAGTCGATGCAGCAAGATCTTCCGTGGTCACGACGGTAGAGTCCGTAGTGTATCAATCGACCCTCGAGGTGTACTACTAGCAACTGGAGGAGATGACGGCACAGTTCGCATCTGGAGTTTGGAAGACGGTCGTCAAGAATGGAGCGTCAAGCTCTCTTCCACTGACCCCGTGAATGTCGTCCGCTGGCGACCAGGAACGGAAGTTTCTATCCTTGCTGCAGCTGCAGGCGAAAGCATCTTTTTAATCACTCCCGACACCATTCCCATCGCTACGCCGGACGCCGACATTGCAGCAGCTAGCCGCGAGCTTTTGACCTCAGGCTACTCCCACACCTCCGCTACCACCACATCCTCCGCCAACAACACACCCACCAGCCCCGCCCGCTGGGTCCGACCCGAAGCTCGTCTCCACGAAGCCGGCGTACTCATTCAGATCGTCGTCCGCTCACCCGTAAAAGTACTCTCATGGCACCGTCGCGGCGACTACTTTGCCACAGTTTCGCCTACAGGTCAATCCACCGCCGTCGCCATCCACACCGTCTCGAAACATCTGACGCAACTACCCTTCCGCAAACTCAAGGGTCTGGCACAGTTCGTGCAGTTCCACCCTTCGAAACCAATCTTCTTCGTTGCGACACAGCGACTGATCAGGAGCTATGACCTTGCAAAGCAGGAATTGTTGAAGATTCTCCAACCAGGTGCTAGGTGGATCAGTAGTTTTGACGTGCATCCCGGAGGCGACAATCTGATTGTTGGATCTTTTGACAAGCGGTTGTTGTGGATGGACATGGAATTGTCGACGAGACCGTATAAGACGCTACGATACCACGGCAAGGCTATCAGAAGTGTTAAATTCCATCAAGGAGGATATCCGTTGTTTGCGGATGCAAGTGATGATGGCAGTCTGCAGGTGTTTCATGGAAAGGTGGTGGAGGATTTGATGGAGAATGCTAGTATTGTGCCGTTGAAGGTGTTGAAGGGGCATAGTGTCACGCAGGGACTGGGTGTTTTGGATGTTGAATGGCATCCGCGAGAGCCTTGGTTGGTGTCTGCGGGAAGTGATGGCACTTGTAGGTTGTGGGTGTAGAGTGGACAGAGAGAGGAAGTGTTCTATGTAGGTAATCAATAAAAAGGACTGCATTGGAGATGACCGTTTCAATGCAAAGCATGGTCGAGCGAGCCACAAAGCGTCATACATCGGCCACAACGCCGGGTAGAGATCTACTCTTTCAAACTACATTTATTCCTCCTCTTCTTCGTGTATATACCTCAACCGCAGTATACTCTCACTCACTCACTCACTCACAAAACTATTATCCTCAACTCAGCACAGTACGCTATCCCCTCCCTCCCCTTCCCTGCTCACCCAAATCCCCCCTCCCTACCTACCATTCACCCACCCTAACTCAATCATCCAGCACCACACAAACATGTCCTCCAACTCCTTCCAACCCACCGCCGGCGCCGAAACCGACCCCATCCTCGAACAAGCCTCCTCCCAATCCACCGCCTCCCTCCAATCCACCCCCCAAACCAACGCCTCCGCAACCGACATCTTCACCAGCGGAAACCCGCAAAGCGCATCTGTGACAGGCGGCGCTGATGTTGCAGGTGGTGAGAAGAATGTGATTGAGAGCAAGATGGAAGAGGCGCATCATAAGGATGTTAAGGATGCTGCTGTTTTTGGAGGTGCTGGAGTGGGGAGTGCGGGGAATGATGATACCGGACGGAGGTTTGGTTGAACAATGAGTGAGCTTTTGGTGCAATAGACGGATAAGCGCAGGAGGGACGTTCGGAAGCGTGTTTTGAGAAATTTGAGACGATGCAAGAGTGTTATATATCCTGGGAATAAAGACAATTGTATAGAGCAAGTATAAAAGAAAGCAGCAGTGAGCTTCTACAGATATCAGAAATTGTTGGTTTGTTGCCCTTCAGTGCACACGTCTCAGCCTCCTTTCATGGTATATGTTCGCAGTGACTAAGATCTTGCGCGTGCAGTAATGTGCATTAGGAGTGCAAGGCTGGCCTCATCACAGACAGGCAGAAAGAAAAATACTGATGTGTGCAGGATGGCGATATTCACTCAGGCACATCCAAGATCATCAGCTTTGACATGAGATTATTGACATTGCTTCGGATCGCGATGGGATTATGGGTGAAATAACGAATCGGTTTAGTCTGGTCTGGAAAAGTGCTTGTGTATAGTCGAGTGGAAGTTGTTGAAGGTTGATGAAAGTCGATGAAGTTGATTAAATGCTGTTGCACTTAATGATGGAAGCGGTCAAGGCTAATAAAGGTCCATAGAAGCTTACTGGACCATGCTGAGACACTCGATCAGATTTAGAAAAGTTATAACCAGTAGATGGGGTGGAATGGAGGAGGATTGATGGAGCGGGATGGAGGAAGATCGATGGCATTAGATAGACAAAATATCATGGCAAACTAAGCAGGCGACGCTCTGGCAGGTCTCAATTCAGGATCCGGGCGTGCTCTTGCTGTATGAAGCCTGCTAGGATCTGCCTCTTTCAACTTATAGTGCTCTTCAGCATGTGTGCTGGCATGTAGCAAATATATGGCTATTGTTGATTGTTTTCGTGGCTGAAAGCAATCATGTATGTTGTGCTGGGTGAGAGCCAGATGACTTCCGTTGTCGTACAGCAACAGACACAAGTCTTGAATCAGAAACACCTTGTCCGACCATCCCGCAAGACTTCCTGTGGACCATAGCTACCTCACCCTTCCAGGTGCCCAAAAATACCTCCCAACACAACCCAAACATACACCACCACATGAGCCAAACTCACCCACTTCATAATCCACTCCTCGCTCTTCTGATTGGCATTCTGTATCATCCCCATAACAGCCACAGTCATAATCGCTAGAATCGGATGCTGCTTCAAATCCTTGGCATACAGTCCTTCCCACGGTGCCTCAGCACTATAGCCATTGTTCAGCACGATGTAGTCGGCGTAAACACCTTGTGCTACTACCACCACTGCTATGAGTTGCAGTAGACAGATGACAAAACTGGTGAACCAGTAGAGTGGCTGTGTGGGATCACTTGCGTCTTCTGTGGTCCCCGCTAACTTCCCAGCAAGCCTAAGCTCTTTTGCCTGGGACGATGACCCGTAAGACTTTTGCATCGACGTCCAAAACGCATCCCACATCGCTCCCGCAGTCGGTCCATCCCTTCTCCACCCACTCGTCAAGCGATACGTATCGCCAACAAAAAGCACCGCTAGAACAGCCAACATCATGCCACGCTGACCATGACTGACTTGGCGTAAAGTGAGCCAACTGTTACCATTAAGCATCGAGCGCAGAAACTCGCCAAAGAACGCGAAAAAGTAGATTGTCGCGTAGGTCGGCTTAGTGTGCTCCCAGATCGAACAGGAAGAGACGATGATGACGAATTGGGCGAGCGCTACGAGGAGGGAGATAGCGCGGAAAGCAGGGTGGGAAGATAGTGTTGCTGGTGTTGGTGTTGGCGTTGGCGTCGGTGTTAATGTTTGTATAGGCGGAGAATAGGATTTTAAAGTCGTCATTTTTGCAGGAATTGATTGATAGAGCGTTATTGTTGTTTTGAATCTGTAGGAGTAAAAAAAGGAAGAGAGGATTGAAGCAGAAGGAGGTGTCACATCATGTATAAAAACAAAAGCGAAGGAGCGCAGCCTTGTCCATCAAGTTACTCACTGTACTTTGTACAAGGTCATCGGATCTTCGGCGATCATCAAGCTTTCGCTCTTTTCGCTCTTTTCGCCCCATATCTATCACACGAGCCGGTAGCCCTGCAGAAGTATATGTAAGTTTTCATATATTGCTTCAGCTTGCAGTGCCAGTGAAGACACAATCAGAACAAGGAAGAGTGTCAGTCACATGAAACCAGAGGAATATAGCTAGTGCTAGTGCTAGTAAAGCAAACGCGCGCCTGTTTCAGGACCAGGAAGTGGGGTGGTCTTGTTTACCTACGTCACAAGCGGGAGGGGTGGAAAGATGCATACATAAGCAAACCTCTCTTCATCTTGTCTCCTCTTCCTTTCTTTCATCTTCATCTTCATCATCCTCACTCTCAAATCAAACATTCCATACTCTCAACCACAATCACCACAAATCATGTCCGACTACGACCAAAACGCTGCAAACGACGCTGGCTACGCTGCAGGTGCAGTTGGTAAGCCTTCTGTCTTTCCCACAAGCTAAGCTCCCTTGGCAAAAGCTTGAATCACAAAACAAGCCTTCCCCTCCTCCACATACAATACTAACCAACCACTTTCTCCCATTTACAGAAGGCGACTACAACCGCGCCGACGCCTCCCTCAATCGCGACGAATCCGCCATCGGCAGCACCTTCTCCCGCGGCGTCAACGACGTCGAAAACGCCCCTCGCGACGCAGAACGCGATGTCCAGCAAGACTTCGACAATGGCGTCCAAGACGCTGAGAACGTGCCGAGTGACATTGGCAGCGGCATTGATAAGGCGGCCAGCTGGATTGGTGATAAGTTTGGCGGTGCGGAGAGGGAAGGGCGTGATGCTGAGGGGGATGTTGAGGGCGCAGGGAGGAGGGTTGAGGGCGATTATGGACGTGCTGAGGGGGATGTTGAGGGGTTTGGACAGGGGGTGGGCAGTGCGTATGATCAGGGGGAACAGAGGGGTGAACAGCAGGGGTTTTGAAGTGGAGGAAGCAGTGACGGTGTTGTAGGTGATGAATGGGTACTTGTTGGATGCCATGCATGTATGACATGATAGATTGATGAGTATGATAACCTGAACAACATTGGGTTCTCGAATATGACAATGGTTAATGCTTCTTCGTGGTCTTTCATGTGGTTTTGTGAGCTCGAATGATTATCAATTCAATGAGGAAGATCACCCATGCATGAAATCCTAACTCGTGTAATACCTTCAACGGGCACAGTCGCACTATCATCGCAGAACCAGCAAGTGTAAGCAGAAGCTCATCCACCAAACACCAAAGCACAAAGGAAAATCTCATTGAACCGTAACAAACTCATCTGTTCATGCACCAAACTCCTTCTGCTGCTTATGCCACGCACTCCTATGTACACTCGACAAAAAATACTCCTTCTGATTCCCGACATCACAAACCACTTCATTCGTATACAACAAATACCTCGCCAGCAAATCCGTCTGCAGCAGCTTCCCCTGCGGATGAAACTCAAAATGCGACACAAGCGCTTGAGTATCCACAAGAAACCTCTTACCATCTTGTCGTCCAATCCGCATACTAATTGCAATTTCGTCTGTTGGTGCCAGCGTCCTGTTACCAATGTCACCCGCACGTACGGCGAGGAAATTAATACTGTAGCGTTCGTAGTGCTGATCCCAGAGGTTGGGGCCGAGCGAGTAGACTTGCTGAATGTCCGCAGCGTGTTCGAGATGGTCGAGGAAGGAGTAGTGTGTTTGCGCAGCGGAAGCCCAGGAGTCAATGTACCCCCAGTCGTAGCGGAAGACGGTGTTGCCGCTGTGTGGATCAGGCCAAGCGGCGTGAGCTGCAGGCGTCTTCATCAGATTTAGAGGCGTGTGAGGCAATGGCAGCCAGCGGGTCATGTTGTGTGATGGGTCCCTGTTTGCCTTGAAGTCGAAATGGTCTAGATGTGTGTTGGGGTGTGGAGGTAGGTCGGAGGTGCGCCATGTTGTGGGGAGAGATGCTTGGGCGTCGTCGGGAAGGTATGGTAGGAGAGCGCCGGTGTGGTATTGCATAAAGTGTGTATGTGGATTGTTGACGACGTGAGCAGACACGGTGATGGCATCCGGGTGGGCTATGAGATTGTTGACAATGCGAGGTATGGCGTTGTCATGTATGTAAACCTGGAAAGGCTTAGAGATGGAGTTATGTTTCATTGACGAGATGTGCACTTACCGTATCGTCATCCATCTTGATGAAGATGGTCTCGGGCTCAAAATCTGCTGTATAGTTCCAGAGAGTATTCCACGGCCCACTATAGTTGACTCTGACATACTGTGGCACTTGCTCCACGAGCCCATCCAGATAGTCCAGGTCTTCTGAGACGGCTGTGTTTGCAAGAAAGTGCACCTCGTCCAGATATCCGCCATTGACAGCCAGATTCTTGCGAAGATAGCAGTCGAGGACATTGACAAACATTGGCCTTCCATAGAAGATAAACCCAATCACTTTCAATCCTTCTGGCTTTGTGAACACTTCTTGCTTGAGTGAGACTTCTGTCGATGTTGCTGTGGTAGCTTGGACTCGTAAAGAGGTAGGGTCATGTGTCGGAAGAGTTCCTTGTATAACGACAAAGCAGAGAAGGAAGCCACATAGAAAACTGCACAGGACTGTAAGAGATGCTTGAGCATAGCTCCTCCACGCTCGTCCAGACAGGAACGATGTGTTTTCATCGTCATAGCTCGCATTGGACGAGATTGAGAATGTCTTCACCAGTGCTTGTTTTGCGCCCTCCATTGACCAGTCTCTATGAGTTTCGGAAGGTTTTTCGAGTGAATTGTCGCATACTAGCAGGGTTTGTCGTTGCTCGTCAAGAGAAGGCATGTTCTTCCCAGATCTTTGACAGAGTATGCAAGAGTGAGGAGAATGAGAGGCTTATCATGGTGAAATGAACATTGCGCGTCCACAGGGGAGTGCCGACATATTGATTAAACACGTAACAGGCAGCTGGAAACCTTACGGAAGACAGGGCGCCTTTTACAGAGAAAGGTCGGCTAGAACATAGTACCTGAATACACTGTAAGACCTAAAGAATGAGCAGCCAATTGAAAGAGTGCTTCTCAGCCAAAAGATTGCCATAATCCTTCGAATGAAGCTCACCGATTCGCATCCCCCACATGGCACAGGATGGGTGGTAGTCGGCAGGTGGTAGCCAAGAAATCTTGGCCAATGGCATCGTGCGCATCTCACATGGTTTGCGAACGGTTCGTGCCTGAACGGTGTTGTTGTGGTGCTGCGAAAATCACTCATCGAACACGAACATGACGAATAATGCTCCGTCATACGACAATCGACTCGTCGCACATATGCACATGTCTCAGAGTTACTGGGGGATCTTGACAACGACAGAATCCAGACGGCGCACCGAGTCTAGAATCTATGGACGAGCGGCAAGTGGGGAGATAGGGCAAGCCCCCACCCCTGTCCAACACCACGTGGGTGATTTTCCTATAGACAATCGATACAATAATCCTCTGTGCCTGACTACCGCCTGTCGTAGAGGACGGTAGTTGAAGCTGCTAGAGATGCATAAGTCATTGTTTTCAAGGTTTCAGTATCCATTAACTTAGCCTCGATCTCAAAGTTGAAAATGTACCTAGACATGGTGCAACTGTTTCTCCAAGCTCGCCTCATTGTTTTCTGTATGATGTGAAAAAATCGACGCGATGACTGCTGTGCTTGAGTATGTGACCGAGAATCATGATGGATGGTGCTAGAGTTGGTTAAGTCGTTTAGTTCAAAATGTTACTGTGTGTCGACTTAGTTTCGATCCCGAGCTGAAAATGTACTTCAATATAGTGTGTTGTTCTCCAGCGATAGTATTCGGCTCATTGTTTACTGTGTGATGTGAAATATGCTCACAGTGTATATCCGATCATCGCAGAGGAGCTCGAGCGTGTTTGTGAGATGACAAAAAGGGTGATACTCGTCTTGCAATCATTGACAACTCTGTGACAGGGCTGGACTGGATAGTACCTCAATTCAACTACCACTCAGCCTCTAACTTCACATAAAGTCCTCATCATAATCAAAGCCGTCATTGTCCTGATTACTCGACGCTGCCACAGCTTCCTCAGTATGCAAATCATCATATGCATGGTCTCGCTGATGTGCCAGTTCCCTTCTCTCCTTGAGGATGCGCTGTTCTTCTTTTTGCTGTTGTAGAAATCGCATGTATCAATAAAAGACGATCAGGCATAAAATACACACAATAGAACAGCAGGGATACAAGTGATCAGCCAGTATTGTGCTTGGACTTACCTTTGCTCTTTGATTCACTTGTTCCTGCCTACGTATCTCGCGCATGTAATCGTCCTTTTCCTTGCGTAGATCTGGGAACTTCTCGACGCGGGTTTTGTTAAGGCGATTGACGATAGGGTTTTCTCGTTGTGGTATGTGTATCTTCTTGACCTTTTACGCAGTTCGGATCAGAGAGGCTCGCTCGTCATAGCAAAAACGATTGCTCCTCGATGGGGCATTGACGACTCACCTTCTTCTGATCCTTAAACCCAACCTGCCCCACCGCCATACTCCCATCCTTTTTCAAATTCGCCCACGGCGTAAATATGACCGTGACATTATCCTTCTTGTTCCCTTCAATCGAGTTTGCCTTTGTAAGCTGTGCACAATCTTCTAGGATTTTGGGCGGAATGGCATCCCATGTTTGGCCTTCTTGGAGACGGTAGTAGACGTGTGCGGAGGAGAGGTTGTCTGCGTGAAACTATTGGTGTGTCAGAGGTTGTTGTTTGCCAGTGTAACGGGACGAGCTCGCGGGACGGGTGGCATGATGAAGGTGGTGTGGACTCGTGATGGTGCTGGTGAAATGAGGACAAGGAAGCGCACCCTACAAGTTCCGTATCAGTGAAACAGCAACGCAGACGACCTCATCCCGGCTACAACATACCACACATCCGTATCCAGACCAAACTGGATCAGATCCTCATCTTGAAAAGCGTCAGTCACTCTGAGCCAGCAGGATTACACACAATACAGCGAAGAACAACAACCTACTTTCGAATTTGTCTTTGCCAACATAGATTTGGGCGGGTGGGTCAACTACGTTGCTGGTGAAGTAATAGACCATGTTGATGTGAAGTTGACACGAAATTGTGTGCTACCAGAAGTCTGAAACAGACGAAGTGTTTCAGAATTGGCAAACAGTCACGTGCTACAATCAAGGCGACGACGTAAATATAATAAACCTGATTTGATTCTATCATTGCAAATATCCCTGCCCTCATCTAAATATATATCGTGTTACATAGCCGTATTGTTGGCTTGGGGTATCCTTGTTGAAAATGCAAATAAAGACCTTGAGTCTGTAACGCCGCCTGTCCCAAACAAACCTACCATATATGATGCATAATCAAAGCATCAGCGAGGAGCTCTTATCGTAATCGAGCTGATCTCAAAAGCGGCGAGGAGAGGAGGAAAGCTGTTCTGACAAGACAGAATCATGTGCTGACATGGGTTGCTTAGCGAGAACCATAACCATTATCGCCAGCACATGATTTGCTCAGCGAGAACCATAGCCACTGTCGCCAACAGTGACCGAGCTTTGGTACGGATTGATACCAGAACCTGATGAGAATGAGGTTACTGTGTCCTATGAATAAGGTCAGTAAATACTTCATAAGGCGTGAACGTGTGCATGAGTGGATCGCAGCAGCTCTCGAGGAAGGTGCGACCAAGGAACCAGATCTGGCGCAAGATCACAGAGATGAGTGAGCTGAGGCATAGTAATGATCAAGGCTCGCAACGGTCCATATCATGTCAAGCCAGTCATGCTTCATTGATCAGGAACTTGATCTAGCAGACTGGCAAGATAGCAATATTGTATGCCATGTGATCATATCACTTTGTGTCTCTGCTTTTACCTCGTCTGCCACCTCTGCCACCTCTGCCACCTCCGCTTCCTTTGCCGCTTCGACCAGCCTGTGCAATATCTTGCAACGGAGGTGCACGATTCGTAGCCATCCACAGTAGGTAATCGACGTCAAGACCTGATGATGGCATCGAAGTTTCCTTTGAACTTCCAGGGCTACTGCTTTCCATATTCATGACTTCACGGAGTTTTGTGCCTACCTTTCTTCTCTTCTTAATCGTCGAGCCTCCAACACTTCTGGTATCATCGTCGGCTCCGCTGATGCTCACATTATCCAAATGGTCGTCCACAAAGCCTTCTCCATAACCCTCAAATGCATCATCGTGATATCGTCTTTTTGTACCTTGTCTTTTGGGTCTGGGTCCTGTATGAGTGCCACGCGGCGAGCCGGGCGCACTTTTACTGTAATGCGGTTGGGACTTGACAGCAGCAGCAGGTCCTTTTTCGACTCTGGCAGATTTTCCATTGAAGTCGTCAGATCCGAGCAGACTCTGCCATTTTGCTCTTTCATCGACTGGCAATCTGCCTGGTCCTGACATAGTGGCATGTCCCAATTTTGCCAGAAGCGCTTCTGCAGGATCTCGTCCTGGTATTTCGTTCCCCTCGTGATCCCAACTTATCAGCTCTTTGCCCATCACTTTCTGAACCTGCCACTCTTCATCTGGATACTGCAATAGACTGAAAAGCATTCCGGGTCTTGTAGTGTTCTTGACCTTGCCTTCCAGATCTTTGACTTTTCCGTCGTAAGATTTGCGCAGCTTTACCCCAGAGTCAGGAAATCCAGGAACTGCGCGTCGGACGCTCTGCTGCATGGCATCCAGGCCGTACATAGACATCAAGTCGTCGCTGACGTGCGGGCTTGACCGTGGAACCACTGTCGAACCAAGCTTGTAGAAGAATGGAGTATTTGCTGGCGGCGCATCTGCCATGTTGACATCTTGCTCCCGCTCATGATCCGTCCTCTGCCGTTTGCTCTGACCCTGGACCTCTACTTCCTCGCTCAACCTATGTTTTGTTGATGCCTTGGTAGGCTCTTGACTAGCATCAAAGGAGGATGCTTGCGCTTGCGAGGAGGATGTAAATCCTTGTGAAGAAGATGAGGCAGACATTGCTGCAGATATTGGCGTGAAGACGGCTGCACAAGGTGACGATGCTGCCGTCGAAGCATGGAGAGATGGACCAACAGGCGAAACAGAGCCTTGCATAGACACGGTGTTTTGTGATTGGAAGGTTGACTGTAGCCGGCCAGTAGGACCAGTCGACATGAAAGAGGCTTTGCAGCCTGACACTCAGCGGAGGAGTTAACCAGGCATAAGATTGTGTCGCTCGATAGCCTCGAGTCCCAGCACTTCTTACAAACTCAATGTTCGATGAGTGGGAAGCCAACGACAGAGCCAAGTACCGCGGTCGAAGTCGTCTGGTGTCGCAAGCTTTTTATCGCCACAGCAGTAGATGGAGTTATGATTCGAGTGGAGTCGTAGAGGCGTAGAGTGACGGAAGAATGGTGGTGGTGGAAAAATGGGGAGCGAGATGCGAGATGGATGAGCTTATTGTTACACAAAAGACGAGAAAGCGAAGGGGGAAATCGTGCACCTTTTAGATCACGTGTTCAGGCTTGGCATCTTCAGATCGTCATCGGCAATCAACATCAAATCCATCAACATTGTTCATTCAGCGCAAGTGAATGTGATTCTTTCACTACAGTCATGGACGACGACTTTGGTGGCGATGATGTCGACTTTCACGCGGTCATCGAAGCATCAGAACGAAGTCGGCCTTCTGGCGCTCGCCCGGCACCTCGTCTTGATGCGCCTCGCGAGGTGAACACAAGTAATGGCGTCCAGCAGCCCAAGCCACAGGAAATAAAGCGCAAGACACAAAGCTCTATACTCGTCTCGCCTCGTCAGAAGGGCAATCCAATTCTAAACAGCATCCGTGCTATGCCTTGGGAGTATGCAGATATTCCAGCAGACTACGTGCTTGGGCAGACTACGTGTGCTTTGTTTCTCTCGCTCAAATATCACCGCCTTCATCCCGAGTACATCTACTCTCGGATCCGTGCCTTGCAAGGAAAGTACGGTCTTCGCGTTGTACTCACAATGGTCGACATCGATAACCACGAAGAACCACTCAAAGAGCTCTCAAAGACATCGCTCATCAACAACGTGACTATCATCTTGACATGGAGTGCACAAGAAGCGGGCCGTTATTTAGAGCTGTTCAAATCTTACGAGCACGCTACACCTACAGCTATTCAAGCACATCAATCCACAAACTATGCTGATAAGCTCGTCGATTTCGTGACTGTACCACGAGGTATCAACAAAACAGATGCAGTAAACCTGATTTCCAGCTTTGGTAGCGTACGCACTGCTGTCAACGCTCGACCCGAAGAAGTTGCTCTGCTCCCTGGCTGGGGTGAGAAGAAGGTTCAGCGATGGTGTAGCTCTGTCAAAGAACCTTTCCGCATCAACAAAGCGGCTCGAAGAGGTTTATCAAGAGATGACAGCACACCTGGCATATCACGAGAGCAGACTCGAGCAGAAATCTCGCGAGAAGAGACAGAGCAAGAGCCTGTTCGTGATGAAGCTGTCGCAGCGCGATTGGGTATTGCTTCTAGCGTTCCAATGGTCACGGCGTCAAGTACAGCCCCAGCACTAACCGACAAAGCGCAGTTTGCAAGTGATGTTCCCATGGACAAGGACGCCGATGAGGATGAAGAGCTGGCTTTGCTGGAAGCACAAGGATATGCTCAAATGGCGCAACCGTCACAAAAGAAAGCTGTACCTCAAAAGTCTGCAGCTGACAGTATCAATGAAGGCATCGCTGCTGCGCTGGAAAAGTATAGGCAGCAGTAAGAAGGTTGACTCTCGGAACGCGATGAGCTAAAACTTGAGTGCAATTCATCTTGAATGCGATCGCCTAGCAACAAGCATGATGGCAGCAAGCTGAAAATAAATCGTTCCACCATAAACAAGATACCACACCACTCAGTAGTCTACTTTTTTCATTCTCACAGTTGGCATGCAGCTCGAGGCTAGGCTATTGGAAAGTATCGACGTCACCTTCAGTTTCGTCTTGAAAAAGATGTGAGCTCGTCTCGCATTTGCGTTTCGTTGATCTTAGCGTGTTTGTGTACAGACCTTTGCACCACAAGAAGAAGAGGAGCTGGAGACGTGGATAGAATGAACAAACGAGCGGGGTCAGAAGCTCATCGAACAGAAGTACAAAGCTCTGTCAGCTGTTCAGGCGGAGCAGGATGCGAAAGAGGGATCTCACCAATATAACGATGACACCCTTGCAAGTTCTGAAACAAAGTCGCAACTTGGTGGAGCGGGTATTTATTCTGATCCAGAGATGTCAATGTTCAGCCATCATTGGGACCATTGCTTGTGTCACTAGGTACGTACTACGCCACCAGCTTATATCTTGGCAGTTTATGCAAGCAATCTTGTCAACAACATTTCCTGATAGCTTTGCAGTTCTGGCCGATACCTTGAACATGATGCTACTCTTAACATGTTGCTATTTTAATATAGTACATTCTAAACGACCACGTGCTTCCACATTATATTAGCTAAGCCTGATTGTGCGAAAATCTGGAGTCTATCCGTAGCGAAGTCTTTCTCAGCTTGAGCATGTCTAGGACTCCGCGAGAAACATCGACATCAGGCACTTCAAATCAAAGTGCTACACGAACTGGAAAGCCTCGAGACGAATGCAAGCCGGCAAGGGTGGTATTCCTGATTCAAAGGCCAATTCATTACGATCTATAGATGATTCTGATGTGTTCGAGCAATCCTCAATGCAACAGCAAGCCAGTGGCAAAAGAAAGGAAAAGAATATTATAATCAAGAAAGCCACATCTGCCCCAAAACTCCAACGCATCATCCAAAGCAAGAAACTCATTCAATGACACCCATTATACCCCTTCTGCTGCCACATCTTCACAGACTGTACCTCCATCTGCCCCTGCTCCTTCCAAGTAGGATACCAATTCGCTCTATCATTCCAGAAATCCAACTTGGCCGTCTGACTATTATCACTCCAAGCCTTCCCACCAAGTCCATCCTTAAACCAACCATTCGTCCCACCAACCGCCAGACTGATAATAAGATAAAAGTCCTGATCAAACGGCGCCGCATCCGTCGCATTCGCCCACACATCCACAACCATCGTCCCATTCGCCCACGTCTTGGGGAAATTGCCGCGCTGGATGGCTGGTTTGTCGAATTTCTGATACAGCACCTGCTGCACACGGCTGTCGATGTAGGTGAAGATGTATTTTTCGGTCCATTGCATGCCGAAGACGTGGAAGGTGGATGGCCAAGGGGCGTGCGCGGCGGGCAGGCCGGCGTTGGTGACGTGTGACATGTCGAAGTCGGGGGAGGGGCCCCAGTGGGTTGTTTGCAGGACGACGTTGTTGCCGCCGGTGGGGTAGGTGTAGTTGTTACCGCGGGATTCCATGATGTCGATTTCGCCGGAGGCGGGCCAGGCGCCGTAGGTGGAGGTTGTGGGGAGCATCCACTGGTTGAGGTGTTAGTTTGTGTGAGAACGAGAATGAGGAAGAGATGGGATGATGGGATGATGACAAACGTACTATTGCAGGCCATAACCAATCTCCAACTGGAAGTTTCGCAACGACCTCGACACGACCGAACTTGATCGAAGCGCCGAGTTTGGTGTTGATACGGCCTGATTTGATAGGACTGATGATAGTGCCGTTTGTCGTGTTTGTTGTCGCCACACAATCATAGAAGTTTGTGCTTGTGCAGCCGTTTCCGAGGAGGTTGAGGGTGTAGTTTGTGGTGAGGAGGGATTCGTCTTGGAGTGTTGGTTTGATAACGAGACTGCCGGCAGTGTTGACGAAGACGTTCTCTGCATCGGCGGCTGTTTGCTCGAATTCACCGTTCCTGTTGTGTCAGTCAGACAAATGAAACCACAAAAAAATAAGGCGGAAGGAGTCTTGACGGACCCGAATCCACCAACCTGCACCTCACGAGTCCACACGCTCGGGTTCAGCGTCGGCGAGGAAAAATCTTCCATCAAGACTGGACAATACGACAAGCCAAAGTTTGGACGAGTATTGATATAGACTTTGAATCCAGTCACTGCCAATCCCAAGATGAGGCCGATGACGGGGAACAGCCAGTACCAGATTCGCAGGGACTTTTTGACATCTTTGGTTGATGGACGAGGGATGTCTTCTTGCTTGAGGCGACGGGAACGGAAGTAGAGTGTTGATGGCGTGCTTGAGAGGCTTAAGTTGAGTGCGGAGGCGTTCAGGGAGGGGAGGTTGAGTGTAGAAGTGCCTGGTGAGCGGAGGTTGGATGAGGTCATGATTTCATTACCAGGGTGAGGCGAGTATTGCTGCTTGGGTGAAGATGTGAACTCTGCACCAGGTGTTGAGGGTGAAGATAGGTAATGTTGCATTGTGAGTGAGTGTGTGAGTAAGTGAGTGAGTGAGTGAGTAAGTGATTGTGTGTGGTGTAGCACTTTTACTTTGACGACATCAACCGATTGCAAGGTTTTTCTGGCAAGGATGCAGGACTTGTTTAAGACAAACCAAAGGCTGCCCTTCTAATCGAGAGTTGATACAGTAAGCTGAATATGGAAGCATTGCCTTGTTTGGGTATACTCTGCTAGCAATAGTTAAGAACGGGCTCGTGAGAGCTGTATTTGCCAAAGTCTCAGCCTCAAAGAGCTCCATCGCCCAAATAAGCGTGCTTTCATAGCGGAGCGGATATCGATGCCCACGAAATACGCTGTTCAGAGACAAAGAGTCAACAATCCTTCACGGCCCAAAAGCCACAGGTTCCGTCCGTTTCTGATCAGCGATCATGTCGTGCAGAAACCTCGCCATATGGGCATGCGGACCTGGCGATCAAAGAAAATCACTTACAAGAGGAGAGTGTATGAACGTAGTGTTGTAGTCTGATAAAGTTTATTTTGCTTTCAGACAGGGGTGGCTTGTCTTACCAAGATAGCGATTTCTTCTTCTCCTTTCATCATCACGACATCACGGCTTTCGTCATGCTTTCTGGCACATGTCGGTCTATGTATGGCTGTGTTACACTTGGTACACTCGCTTCCTGCAAGTCATGTAACGAGTTATAGTGTCTGCGGTGTATGGTAAGCGGTAGGCACATGAGGGTAATGCTCTGAACTCTTTCATGTGCCAATTTTAACCGCGCACGACCGCGGCTTTGTCTCAAACAGGCTACTGTGTGTACACAGGGAGTCGGCTGTATGCACGTTGTAATGAAAATCCTATGCCAAGGCGACGGGAGTGGCTGAAGAAAGCACAGTTGATTCGCTGCAACCATAAAAGACATGCATTGCCAAGAGATGGAAATAACGACAACGACAACGGCAGCGGTAATCGCCAAATGAACTACATCAATCCACGCTATTGTCTTGTCTAGTCTTGTGCCAGCAGTACAGTGCCAGCAATACAGTACTGGCATATACCCGCGTCACAGGATATTCTCCTTACAGAAATGGCATGAGCTGCTCACTTTTTATGGCGTTATTGCCAGTTCAGCCCGCTCGCCATGCAGCCACATGTCCATGCTGCACGAGAGACATGCTTCCGAACTTGTTTTGCTGTTAAGCCGATTCGCGTGTGTTCGCATGGTGACTTTCTCTAGCCTTGCGCGCCTGGCGCTCGTCTATCAATTGCTAGCCTTTGAGGCCACAACCAGCCTCACCACCATGAGTTCATTCTGCCAATAATAAATCCCCTTCACTGCTGGCAGTACAAAAGCATGTGGATTAAAGTATTCTTAGGCGCCCTATCAGAACGATCTATTCTTGGTTTCTTGGCTGTAACACATTTCAAGCTGTCGACCGCTATCGAATCTTACACTCAAAGAGCTCGAAGCGAACGCTCGACGCATACGTCTTGTCCTTCCATAATAGTCATACTTTCAGCTTGTTCTGGTTAGTATGATAAGAAATGAGCTTATTGCCAAGCTAGTAATCTTCCCGAGACATGTTTCAGATCCTGAAGTAGTTGTGGCTGCTGGATAGCACGCTCTTCATGGCCTGGAGCTTATGACGCTAATCTTGATTTCCCCTGATTTTCGTTGTTTCACTTAGCTTGGCATTCTGGAAATATGCTGTCTACCTTCTGCAAGGCTGTATTCCAACAGTATACGTGCCACAAGGTAGTACTCCACGGATATTGAATCCAATTGTCGGATCGTTTATTTTCGGCTTCGAACGAGACACCTCGAGCTATTTGTGACGTTCCTGGTGCGTGCTGGTCTAAATCCAGATGCATTGTCAAGATTGAGAGAGATCTCTCAGGTCCACTCTGTATATTCTTGGGATAGCCGCGATCACTGATATCAGAGATCCACCATCCCATCTGTTCAACCAGAAAATGTGACGGCAGACCAGGTTCCTCGTTCTGATCAAAACCTTGTAATTGATGGGACGTCGCTATCAGACTGGTGTCTTACTGACGCCGCCAGGTCCATAGGCGATATGCATAAACTTTATTGACATATATCAACCCAGTTTGCGACTCTCGTAAAACAAGCTTACTTCAAGCTTACCGAATCGAGAGACCCACTTTCATCCCCAAGCCTTACGTCCCAATTTGGTCTTGTTGGCCCGGACGAGTATGCTGTTGCGCTCAGTTTAGTCTCAGCTTCACGGAGGCGTAGTCTCAGCTAGACAGCCTGGGCTTCGGCCGGGCATGCTTTGTGCTGCCTCAACACTTTGCTTTAACCATCTAGCCGTGAAAACGTGCCTGTTTAGATTCTGCATTGGCTCTTTTGGGACAAAGGCTAGATGGAGGCGGTGCCCTTGCAGTAAAGGTGATTCTCGTGCAGATGTCTCTCTTAAATACTTATATCATCCTCGTGCAGGGATCAACATACTTAGACGATTGAGCTTATCCAGCCACATCAAGATCAAGCCTTCCTCCTATTCAAGGACTTCAAGCCATACCTTCCTCTTTCTCTTGTTCTTCCTCTACTATTTCCTCTTCCTCCTCATCATTCTCATTCTCATTCTTAACAGCCACAACAACTCACAATGGGTCTCCTCACCTACCTGAAGCCCGCTGGGCGAAAGGCAAAAGAAACACAAGCAACGACGACAAGTCCCTCTCTGCCGCTCTCGCCCTTGGGATCTCCCAACAGTACAATCGAGGATCTTTCGCAAGCAGCAGGAGAGCTCCTCACCTTCAAGGTCGACATGATGTGTGACTACCTCCGACAACAACAGCTTCAACGTCGATGGGCCAGCGATGCAGAGGATCAGGGTGTCGTGATCAAGAAAGCCCGAGGTCAATTCGTCTGCAGTCCTAACGAGCTGATCCGCGACCCGCAAAGTTTTGTGCATGAAATGGGATCGCTTAATGTCAAGGTTGGTATGCCCATCACCGCCAGCTACGTCTCGTCTTGCTAACAAATGCCATGCAGTGTGCCATTACCATCGACACGCCGGTACTCCGTCATTTCACCAAGTGTCGTATTGTCAGTCTGCCTGGTGGTCTGCAGCTGCAAGTGTTGCCTGATATCTCCTTTCTCTCTTCCTGCCAGAAACACCAATGTGCTGCCTTTATTGCGAACAAAGCTCAATTGATCGTCTGGGACGACGATCCAATGCACGTTCTGGACCGTGCTGCAGGCATCGAAGCAGACTTACTCTCCCTCATCTGGCAGGCGAAGCCTGAGTTCTTCCAACAAACTATTTCTGAAAAGCCGTCGAAAGCAACAATGATGGTGTCGATTACTTCCGGTCTGTCAAGTGAGACGGCGTCCATTGATGAGATTGAGTCGGGCGAAATTGCCAATAGCTCTGCGACAAAAGTCGTCCTCCTCCAACCTGCCATTGCTGGTCTTGCGATTGGTCTTTCTGTTTTCGCCATTGGAACTGGATGGTCGAGCGTTGCAAAGGAAATTATGCTCGATGGTAGCTACATCCGCTGTGCCTTTTTCCTCATGATCCCTTTTACATTCTTCACGTCATTGTTCTTCTGGCAGGCTCTGGTTGTCAACATTGTTCAGCTTTTTGGCCCTATCAAGCAAGTTCATGAGAGCTCGCGCTTCTACAGCGGTAAGCCTCCGAAGCGTCTTGACAGGGGAGGTCTGCCACACATCACCATACAAATGCCTGTGTACAAGGAAGGGTTGGAAAGTGTCATCGTTCCAACAGTTCGAAGTCTTAACACTGCTATTGCTACGTACCAGATGCAAGGCGGCACTGCTTCGATCTTTGTCAACGACGACGGCATGCAGCTTGTATCTGAAAGTGAAAGACTTGCTCGCCAGGAATTCTACGAGGAATACAACATCGGTTGGACTGCACGACCGGCTCACAATCCGAAAGGCGAGAAGGAGAACCAGCCTGTCTTTCTCCGCCGTGGCAAGTTCAAGAAGGCTTCCAATATGAACTATGGTATCTGGATCAGTGTTCGCTTTGAAGAGAAGTTGCAGAGGATTCAGCGTGGTGTTGGCTGGACTACTGTGGATGAGTCGGTGGCGTATGAGCAAGCTATGATTGAGATTCTTGAGGAAGACGAGGGCCGCACTTGGGCTGATGGTATGTTTACTTTTGTTGGTGACAAAGTGTGGTCGAACCATCAATACTGACTACTCGTGCAGGCAACATTCGTATTGGTGATTATGTGCTCATTGTCGACTCAGATACCAGAGTTCCTCGCGATTGTCTTCTCGATGCTGCTTCGGAAATGGAACAGAATCCATCCATGGCTGTACTGCAGTACGCCTCTGTAAGTCTTCCGCCCTTTGCATTGCCGTCGTCGTTCTGCTCCACGTTTCAATGATCTTGTCTGCGAATGGCGAACGTCGTTGCTAATCTTTCTTCGAGGGAGTCATGAACGTCACCGACAACTTCTTCGAGAAAGGGATTACATTCTTCACAAATCTCGTCTATTCACAGATTCGATACTGTGTCAGCAGTGGTGATGTTGCTCGTAAGTATCGCACACCCAATATTTGTCATGCTCAATCTGACTAACACAATTTCAGCCTTCGTTGGCCACAACGCCTTCCTCCGGTGGGACGCTCTTCAATCAATTGAGTATGCCTGCGAGCTTGACCACCGCACTAAATGGTGGTCCGAAGAAACCGTCTCCGAGGACTTCGACATGTCCCTCCGCCTTCAAGCCGCCGGCTTCCTCGTCCGCCTCGCAGGCTACAGCAACAACGGCGAAACGTACGACGAAGGCGTGTCACTCACCGTGTACGACGAACTCATGCGCTGGGAGAAGTACGCGTATGGCTGCTCCGAACTCCTCTTCCACCCTCTTCGTTACTGGTTCACACGAGGGCCATTTACCAAAGTTTTCAGAATGTTTCTGGTCAGCCCAATGCCATTCACCTCCAAGATGAGCGTATTGGGGTATATCGGAACGTATTACGCGATTGGAAGCGCATGGTTGCTGACGCTGGTCAATTACTTTGCCGTTGGCTGGTGGCCTGGCACGCTGGATGAGTACTACCTGCCAAGTTTCTCCATGTTCATCACCATCATCGTCGTCTTCACGCTACTAGGCAACGTTGCATTAGCTGTGATGCGATGGAGAAGTGGAGAAAAAGGTCTTTTGGCGGCACTGCTCGAAAACTACAGCTGGGTGCCTCTCCTTAGCATCTTCCTCGGCGGCATCTCTCTGCACGTCAGCCAAGCTCTCGTCAGCCATCTCATCGGCGTTGACATGCAATGGGGCTCGACAGCGAAGGAGATTGAGAACAGGACCTTTTTCGAGGAAATTCCGCTTGTGGCGAAGGGGTTCAAGTGGACCTTCTGCTTTTCGATTGGGTCGGCTGTGATGATGCTCGTGCTGGCCAAGTTTGTGCCGGTTTGGTGGAGGATCGACTCGTTTGTGGCGATTGGACCACTGGCGCTTATTTGCTTTTGTCATGCGATGCTGCCGATTGCGCTGAATCCTAATTTGATTGTTTTCAAGTGGTGAGTACGGGTCGGAATTGGTTATACCAGGTGCTGCAGAAATCTTGGATTTTCTGGCGTTTTGCTTCGGGATGGGAGTAGTTATATACATTATATACTAGTTGAAGATTTGTACTTTCGCTTACTGTGTCAGTGGTACAGCTTTTGAACAGTACTTTTGATTTTCCTTTGGGCGATCTTCTTTCTGTCTGTCACATCTGCCAGTCTCAATTGAACAATAACTTAGGTCACAATCGCATGCTAGCAACGTGCATTTTGCTCTGTACAGGAGCTGTGCTCTTACTCATGAGCTTCCACCGTGAGGCTACCGACGTGGTAACCTTGGAAATGCCACCAACGGCCTTTCGCCACAGAAGACAGAACTACAACATGTCATGGCATTCTCGCTTGACTTGCTTGAGGCAGCTGGCCCTCAATCCGTGACAGTATGACGACGAGGTTGCAGGCTGTACCGGATGACACTGCCGCAATATCGGTAGGCAGAGTATGAGCATGCGCGCTGGAGCCTCTGCATCTTTAGTGTCAAATAGCAGCTTCACCATATTTTGACTTTCGATGGAGAGTTCAGTCGCGTCTCCCTCTTATCGCACAGGCAAACACAAACCCATGCTCTCATTCAACCCCGCCACCACCATCTCAAATCCCTTCTCACTCCTCGCCCTCACCCTCCCTTCCTCCTCTCTATCCCTCCCACTCTTCGTCCTCAACTTGCCCACTCCAGTCATACTATCACCCTGTCCCTCCTTCAACAATCTCTCCACACCCGGCCGTCTACCTTTCCCCCTCTCGACGTCCTGCCACCACCATGTATGTAGTAAGCTTTTCAGGACACGACCTTCCAGACTACGTGGGGAAGCAGCAAGTTCAAGGAAGTGGAGGGTGTTGCGGATACGGGCGGGGTCGAAAGTGGTACGGGGGCGGCTCTGGCTGGGAGGGGTGGTAAGGCGGAAAGAGCGACGGAGGGTGGAGCGGATTGTGTAGCGAGCTGGGGTGGAGAAGGAGGTTGCGTGGAGGGCTGATTTGAGGAGGGCGTGGTAGGCGTGAGGGATTGTGAGGGCTGTGGAGGGGTTTGTCATGGTGAAAAGCTTTCGCGCCAGAGGATCGTCTGTCTACACGAGTATCTCTTCTGCTATCGAGTCTCGACTGTCAGGACATTGCTCTCCTGTGATTACAGTCCACATATACTTGAAACAATGTGGGTGTGTTTCAGGTATGTATGCCAAGAAGCACCGGGTAGCTTCAGATTCTCGTTTGCCACTCCTCCCATCTTAAACCATCGACCACAACAATTGAACAACGCAACGACAACAAAACATCGCCACTCTCGTACTCAGCCCATTGCTTTGCTCTGCTGCCGTGACACTCGTAGATGTATGAATTGTCCCATCGAGCGTAATCTGAAAAGTCTTTTTGAGTGCTCAGTCTCATCAACTGAGCACCTGACGCGTAAAGATTCTTGCGACTGAAGTTTGTCGCTCGAATTGCCATTCCATTACGCATTAGAAGAGCTACAGTCATTATGTCGCTCTATCCTGCATATTACCCAAACAGATCGAATCCATATGCAGCAGCAAGCGACTTAATAAGCAACGATCATAACAATAATCACAATGCGGTCAAGTACAAAACAGTCATGGAGATTGTGACAAGAGAGAAGAAGAAAGAGCGTTCCGAGGTTTTTATCTGGAGATTGATCTGTATGTAGGTTGTGTGCATACTAATACATGAATACAGATTGACTACTTCACCCATGCACCCCGAGGTTACGCGTTTGTGCCGCTCGGCATTCCCAATCTTACCGACAAATGTAAAGAACTCAGCCGGTTGGAGGGCGTGTTGTTTTACGTCGTATCTGTGAGTCCGACTTGACCTTGAAGCTTGTTCGTTCTGCCCTGGAGACATGACCATTGACGAGAAATAGGGCAACTACAAACAACGACCAGCTCAAGGAGACGATCCTCTGACGGCTCGTGTCGGTCACCACTTCACGACAGACATAGTCATCAGGGCTACCGGCTTCTTGGGGCTGGGAAGTCTTCAGAATCATGTCCGAGGTGGTCATGGCATTGTCGGTGAAAACTACGACCTTCAGGAGCAGAAAGATTATTACTGGAAGAGCCGAGGATGGATTGAAGACGAAGCTACAGATGAGCAACGTGCGACTGTTTTCCGTGACGCCATGAAAGAGCTCTTCCCCCAGATGCCTGATAAGGATGTAACGATGGTTCTCACTCGTGCTTTGTTCAAGGTTAGTAAAACGTATACCTTGTCTCGAGGCTGGCTCTTCTCTTCGGCACTGACAGCTCGCCTTAGTTCGGTAAGAATATCGTTCTGAACAACAAAGAGCTGCTATTGGGAGAACGCATTCAACGTACAGTGCTGGCACATATTCGACATACATACACTGGATATGATCAGCTGCTCGACGAAGGTTTGCTGATCCGCAGCGATGCACGTGAACTGATTTGGCCAACAATTCAAGAAGTGCTTAAGCTATGGCGAGCCGAGGTACAGGAACCGACCATCGAGGAGGCGTTTCGAGAGGTTATTGTGATTGAAGACGACGACGATCTACCCCAGACAAACATTCGACGCTCGAATCAGGTAGCTACACCGCACTACTGGATATCGACAGATGATGAAGGCTAGGACATTGGTCGGGGTGGCCGTGGAATGAATTCCATCGGGTGAATGGCACACGACGAGTATTGCATGACTTGACGACAAGGGAAGGCGGCCATGCATTTCGAGACAGGATATCGCCGACATTATTGACTGATGGCGAGCTGAGATGTATGGAGCTCACAGTGCAGGTGGCCAGCTCAAACCGCAAGTCAATAAAGCATGAAGCATGTAACTTGCAAATCAGAGTATGATAATCCATACGCACAACAACATGATCTCCATAAAAGAGACTTTGGTCCAAGTAACTTTCCGTTGTCATGCATGAAACATCCTGGCCGCCTTTCCCGAAACCGAATTTGCGGTATCTCGGGCTGGCAAGGACAGGACGTGACCTCGGAGGCTTCGTGATGATGCTTGCACTGACCCCTCTAATCCCGTCGCCTAGCGTCTTGATGTGGTGGTTAAACCGACGAGGAAAACAATCATCTATCTTCTGACCGTTTGCCACTCGCCTGAAACTGCTTTGTTTCGCTCTCCTGAGGCTCCGCTGCAATCTCGAACGTCTTCAACGGGCTGCTTGAATCATGCTAGCAACGTGTTAGCGTTTCACAACGCACCACATTCGCCATCCTGCGGACAGATAGCAGCTGAAACTAACACCACTTTGCCTTCGAAGGCCGACCACGCCGCTGAAGGCCATGCCTGTGATTCGCCATGATTCGATTTTCATCAAAGGCCCTTTTAGCAGACTTGTGACTCGTTTATCATCCGCCTATCGAAACTGTTACGCCTTAGCAGAATCTGAAACAGCCACACCGCATCGGCCTTTCTCAAATCTGCGAAAGCTGGTGTGTTGTATGGGGAAGATGTCTTGGTGGTGGAATATAAACATGCCCTGCTCCCCCCTCTTCTCCTCTCTTGGCTCACCATCGTCGTTCACCACCACCACCTTCTCTTACACTCTCTTCGTTCTTGAGCTGTGCTCTTGACTCTCATTTGCTGTCCTAGTTGACGCACACTTTCTTTACACCACCACACACACACACACACAATCGCTACACACACAGCCCAGGCGGCTTCACCTTTGCACACTCACCGAAGAGAGTCTTACCCAAGTTTACTTCCACAACACCATTTTCAACATGTCCATCAAGACCTTTGCCCTCTCCCTCCTCCTCGGAGTCACCCTCGCCGCTCCTCTGGCTAGCCCAGTCGATGCTCCCATCGCCAACGCCATCGTCGAGCGTGCTCCTGCTCAAACTTCCCAAAGCGGAACAACCAACTCCCAAGTCTCATGCCCATCGTCCGACGGCGCAACTTTCACCGCAGCCAATGGCGATTCTTTCATCATTGAATGTGGTTCTGACCGTCCTGGCAACATCAACATGGTCTACACCGCCAACTTCGCAACCTGTATCGATGCCTGCGCTGCCTACAACGGCTGTGTCGATGTTAGCTACGTCTCCAACAACGCTGGAGCTTGCTACATGAAGTCTCTTGCCCTTTCTGCCAACCTTGGTAACAGTGATGTGTGGGGTGCCAGACAGGTCTCTGGTGCTGCTGCGACTTCCACTATTGCGACTTCCACCACTGCTGCCAAGACATCGACGATGGCTACTTCTACGCTTAAGACTTCTGTTGTACCTGCCACCTCTACAACTACTGCTTCCCCTACTGTTGCTGGCACTGGCAAGCGTGGTCTGCCATACAACACCGTGAGCCTTACATCTTACTTCACAAGCTCTCCTCAAGTCAGCTGGGCTTACAACTGGTATGTAGCTAATGAAGATACAGCTAACATGTATAAAATTGCTAATCGAAAATCTGAAACAGGGACCAAACGCCTAATGGTCTCCCTTCCAAGTTTGAATATGGTATGTTCAATCCCTAACCACTTCTAAATGATCGATATAGTACCCAATACTAACTCTACATCAGTGCCCATGCTCTGGTCAAATACAGCCAGCTACACCAACTCCTGGAACGCAAACGCCAAAGCCGCCATCGCCGCAGGCTCAAAGTACCTCCTCGGCTTCAACGAACCAGATCTCTCATCCCAATCCAACATCTCTCCTGCCGCAGCCGCCGCATCTTGGATGACCTACATGCAGCCCTTCGCCGGCCAAGCCAAGCTCGTTTCTCCTGCCGTGACCAATGGTGGTGGCGAGACGGGTCTTCAATGGACAAAGGAGTTCCTTGGTAACTGTACTGGCTGTACTGTTGATGTCATCGCGATCCACTGGTATTCGAACAGTGCATCTGACTTCCAGACGCATGTTACACAGGCAAACACTATGTTCGGCAGGCCTGTGTGGCTCACGGAGTTCGGTCTCACTGGCGCCACGGATGCGCAGGTTGCGTCGTTCTTGACAACTCAATTGCCTTGGTTGGATGCGCAGAGTTTTGTGCAGAGGTATGCGTACTTTGGTGACTTTGCGGGATATCTCCTCAATGCCGCTGGTAATGCGCTCGGTCTGGCTGGTACGGTTTATGCTGCTGCTTGAAGCGAAGCAGTGGCTTGAGGAGGTGGCGTGGAAGGAGTTGGTGGGTATCGTGATTGGGATTTGGGATGAGGAATAAGGAGGATGATGATGAGGATGAGGATGAGGCAAGTGTTGCTTAACGCTGTGAAAGATGAGATGATTGGCAGGTACCATTCTCTCAGATCTGATATGGTCTCCTCAGCACACTTGATTGTCAATTGTTACGACAAGCTTTTCGTATTTTCCTTCATGTTTCAGATTATGTAGTACATTGACAGTTCGTCTGTAATGTATATTGCAAGCAAGCAAGTTCAGTCCAGTTCCTTCACGATTTGCATGCCCAGTAAAGCGATCGCAAACATGCATCTTACTTTTATTTCCTTTGTCTCATCGAATAAGTGGCGAATTGGAGAGGCTTGGCGTACACGAACCTCCTTGTGCTCAAAAACCGCTTGTCTTTTTCTCACTCTTTCTCTGTACACTGCCAACGATATCTACCTAGGGTCGTTTTTCGTGAAACAGACATGAGCATTTTTCGACGAAATGCAACAATGTAGCTACATGTAGAGGCTAGCACGTTCAACACGACAAGCGCAACTAGATATCGATGTTCCCCAACATCGCGCACATCGATCCTGCTCAGAAAACGTCCTGGGTCAGGTCTCATATTTCTCCTCTCCATCTTTTTTCTTGCACACTCCTCTTATGGCTTCTATCAATTTTGTGATACGACATGATTTGCAGATCACGACGAGACTAATGAGCAAAGGTATACACCGCTGTTGCTGCAGTAGCGGCGCGGCGAGTGAATCCTTCGCCAAGCCTGCTATCTGAAGCCCGACCACCGCGATGAGGAGAAGCTCTTTTTACACGCTGTGCGACCTCATATCTACTGTCGACCAACATCATGAGTGTACCTCGCAGGACTACGACTTCACGCCTAGAGGCTGGCTCACTCGACACGGGTGGAGCGTGGACGAGTGGTGCTGATGTACCCCTGACGGAGTCCCCTACCGACGCCCATCCTGACGAAGCGTTCCTCGACAACGCTGACGATGTGACACCACCAGCCCAAACGCCTTACTCACTTGGTGGTAAGTTGCTAGTCACATCAAAGACATGGCCAATGATATTACCAGACTCATGCGTTGACCATAGATCCGGACACCTATGTGCCAATCGATGATCCGCCCGAATACCCGAAGCTCGACTTCAAACCGATCATGCTACAAGAATGGGTCCTAGCCACGACGCTCATCTTCTATATCGGCGTTATGGGTATGGTTGGCATGTTGCTATTCTACGAAAATCAGTCACGGATCTTTCATGTCAGAGCCACCGCAAGTCGTTTCACGATTAGATTCCTGCCGTCTATCATTGGAGCTTTGACAAACATTATCTACACGGCAACCTGGAAGACTTATGCAAGAACTTTGCCTTATATGGAAATGGCGGACACTACTATCACTGATTCTTGTGCGGTCAATGCTGCAAAGACTATGATTGCTGCATATTTCCCGCGCGTTAATATTATACATGCGCTACGAAACCGCCATTGGCTGCTTGTTACCATGACTATTTGTTCCCTTTTGGTGTCACAAGTCCTGCTGCCAGTTAAGGGCTCTCTTCTAACGAAGAATCCAAGCAATAACGGCACTGGATGGGACGTAACAATCTGGCCATTTGGTGCCATAGTCACCATCATTGTCTACTCTTCACTAGTGGTAACGACAGCAGTACTGCTTATAGTCATGTGGAAGCGGCGAACTGGACTCAAATGGGACGTGGTGTCCATTGCTGACTACTGTGTCTTGTTCAATAAATCTAACGTCCTCGACCACTATGCCATGATCAGCATAGAAACACCTGTCCATAAATGGCGAGACAGTATTGAGTGTTCAGATCACCTATATCGACTTGGTTACTGGAGGGTCGAACGCACTAATGAGATCTGGCATGGCGTACGCAGAACAAATCGGAGTTCAACGAGAGAAAATTACTGGTCAGTCACTACCAATGGTAAGTCTCCCACTGCCTCGAGCGTGACATTCCTAACAAATATAGATATCACGTCGCAGCACACTCACAATTTTTTGGTACATCCACGTTCGTGTTACCGCCTGGCTTTTTCGGAGGTGGTGAGTATCGTGTGGCACATACTGAGCTATATTTTTGCTGTATCGTTGTCAGTGGTTGCGACATACCTTCTCTTCTCTGACCGTTATAAGGAAGGTTTTGAGGTTAGAGGGTACAGCGTGACACAACTGTCCTTTATCACACGATTCCTCCCTGCTTGCGGTGTGGCGGCCTTTAGTATCTACTGGAATGATACCGACGTCTATTATCGTCTTATTCAGCCGTTCATGGGCCTGCGACAACCTAGTCCTGTAGACCAAAATCTGCTACTCGAATACAGTACCACTCTACCTGTGCTCACAACGTTTACAGCTTTGAGAGCGAAGCATTGGCGTCTAGCGTTATTCACAGCAATGTCACTAGTCAACAAACTCTTTGTGGTGTTTGTTGGTTCACTCATTGTGATAGCACCATCGGAAAAAATACCAAATGGGCATCATATCGGGTTCTCGTACGGAGCATTCATGGCTTGTCTGTCATTTGTTCTGGCATATCTTGTCTTAATCCCGTATGCTTGGCCTGGACTAGACCGACGTTTACCTTGGCTGCCCGCATCTATATCAGCATGGCTATATTTCTTCCATGCAAGCTCGCTGACCGCCAATGATGCTTTCCGACCACGTCGCACCAAAGAAGAGCGCTGGCAAATGATATCTCGTTTAAGATTACAGGAACAACTATACGCATTTGGCATCTATCCCGGCCGTGATGGAGCTGTACACTTGGGAATCGAATCTGCATATTCATATGTACCAGAAAAGGTCAGAATTGTCGTACCCATACTCCCACCCAGACGACTTCATCAACGATGGCTAAGACGTGTGCAATATTGGATCCTGCGACTGTGCAGGAAAGACCTACCTCCTGATCAGAAGCAAGAAGAGCTGGACACGATACAAGAGTACATGAACCGGTCTAGTGCATGGACGGCAGGGACATGTCAATGTAATCAATGCCAGCAAGCTTCAAGGGAGAGTGAGACGCCCTCTGAAGTTGAGCTCCAGGAGTTGCACAGGCCTACATCAAATGATTCTGCATTTGCTGAGAATGACGTGCTGGAGCCCCTGCTATCTGATGATGCTCGAGCCGAGTGGTTGACTCGACACAATGTACCCAATCATGTCAGGCGTCGTTCAACTGCCTGATTAAAAGGAGCCAGATGAAGAGAAACGGGAAGCAAAAGATTGGAAAGTTGTAGAAGTGGGCGAAAGATATTGGCTGGTGTTTAGAAGTACTACAGAAAGCATTGTTGCCCAACATCGAAAGAATGAGAATATGACGATGCAGTATAAGCCACGAGTGGCTTCGTGTGCGAAGTTGAACAACCAGGTTCGGCTATCTTGCTGTTATTACACCGAAGTCTTCCAATACATGATGATGGCAGTACGCAAATACAAAATACGCCTCCCAGCATTGCACATCCTTCAATCATCTTTTCGCGCCTTACATCCTCGCTTCCTAACAGCTCAATTCAGTCCTTCTCGCTGCACCGTAAATGTAGCATAACCTGATCACACACGTTTATGTGGCTCCTCCAATCTTACATTCTTAACCTCTTTCTCACCCCACCGAGGGCTCCAGTAATTCAGCCACTATCTCGATCTCGTCCTCCGTCTCCTCTCTTATCTCCTTGTCCAGCTCTTTCTCTGCCTCTCTTACTATTGCCACTACCCATCGCGTTGCTCTTTCCTTTCGTCTTGACATCAGCTTCCTGAAACTCACGAAGTTTGAGAGGTTGTAGTGACAATACACTAGTGCACGAGCAAGTCCATGATGAAGGCAGCGTGACTTGTAAATTAGTGGTGGAGATGCTTGGAAGTCGTGATAAGAGCTATGTGCTTCGGAATCGAGGCAAGATCGACGCAATGACTGCGAAGGAGGTAATTGCGGATGGTGATATGGTTGTGCTCTTGAGTGGGCTGTGAAGATGAGACGTGTGCACTATTTTAAGTGCTGCTTAAGGTATGTAGAAATACCAAGATATCGAGGGGCAGTGTGCGATAGACTTGGCAGCCGTAGCATCTTACAGTGAGGACCTGTGAATTCACCTGCAAATAGTGCCTGCTAAGCCATAGGGCAGCACTTCTTGTATTGTGGCAGTGTATGCAGCAATCGATACAGCTGACTGTGATGTGGCTTAGAAGAAGACACCGTACTCGTACATGCTTCAAATGATGACAATATGCGTCAGCCATGTCAAGACGGCACTTGTCTCGCGTGAACATCCGCTCGTTAGTATCCATGTCCGGAATTCACCGTGGCAACTTCGACATGGGAAGTGAGTGAGCGAGTTAGCGGTGTTCCTACCTAATGACGCTTAACCATCGCCAACGCATGCATGTTTCAGCATATTCGTGCAGTATCATCGTGGGAAATTATCGAGGGCACTGCGCCTCATAGTACTAGACGAGTCACATCATCAGTATCAGCGTCGATGTGACGACATGGCGACAACCTCAGTAAGGCTGTGATGTAGCAATGCGCAGTAACTTCATAGTACCTTCCACCTAGCACTGCCATTCGCATTGCCCAAAGCCTCTACATCGGTGTATAAATAAGCTGCCTGTCGCTTCCTTTCTCTCAACATATCGTCTCAGTACATTGACATCCAGTCTCAACCTCAATATCCGAGTCCTCAACAAGCACCTCATACCACCACCATCGACATGACACTCACAACCAAGCTTAGAGCACTCGCAACGGCTCTTCCTCTCCTGCTCGCAACACTCACCTCTCTTCCAACAACACAAGCCAGCGCCAGCGTCTGTAGCTCAACATTCGACTCTAACACAAATCTCATGCAATTCTATCTCGCCTTCCAGCTGAACACAGGCATGGCGGTCAACTACACTCTCGGCGCATCTACCACTACTGATTTTCTCCTCCGCTCCCAATGCACCTGCAGCATAGCCGATGGCGGAGGCCAGATCGTCAATCGCTACCAATACTGGAGCTCCCGCCTCTGCAAGCTCTTTCTCATAACCGAGTACACTAATTCTGTAGGCGAGTTGACGAAGCAGTGCACCGAGGCTGATGACGACGGAGATTATTTCTGCTATAATATGGAAGTTTTCACGGCTGATAAGTATGGTATGGATGGGAGCGAGAAGAGTGTGCCAGTGCATGAGGCGATTGATCTGGACGGGACGTATGCCGCGTGGTGTCCGTATCTTTGTGCTGACGCGACAAGCGGCGGAAGCACTGTCAAAGGGTACCGTGACCAACTGTTTGTCGATTTGCCGCAGCTTTAGAAGAGTGCACCATTGCGTGCATGGAACCACTCCGTGCACAGTCACCTTGTATTTCACTACCTTATTCTAACTACTATAACTAACTACAATCCCACGACTAAATGAACTTCACTTATTTAATTTTACTAGGAGCTTAGTCTATAACTCGCGTTATAGGCAAGTTTATTTATTAAAAAAAGGCGGTTTATTTATTTAACGTTCTCGTACTTATATCAGCCTAAAATTAAAACAGTATATAGCGTGAATTATTTAAAATCATTTGCTTAATAAAAACCTAGAGAAAACTCTAAGAAAGGATAGCGTATATATTCTAAATTTACTATATTAGATTAAAGTTTATTACTATTTAGTATAGAGGTCCCGGTACACTCACCACCTTTTAGGTTAAGGTTAGATACTAAACTCTATCTCTTAAAGCTGCTTGAAGCTATTTTATTCTATATTCTATTAGCTTAGACCTTTAGAGTTCAGGCCTTAGTGCTAAAGCCATTTTATTCTTCATTTTATTAGCTGAAAACTAACGTTAAAGAACTTTAAACTTCACCTCTAAGAACTTTAGATTAGCTGTTCAACTCGCAACAGTATTATAATATGAAAACATCACAACTTTTTCTATAATACTACATAGTATATAGAGCTCGTTAAGCGCTTTCTATACGTATAATTTTCAAGTTAAAGTACCGTGTTGTTTTAAAGATATATTAATAACTATTATACTACCACTACGCTGCCTCTATATTATAAGATTCTTAAGGGCTACCCTCACAGCTTAATCTAATCCGTATACCACTCTTTAATATACTACTATTTAACACACTAGTCGTAAGGGAAATACCTACTTATATCTATTTTAGCTTCTATAGCTTCTATATAGAAGCGGTTATAGGGCGCAAGTCACATTCCTCGCTACTATAGGGAGAACAATCCGAGAGCGACGTAGAGGCGAAAGCGTAAGCTTATTAAAATAGATGAAATAAGCTATAATAAAAGAGAAGGAGCTAAGAATCACTTAGATAGTAAGCTAGTAGAGAGTTGCTAAATATACTTAACGAAGAGGATTTAAGGAATATCGATCCCTAATTACTTAAAGCTAGTTATTCTAAATCTACCTATTAACCTAGTACGGCTGGCGCATCTTCCGTAGTAGTATATAGTAT
>Ga0160429_1000187_pt1 | contig 76707 bp, 51 predicted proteins | sample SolpanmetagenomR_FD_108199 | JGI IMG/M metagenome (GOLD analysis project Ga0160429, IMG submission 108199) | Solar panel surface microbial communities from Lawrence Berkeley National Laboratory, California, USA - R | ecosystem: Engineered > Built environment > Solar panel > Unclassified ... | reverse complement strand
GGGGGGGTAGGCCTGAGTGGCTGCGTAGACCGCTACACGCCCGATGTGCCGCCCGCGGCCCAAGCCAACCTGGTGGTCGATGGCTTCATCAACCCGCTGGGCACTACCGTCATTAAGCTGACGCGTACGTTCAGCGTCAATACCAAAAATACGGGTCCCTCCGAGGCTAAGGCGCAGGTGGCCATTCAGGACGAGGCGGGCCGCCGCTATGCCCTGGCTGAGAATCCAGCCGGCACCTACACCTCTAGCGCGCTCACCCTCGACCCCGGCCAGCAGTACCAGCTGCGCATCACTACAGCCCAGGGCCGCGAGTATACCTCCGAAAAGCAGGCGGTGGTGCTTACTCCGCCCGTAGACACGCTTACCTGGACGCTGACGCCAGCGCAGGGCGTGCAGCTTTTTGTTAGTACGCACGCAGCCAGCACCGCCGCCCGCTACTACCGCTGGGAGTACGAAGAAACGTATCATTTTACCTCGGCTTTCGAGTCTGTCGTTGAGTACGTGCCGGGCCAAAACCGCATCCGAAAGCGTGGGGCGTCTATATTCCGGTGTTGGCGCACGGAGCCTTCGACGGCGATTGTGCAAGGCAATAGTGCCCAGCTGAGCCAGAACACGTTGGCCAATTTTCCGTTGCTAACAGTGCTACCCGATGTACGCTTGCGTTTTGGCTACAGCATCTTGGTGCGGCAATACGCCCAAACCCAGGCCGAATACGACTACTGGGAGCACCTGCGCAAAAGCACCGAGAACTTAGGCACCGTGAACGACCCGCTGCCGGGCAAAGTGACGGGCAACGTGCACGCGCTGGCTGACCCCGCCGAGCCCGTGCTGGGCTACGTGGGCGTGCACGCTGCCACCGAAAAGCGTCTTTTTATTAGTGGTACTCAATTTTCCACGCCCCGGCCGGAGAGCGTGTTTTATGACCCGTTCTACGCTTACTGCGTCAACTTAGAAAGGCTCTCTGTTCCGCTAGCGCTGGCGCAGTTTAAGCTAGGGCAAGCAATTCCGGTTCAACCAGTTATCAGGCTCGATACCGGCGATACGATAGCCTATATGTTCAGCAGCCTTGCGTGCGTGGACTGCCGGCAGCACGGCACGAACAGCAAACCCAGCTTCTGGCCCTAGGCCCCCGCTTCTCTACTGCTAGCACCTATGAGTCGGCTTCTTATCTATTTTCTACTTCTGAGCGCAGAATTGGTTCTGGGTGGCTGCGTGGACCGCTACACGCCCGATGTGCCGCCCGCGGCCCAAGCCAACCTGGTGGTCGATGGCTTCATCAACCCGCTGGGCACTACCGTCATTAAGCTCGGGCGCACCTTTAGCGTGAACACCCAGAACACGGCCCCGGCCGAGGCCAAGGCGCAGGTGGTCATTCAGGACGAGGCGGGCCGCCGCTATGCCCTGGCTGAGAATCCAGCCGGCACCTACACCTCCAGCGCGCTCACCCTCGACCCCGGCCAGCAGTACCAGCTGCGCATCACTACGGCCCAGGGCCGCGAGTATGCTTCGGATAAGACACCCGTAGTGCCCGCGCCACCCATCGACTCGGTAACCTGGGAGTTGACACCGGTGCAGGGCATACAGGTATACGTGAGCACGCACGCGGCCAGCGCCGCCGCCCGCTACTACCGCTGGGAATACGACGAAACCTGGCAGTTTACCTCAGCCTTCGAATCAACCATCGAGTACGTGCCGACCACCAACCGGGTGCGGGCCCGCCGGGCGTCCATCTTTCGGTGCTGGCGCTCCCAGGCTTCGACGGCCATTCTGCAGAGCAACAGCGCGCAGCTCAGCCAGAACACCATCGCCAACTACCCGCTGCTACTAGTACTGCCCGATACGCGTTTGAAGCTGGGCTACAGTGTTTTGGTGCGGCAGGTGGCGCAAACGCAGGCCGAGTACGACTACTGGGAGCGCCTGCGCAAGACCACCGAGAACCTGGGCACCGTGAACGACCCGCTGCCGGGCAAAGTGACGGGCAACGTGCACGCGCTGGCTGACCCCGCCGAGCCCGTGCTGGGCTACGTGGGCGTGCATTCGGTGGCCGAAAAACGGCTGTTTATTGCTGCTTCCCGCTTTCCTACCCCCCGGCCGGGCAGCGTTATTTTCGACCCAGTATATGCCACCTGCGGCCAGCCAGATTATTTGGGGCTAGCCCTAGCTTTACCGCAGTTTAAACTGGGCGTTACTGTCCCCATTAAGCCCTCAGTCAACCTAAGTGGCGATACTATTGGCGCTACTCTCAGCAGCACTGCCTGCGTGGACTGCCGCCTCCGGGGCACCAACATCAAACCCAGCTACTGGCCTTAGGTTGAACACTATGTCCTTCGCACGAAAAACAATAACTAGGGGGCAAGTGATGGGCCGTGGCCTGCGCTGGGCAGGTACTTGGGCGGTGGTGCTGGGCTGGCTAGCTGGGCCCGCCCAGGCGCAAGGCGTACCCGCCGACTCGCTGGTGGCCATCGCGCGCCAATTGCAGCGCTACGGCCAGCAGGCGCTGGTGGAGAAGCTTTACGGCCACCTCGACCGGCCCGTGTACGTGGCCCGTGAAACCATGTGGTTTAAGCTCTACGCCGTCGATGGTACCTTTCATAAGCCGCTAGCCCTGAGTGCAGTGGCTTATGTAGAAGTGCTCAATAGCCTGGGCCAACCGGTGCTGCAAACCCAGTTGGCCCTGCGCGACGCCACCGGCCAAGGTGCGTTGAACTTGCCGGCTACCTTGCCTACCGGCCGCTACGTGGTGCGCGCCTACACAAGCTGGATGAAGAACTTTGACCCCGAGTTTTACTTCCAAACGCCAATTACCATCCTCAACACGTTTGCCGCGTCGGGGCCTGCGGCGGCCGCGCCTACCCCCAGCTACGACGTGCAGTTCTTCCCCGAAGGTGGCCAGCTGGTGCAGGGTGTGGCGAGCCGGGTGGGGTTTCGGGTGGCCGATGCAACTGGGCGGGGCCAGGTGGCTACCGGCACTGTGCGCGATGCGCAGGGCCGAGCCGTGGCCTCGCTGCGCACGCTACGGGCGGGCCTGGGCAGCTTTGAGTTTACGCCCACCGCTGGGGCAGCCTACACGGCAGAGGTGCAGCTAGCTACCGGCCAAAAGCTGACGCGGCTACTGCCCGCCGCGGTCGCGCAGGGCTACGTGCTGCGGCTGGTCGAGGCTAGCGCTACGCAACTGCGCCTGCACGTGGTGGTGCGGGGCATGGGGCCCGCGGCGGCTCGCCTGGCGCTGGTGGGGCACTCGGGGCAGCATATAGCCACGGCGCAGGTAGCCCAGCCCAACGCCCAGGGCGAGGTCGATTTTGCGCTGCCCAAAGCGGCCTTGCTGCCTGGTATTTCGCACTTCACAGTGTTTGATAGCCGCCGCCAGCCGGTGGCCGAGCGGCTGTATTTTCGGCGACCCCGGCCGCTGGCCCTCACCGTGGCAGCGACGCAGGCGCAGTATGAGCCCCGCGCCAAGGTGAGCTTGCGCCTGGCCCTACCCCCCGGCGCGGCACTAACCCACGCCTCACTGGCCGTGTACCAGCTCGACTCGCTGACGACGGGCCCCGCGCCGGCCGACATCAGCACCGTCTTCAGCCTTACTGCCGACCTCAAAGGCACCGTCGAAAACCCCGGCTCTTACCTGCGCGACTCCAGCCAAGTTGGCCAGCAAGCCCTTGATAACCTGCTGCTCACCCACGGCTGGAGCCGCTTTCGCTGGCCTGCGGTGCTGGCTGGCCAGCCCCCAGCGCTGCCCTACCCCCCCGAGCTGTATGGGCCCCTGGTGCGGGGCCAGGTGCGCACAGTGGCCGACACGCCCGCTCCCGGCGTCACAGCCTATCTGGCTGTGCCGGGCCGGGCGGCGCGCTTCTACACTGCCACCAGCCGCGCCGATGGCGTGGTGCAGTTTGAGCCGCAGAACTGGTATGGCCCCCAAACCGTGACCCTGCAAACCGACTGGCGGCGCGACAGCACCTACCGGCTCGCCCTGCTTTCGCCCTACTCGGTGCGTTACGCTGCCCGCCCGGTAGCGCCCCTGATGCTGGGGCCCACCCTTACTGCCGACCTCACGCGCCGTCACGTGCAGGCGCAGCTGCTGCATACCTACTTTGCTGGCCAGCAGCGGGGTAGCCTGCCGCGCCGCGACACGGTTGCGTTCTACGGCCGCTCCCCGGCCCAGTACAACCTTGACGATTTTACGCGCTTCAAGACCTTGGAAGAAGTGCTGCGCGAGTACGTGCAGGGCGTGTACTGGCGCCCGCGCAAAGACGGCCTGCACCTGCTGCTGGGCGACCAACTGCACAATGGCATGTTTGCCGAAGATCCCCTGGTGCTGCTCGACGGCGTGCCCGTGTTCGACCTACCTGGGCTACTGGCCTTCGACCCGCTGCGCATCCAGCAGGTAGCTGTGTTCACCAACCGCTACTTCTATGGCCAGCGCAGCTACGAGGGCCTGCTCAGCTTTACTACCTATAAAGGTGATATGCAAGGATTTGAGCTGAACCCACGTGCTCTGCTGGAAGAATACCAGGCCATGCAGGGCCAGCGCGAGTTCTTTGCCCCGCGCTACGAAACCGCGCAGCAGCAGCAAAGCCCATTGGCCGACCGCCGCAATCTACTGCACTGGCAGCCAAACCTTACGCTGCTGCCAGGCACTCCGCAAGAGCTTACCTTCTACACTTCCGACCAGGTGGGCCGCTACCAGGTGGTGGTGCAGGGCCTGGCCGCCGATGGCCAAGTTGGTAGCGCCTGCACCGTGCTAGAAGTCAAGCCGATTTTGTGAAATAAATACAAGTAAATAATTGATAGTTAATTAATTGATCGCAGTATTTGAGTGCTTTCCTACCCCCTGTTTATGCATGCGTTTTGCTTTTCTTTTGGTGCTGGGGCTCTTTGCCCAGCCAGCCTTGGCGCAAGTAGCCCGGCTCGACAGTAGCGAAAGCCTCACTGGTAGCTACCTCAAGTACGGCGCGGCCGACGCCGCAATGGGCCCCAAAACGGGCTGCGATTTGCCAGTAGATTCCCACGAGTTCCTGGCGCTGTGCGTCCCACGTTTATCAGCTACGGCATTCCCGAAAAGGGCGATGCCAACTGGCTGGACCAGCGCGGTAGTTACCGGACCACCGTGGCTGCTGGCGTGGTATTCAAGTTGCTAGGTGCCAAAAGTTTGGGTGTTTCCAACGACTACCAGGCTAAAGCCATGCCACCGGTGCTCACCGGCCAGCTAGCTTGGCGCCAGCACGACGGCGGCCACACCGATGGCCCAAACTTTCAGTATTTCATCCCGTGGGCGAGCACTTGGCTGCACTATACCCGTAACGCCCTTGCCCTAGCTGCTGGGCGGGCTGCTCAGGGCTGATTTAGTAGCCAGGCGATGGCCTCAGCTTCGTTGTCGAAGGATCGGTAGCGCATGGGTAGGCTCTGCACGCTGGTAGTGACGAAGGCCGTGGCTAGGCGCGCGTAGAGGTTGGCGGCCAGCAGGATAGCGCCCGACCGGTAGCCGGCTTCCTGCACGGCGTGCGGCAGCCATTCGTGGGCTACCCAGGCCTGCTCTTCGGCCGAGAAGGGCAGCATATCGAGCTGGCTGCCAAGCATCTTGCTCCAACCGAAATGCTGCAACCCCCTGCTCACGCCCTGCAAAATGGCCTGTGTTTCGGCCAAGGTGCGCGGCTCGCTGCCCCAATGCAAGTGCAGGTACCCCGCTGGGTACGCCAGCACTTGGCCCGCATTATTCTCAAAAAAAACGGTAGGGGAAGTTGCCGGGGCCATGCTGTCCCAAAGATAAAAACTCCTGCGTGAGAACGAGCTGAATTTAGCTGATTATTGCTGAATTTACTTAATAGTCAATTGATTATAAATTGTCTTTCACAAAATTGGTCAGCTGCCGGTAGAGGTGCAGGCGTGTGTTGCCGCCGTATATGCCGTGGTTGCGGTTGGGGTAATACAGCGTCTGAAAGTCCTTGTTGGCCCGGATGAGGGCGTCCACGAAGGCGGTGGAATTCTGGAAATGCACGTTGTCGTCGCCGGTGCCGTGCACGAGCAGAAACTTGCCCCGCAGGTTTTGGGCAAACTGCACGGGCGAGTTGTTGTCGTAGCCGCCGGGGTTTTGCTGGGGCGTTTGCAGAAAGCGCTCGGTATAGATGGTGTCGTAGTAGCGCCAGTTGGTGACGGGCGCCACGGCCATGCCCATCTTGAACAGGTCGGCGTTTTTGGTCATCGCCAGCGAGGTCATGTAGCCGCCGAAGCTCCAGCCCCAGATGCCGATGCGCGCCTTATCGACGTAGGGCAGGGTAGCGAGGTAGCGAGCGCCGTCGGCTTGGTCGTTGGTTTCGAGCTTGCCCAGGTTGGCGTAGGTAGCCTTGCGGAAGGCTGAGCCCCGGCCCGAGGTGCCCCGGTTCTCAACGCTCACCACGATGTAGCCCTGCTCGGCCAGCATATTGTGCCACAGATAGTTGTTGAAGCTGGTGCCACCGCCCGCGTTGTCGAGCACCGTTTGGGTGCTGATGCTGCCAAAGCTGGGGCCGCCATATACGTGCATGAGCACCGGGTATTTCTTAGTGGGGTCGAAGTTGCTGGGCTTCAGCATCCAGGCGTTTAGCCCTACCCCCTCCGCATTGGTGAAAGAAAAGAACTCGAACTTGCCCAGGTCGTAGCGCGCCAGCGTTTGGCGCAGTAGGGCGTTGTCTTCCAGCGTCTTCACCAGCTTGCCGGTGGCGCCCTCGCGCAGGCTCGTCACGGCTGGCACCCCGGCCGCCGAGTGCTCGTTGAGAAAATACCGCGTGTCGGGGCTCAGGCTTACCTCATCGGTGCCGCCGCCGGCGTCGCTGAGGCGCTGCCGGCCCTGGCCGCTCAGGGGCACGCGCCACAGGTGGCGCTGCAGCGCCGAGCCCTCGGTGCTGGTGTAGTACACGTAGCCGGTTTTGGGATTGAAGCCATTGACGGCCGTGATTTCCCAGGGGCCGCTGGTTAGCTGGCGTACTAGCCGGCCACTCATATCGTGCAGGTAGAGGTGCAGATAGCCGTCCTTTTCGCTGGTAAAAAGAAACTGTTGGCCGCCGGGCAGGTAGCGCAAGTCGTCGTTGATGTCGACGTAGGCCGGGTTGGTATCGGTGAGCACCACCCGGCTCTGGCCAGTGCGGGCGTCGGCGTGCAGCAGTTCCAGCTTGTTTTGCAGGCGGTTGAGGCGCCCGATGCTGAGCACGCCGGGCGCGGTGGTCCACTGTACCCGCGGGATGTACTGGTCGGGCTCGGGGCCCACGTCCATGCGCACGGTGCGGGCGCTGGCCACGTCGTAGGTACTCACGCTGACCACCGAATTTTTTTCGCCGGCCTTGGGGTATTTATAGCGGTATTCGGTGGGATAGAGTCCGCCCCACAGCTGCATGTCGTACTCGGGTACCTGGCTTTCGTCGAAGGTGTAGTAGGCGAGCTGCCGGCTGTCGGGCGACCAAAAGAAGCCCTGCGCAAAGCCAAACTCTTCCTCATACACCCAGTCGGCCGAGCCATGGATGAGTTGGTTGCGCACGCCGGTAGTCGTCACGGCTGTTTCCTGGCCCGAGGCCAGGTCCTTCACAAACAAGTTGTTGGCCCGCGTGAATGCCACCCGCTGGCCATCGGGCGAAAACGTAGCGTAGCCCTGCTTGCCGCCCGCGCTCAGGGCCGTGAGCTGCCGGGTGCGGCGGTCAAATACGTAGTAGGTGGCCTGCGCCGAGTGCCGATAAATAGGCTCGGTATCGGTGCTGAACAGTACTTTCTGCTCGTTAGCATTGAAGTGGTAGCCATCTAGGTCGAGGCGCTGGCCGTTGAGAGCCAGGTCGCTGCCGGCCACCAGCGTGGCAGTGGGCAGGCCCGTGGTCACGCTGTATTGCTGCAGGCTGCCGTGGCGGCTCAGGGCGGCATAGTAGCGCCCATCGCGGAGCCAGTCGAAGCCCGGCACGCCCGCCGGCTGAAAGGTGGGCGTGTTCCAGATAGCTTCCAGCGTGATGGCCTGCTTTTGCTGGGCCTGGGCGAGGGGTAGGAGCCGGCCGGGCAGCAGCGCAGCGGGGATAGGAATGGCTAGCCCCAGGGCCAGCACCAACGAGCGAATCTGCATAAGAACGGAATGACACGGAATAAGTAGGCGAAGATGCGCGTTGGGCAGCGGGGTAGGCGCGCGTCCGCGCTGGCCTACCGACCTTTGCCTCCGCCTTATGTCTCGTTTTCCGCTTATCCGCCCGTTGTTCGTCGTGTTGAGTGTGTTGCTGCTGGTGGCCTGCGCCAAAGTCAACAGCCCGCTCAAGCTATATTTTATCAGCTCAGCCCGTTTTATTTCGGGCAGCCGCACAGTAGCTACGCCCGGCGATACGCTCTCGACGCGCCTCTACGCGGTTACGTCTACCGATTCGGCCAGCGCCAACCGGCTGAATCACTTTCGCGTCACGGTCACGTATTCGCCCCTCACGGCGCCGTTTGCCTACCCAGCCAGCCTGCCTACGTTTAGCTACACCAGCCTGCCCACCGCCCAGGAGGTCGTGTACCTCGACTCGGCGCTCACCACGGCCCCACGCGAATTTCTCTACACCTCCAAGTTTGGGGCGCGCACCACGTCGGGCACCGAAACGTGGCTCTTTACGGCTACCGATACGGATAATAATACGTCGGCCCGCTCCTTCACGCTAGCGTTGCGCCGCCCCGATTCGACGGCCGTGTACCACGATTACGTCCTCAACCTGCCTGCTTCGGCCTACGGCTCGGCTGCTCGGCGTTTCATCGACCTCAAGTCGGGCCTTGTGTACCCTACCTACTCGGTGGCGCCTAACCCCGCCCTGCAGCAGCTTACTGACCTCATCTTGCTGCCCGACGGGGTGCGTCTTGCCTCGCCCGACGACCCCACTATCACCCTGAACGCTACGCGCTGGCCTGCCAGCCGCCGGCGCCGCACGCGCCTCAACCTCACGGCGCTCACCGCCACCACCTTCTCCAACGTGCAGGATACCATAAGTATTCACCAACAGTTTGTGCCCAGCGCCGCTACCACGCTGTTCACGCGGTTGGCCGTCGGCCAGGTCTACGCCTTCCGCACCGCCGACACCAAGCCCATGTATGGGCTGCTGCAAGTCGTGAGCCTACCCGTCGGCAGCACCGCAGGTTTGCAGCTGCGCGTGCGCCTGGCTAAGCAGCCTCGTCCCTAATTAAGGGGTAGGCCGCGCCCGATTCTACTAGTTGGTTCGCCTTACTTAGGCGCTGGTAGCCCGTGCCGGCTGCCCTACTTCGTATGTCCAGTTTGTGCCCGCCAGTAGCCTAGGCTTTGCATTGGGTTGCCTACACTTGACGCGCTGCGCTGTCAGCGCCCTAGTTACCGCGCCCAAATGCAGCGTGAGATCAGAGCCCGCCTGCTGCTCAAAAAGCACGAGTTATGGAGCCTCCCTGCTAACCAGCAGCCTGCGGTAGGTGTACCAATGGGTGTTGGTTAGTTATTGTGTTTTGTGCTATTTGCCTTTTAGTATGAGTAATAAACTTACTTGCAAGTAGTGCTATGAGTTAGGACTTATAATAAATAAAGTGCTAAGTCATTTAATTAGTTAGTGAGGTCTTGCAACCAAAAAACCTCATACAGTATGTAAATTTTGTATAAAAAATTTCATATAAGCACAGTGTAGAATAAAATCGCTTAAAAAGCATAATATTACTTAATTGCGTGTTTAATGGGATAAAATCGCAAAAATATTTGATTTATCAGGACTTATATCTTGATTATATTCAATTAGATACAAGGGCTGCATATATTTGTCTGGGGCACTTATGGTTGGTTATCAATTATAAGCTGCAGTAGATAAGTGAAAGTAATTTTTGTATTTAAAAGGAATATTATGATTGCTAAAAAATTACAGAGCAGGTTCATCAAAATTATAACTATACACTGTTTATTTTTATTGGTAAGTCTAGGGGGGGTAGGCAAGACTAGGCTTACATCGACCCTAAAGGCAGGTAGGCCGGCCCCTAGCGCCGGGCTAGTAGCCACTGGTAGCGCCACTACTTTCGGGTCAGCCCCCACGGTAGATGGCTTTTCTTCTGCCAGCAGCAGTCCGGGGGGCACCATTATTCTCAAGGGTACCAACTTTACGGGCGCTACGGCCGTGAGCATTGGGGGCAGCCCAGTGGCCGGTTTTGCAATTGACAGCGACACACAGCTGACAGTGGTACTTAGCAACAGCCAGGTTACGGGAACCGTGCAGGTGACGACGCCGGCCGGGGTAGGAATCAGCGGCGCCAGCCTGCGAGTGGCTCCCATGCTGGTAGTCGTGCGCGGCAACTCGCAGGCCAACGGGGCCGTGACGACGGGCGACAATAGCACCATTGGCAGCGAAACCACCGGTGCCTGGCCCGACCAGGCGGCTGCCCTGCTAGGCAGCGGCTACACCTGGAAAAACCGCAGCAAAAACGGGGCGACCATCGCCTACCTGCGCCTAAGCGATGCCACTGAGGTAGAGCCGCTGTTCGGAACGGGCGCCTACGGCGAGGAATGGATTGTGCTCCAGGAAACCACCAACCAGATTTTTCAGGGTCAGTCCGCGCAGGAAGTGTATGGCCGCATGGTATCGTGGGCACAGTATTGGAAATCGAAAGGCATTAAGGTAGCCGTCGTGACGTGCTACGCTACCCAGGAGTCGCAGTATAATGAACGGATTGATGCCATTAATGCCTCGTACCGGGCCAACTGTGCTTCATTCTGCGATATGCTGCTCGATGTAAAAAGCAGCCCCTACATCACCCAGCAGGGCATGGACCCCCAGTACGGCTACTCGGCTGATGGCTTGCATCTGAGCACGTTGGGCAATCAGATTCCGGCGCACTGCGTGGCCGACGGCTTCACGGCCCGCCCGCGCACGGGCATTATTCCGGCTACGTTTATGCTGGCGGGCATTGCGGTGCCGGGCAGCGGGCAGCCGGCCCCGCCGGCTCCTACCCCTACCCCCACACCGGCGCCCAGCCCTGCCCCAACACCTACCCCGACGCCAGCTGGCCCTGCCGTGCTGCGCGTGCGCTACGGCACCACGAATGCCGACTACGTAACGAGCAGCAGCGGCGAGATAACACAGCGCCTCGACCAGAGCGGGGCCGCACGCCACGCGGCTATCACCCCTGGCCACGCCGGCCCCCGCCTCGCCACCGACAATGGCCAGCAGGTAGCCCGCTTCGATGGCAGTGCGCCCAGCCCCAGCCAAACCATGACCGTAGCTGGTGCGCTGGCTGCCAATACTGACGCATCGGTAGTGGTAGACCTGCGGCTGCTGGCCAATGGCTCCAACTCAGCGATTTCGGTAGGTGGCGACTTCAGTATTTGGTTTCAGAATACTACCCTGCTGCAGGTATTCAACAAGGGCAACAACTTCACGACGTCGTTGGACCTGGGCACTGCGCCCCTGACGCGGTGCATCTTCACGTTTGAGGCCAGCTCGCGCCAAATGGTCCTGTATGCCCATGATACCGAAATTTACCGCACTACCCTCACGAGCCTACCCTGGGTAGGCAGCGCGCCAGTACTAGATATGGAGCTAGGCGGTTATTTGAATGGCAACAACCCATTTGCGGGCGAAATGGGGACGGTGGCAATCTATAGTGGCCTTTTGAGCGCTGCTGAGCGTACCGACTGGTTTGCCGTGCCTGCGGCGCCTGCGCCGGCCCCAGTTATTAACCACTTTTCGCAAACGCTCGCCGGGCGCGGCCAGGTCGTTACGGTTACGGGCAGTAATCTGGCCAATACTACTTCGCTGCTAGTGAATGGCGTAGATGCTACCACCACCATCACGGCCAATACGGCTACCAGCCTCACGTTTCAAGTGCCAGCTACTGCGCCCGCAGTGGGTACTACTACCCTCGCTACGCCTAATGGCACGGCCAGTACCACGGACCTAGCGGTGCGCGATGCACCGGGTGCGGCCTTGGCTTTTGATGGCACAGACGACTACATAAGCTTTGCGGGCCCTACCACAGCGGTGAATGGCCTAGGAGCTACAGCCTTTACGCTCGAAGCCTGGGTCTACTACGACGGTACAAATGCGGTAAATTCTATTGTGCGCAAAAGTGGAGATTATACCCTTTATCTCGACGGCGGCAAGCTTACTGCCGAGGTCTGGCCCGATGGGGCCGGCACTACTGCGGCACGCGCGGTAGCCAGCACTAGTACCGTGCCTACCAACCGCTGGGCGCACGTGGCCGCCGCTTGGGATAAGGCAGCTAATCGCTTTGACCTCTACCTAAATGGGACGGTTGTTGCCAGCACCAGTCGCGCGTTTACCGCTGCCGATGCCGAAGACCTGACAGTGGGGGGTAGGGCCACGGCAAGCGGCGACTACCTCCGGGGCCGGCTCGACGAGCTGCGCATCTGGCATTCGGCTCGCAGCGCCGCCCAAATCAGCAGCGACCTGCAGTCGCTGCCAACCCTACCCCAGTCCGACCTAGGCATCTACCTGAATTTTGACCAAGGCGCACCTGCCAGCGACAACACCAGTGAAACTGTCTTGTATGAATTGGCCAACAACTATGCCGGTACCCTGACAAATTTTGATCTCAGCGCCAATAACCTGACGTCGAACTACGTGGAAAGCTATGCCCTAGTAGTGCCCGCCGCTACTGCTGCTAGCGATGTTACGCCCACCAGCTTCGTGGCCACTTGGGCTAGCCCAAGCTTGGGCCAGGTAAGTAGCTACGTAGTAGAAGTAGCGACCGATCCCGATTTTGCCAACCAACTTGCCGGCTCGCCCTTCACTGTGGCAGCGCCGACTACCAGCTTGGCAGTGAGTGGCCTGACCCGCAGCAGCACATACTACTACCGCGTAGCTGCCCAAACGGCTAGCCTTCTCAACCAGGGCGCACGCTCCAACATGGCCACCGTAGCTACCCCCCTGCCAGTCGAGCTAAATACGTTCACAGCTCAGCCGAGCACTAGCCAAACTGCCGTGCGCCTGGCTTGGACCACGGCCGTCGAAACGGCTAGCGCCCGCTTCGAAATAGAGCGCAGCACCGACGGTACCACTTTTGTGCGCCTGGCTGCCGTAGCAGCGGCCGGCACCACTACCTCGGCGCATGCCTATAGCTTCACCGACACCCAACTGCCCACTGTCGCATCTCTATATTACCGGTTGCGGCAGGTCGACACCGATGGCAGCGCTACCTACTCGCCCGTGCGCACTGTGGCCCTCGGGCCGGCTGCGCCGGCCCTCGTACTCTTCCCTAACCCCGCGTCAACCACAGCCCAGCTCAAAAACGCGTCGCCAGCCTCCACCGTGCAAGTGCTCGACGCACTCGGCCGGGTAGTTATTACTACCAAGGCCGATGCTTGGGGAACCGCCATGCTTACCCTGCCGGTGGGGCTTGTAAGTGGCGTATACTTTGTGCGGGCTGGCACCCAGTCGTGCCGCTTGCTCCTCAAGTAGGGGTAAGGAATTTGGACAGCTAGTCGCAGCCGTATATGGTGCTACGTGTTCTCGGTACTCAATGGCATAGGGCTGGCCCCTACCCCCTGTAACCCATTACTTAGGGGCTTACAGGGGGTAGGGGCCAGCCCTATGCCATTAGCTAAGCGGAACTTTTTTTAGGGTTAGCAGTACCAACTAGCGTAAGTTGCTTACCTGATTCGTCCTATTTAGTAGAAGAAAATACTAATAAAATGGTAATCTACCGGTATGGCTGTACAATCGGTCGTAACTTGCCAAGGAATGGCTCCGTTTCTGTAGACAAGTACACGAATAAAGTCGCTTCAGCCATTCAGTGTTTTGCTGTGTGTCCCACTTCGGCTGACTGAATTATAAGCTATGAGAATCGCGCACTTGATTATGGTCCACAAGAATGCGGAGCAAGTCGAGCGACTTCTTTCCGCATTGCGTCATGAGGATGCTGACTACTACATTCACCTTGACCTCAAGGCGAATATGGCCGATTACTCCTATTTGGCAGCCCTGCCTCGGGTGTTCTTTATTACCAACCGGATTAGTGCGCGGTGGGCATCGTTCCGTTTTGTCGAGGCCATTGTAGGGAGCGTACGCGAGGCCTTAGCTTCAGGTCAACACTACGATTTTATTAACCTGCTTAGCGGGCAAGATTATCCCATCAAGCCTATTGAAAGCATTCATAAGGCGTTGAGCCAACAAGTTGGGTCTTCCTTTATGTCGGTTGAGCCAGAAGGTTCACCTTGGTGGCATGGTGCCATTCAGCGGGTCGAGAAGTATCATTCGGTTTATTTCGAATTCAAAGGGCAGTATCAGCTACAGCGCCTAGCCAATGTGCTGCTGCCAAAACGGCGCTTCCCGTTGCCTTACACGCTCTACGGCAGCGCCGATGGCTCGTGGTGGACGATAAGCACCGATTGTGCGAAGTATCTGGTTCGGTTTATGGACGAGCACCCGGAGATACGCAAGTTCGGCCGTTTCACGTGGGGTTCCGACGAATTTATGATTGCTACCATTTTGATGAATTCGCCGCTTAAGGAAACCATCATCAATGACAACTACCGCTATATCGACTGGTCGGCGGGTGGAGCCAACCCTAAAGTTTTGGCACTGGACGATGCCGATGCTTTGGCGCGCTCCCCTAAGTGGTTTGCTCGAAAATTTGATGTCACTTACGACACAAAAATCCTGGATTATGTAGATAGCATGCCCCATGAGCAGTTACATAAAACGCCTGACGCTTATTAGTAATAAGGAAAAACAGCCGTTGATTAAGTAACAAACCAAGCTACTGTAAATCCTCGGCGTCATCAAGGATTCTGGCTTAACCTACCGAATAGAAGAACAAATTTGACTGTTAAAATTTACCCTACTTATTTATGACTAGGCAAATTATTCTCGCCTACGGCCGAGAGTCAGAGCATCGGCGTGCTGTATTCGCAGTGCTTAGCTTTTGGGCTTGGTACGATGGCGACCGGTCTTCGGTGCAAACGGTATTATTTACTGACCGCCCCGAGTTCTTTACCCCCTATTTCGTTGGGCTCCCTGTCGAATACCGGCTGCTTACGCCCGCCAGCCTCGCTTTAATGCGTGGCGAGCAAGACTATGTACATCGAATAAAGTTGTCCGTCATAAACCAAATTGCGCAGGAGTATCCAACCGATGCGCTGTTTTTCTGCGATTCCGACACCTTCTTCGTAGCTCCCGCTGCCCCGCTGCTCGATGCCTTGCGGCCGGGAATTAGCGTGATGCACTTGCGCGAGCAAACCTTCACGGAAGCGGTAGAAACCTGGGCGTCTTTTTCTCCGCCCCAAGACGAATATCCGCGCCGATTCATTGAACTCATCGAAAGCCGTTCGTTTGAGCTAGGTACTGGGCCCAGCCACCGCTTTCAATCTTCCCAATTTATGTGGAACTCTGGGGTATTGGGCTTGGCGCCCGAGACTACAGCGCTAACGCCCGCCATCCTGGCGCTAAACGACGCTTTTTACGCCGGCAGCCGGTGGGTTTTGACTGAACAAATAGCTTTCTCGCTAGCGCTGCAAACGTGTGCCGAGTTGCAGCCGAGCAACCAATACGTATTTCATTATTGGGGAAAGCGCCAAAAGGAGGTGATGGATAAGCTATTGACTAACCTAGCGGCCGCCTTACCCCCCACTGGCGACTTAACTAAGCGCCTAGCCCGCGCCCGAAAGCAGACGAGTAGCTGGCGTAAAGCTGTGCAAAGTGATGAAGCGCAGCAAGTTGCTAAGTTAGCTTTTTCCAAGGGTGAGATACTGAACGGTGTCAAGTACACCGTAAAAGCAGTAGTAGCTAACGTGTTATAGAAAGTAAGACAAGGGTAGGCTAAGCACTACCAAATGGTTGCGGCCTGTTCGGTAGCAGCTAGCTAATCGGATTCATACTATTCATTTTTTGGTCCATCAGAAGCTATTAGATTAGCAAAAACTATTAATAATGCCTGCTTATGCCCAATTAGAACCCCAGAATAAAATCAACTTCGATATCGAAGCCTTGCGCGGGTTCGCAGCAATTTTTGTGGTTTGGCACCACATCACTGTTTTTGGTTATTTACTCGACCCTACCTATAGTCTCGACTACCCGCTGTTCTACGGGCCTTCGGGTCATTTTTGCGTGCTTATTTTCTTCGTGCTTTCGGGCTACGTTATTGGGCTAAGCACCAAAAAGCCACTTACTTGGGCCACGAGTGGGGAGTACTTAAAAAAGCGTTTAGTACGCTTGTATCCCATCTTTTTGATTACTCTAGCTTTTACGTTGCTCGTAACTCCTAGGGTATTTGGCGCGGATGCAATACTCGGAAATTTGGCCTTATTGCAGGGAGGCGTAGTAGCCAACATCAACCCGCCCGGCTGGTCGCTAAACTTCGAAATGCTCTACTATGTATTCTTTATCGTCGTTTCTATGTTCCAGCTTAAGCCCTTATGGGTGATACTGGGTGCGCTAGCGCTGGGGCTCGCCAACTACGCCCTATATAGCACCCTGCATACGCCCATTATTTCGTCTTACTGCTACGGACTGGTATTCTGGATAATAGGCTTGCTGGTGAGCCAGTTACTGGCTAAGGCCGCGCCGGATAAAGCCTCATATCAAGTATTGCTGAGCTGCTTGCTGTTCATCCTATGCAGCGAGCAATACAACGTACTCGGCACGCTAATGCGCATGTATGTGCACATCTCCTTCCCAGCCTACATCTCTTGGGACCAGCAGGCGGTAGAGATTTACGACTTGTCGGCCCTCCCGTTGGCGCTTCTCATCGTGCTGGTTTTCATTGGTAAGCATATTCCTTACCGATTACTGCTGCTGAAAGGCCTGTTCCTGTTTTCGGCGTTGCCCAAGCTTAGCTTCGTAGTGCTGCATGCTTACCGAGGTGACCTCGACTGGCTCTTATACGTCTTGCCTACGTTGTTTCTAGCAGCTTCTCTACTTTGTCTTTTTGTGCCTAGCGTGTGGCTAGAGCGGGTAGGCAAAGCTATTGTGCAGGGCGGTATTAGTTTGGGTGCGCTGTCTTACGCAGTGTACCTAGTCCACTTTCCACTCATCGTGTTGTTCAGCCGAATCCACGCCTTTTCGGGCACTGCCACCACATTCACGGTGCGCATTATATTGCTCTTTGGGCTCACCATCGGAATCAGCTATTGGCTGGAAAAAGTGATGCAGCCTCGTATCAAGGCATTCTTCTTCCCAACACTCGCGCGGCCCTCATTATCAGCCAAGCAAAATATTGGCTGATAATGAGGGGGTAGGGGGCACGCGGGCTACTTAACGCGCTCCCACTGCCCGGTGGCAGTCGAGTACTGCTTGAGTGGCTTGGCTGGGTTGCCTCCAACAACAGTGTAAGGAGGCACATCTTTGGTGACGACGCTGCCCCCGGCCACCACCGAGTGGTGGCCAATGTGCACACCCGCCGTGACGGTGACGTTGGCCCCAATCCACACGTCATCCTCCACCACGATTTCAGCCGTGTTGCAGGCCTGGTCCCGAATGGGCTGGGTAATATCCGTGTAGCCGTGGTTTAGCCCTGAGAATACCACATGCTGCGCAATAATAACATTATTGCCGAGGCGTATCGGGCCAATGAGTACAGTGCTGATGCCCACTAGCGAGCGGTCGCCAATGAATACCGGCCCCATGCCATTGTTGATGGTTGCGTAGCTCTCAATAACGGACTCTACGCCCAGGGTGAAGGCATTGAAGGGCACCACATCGAGGCGCGCATTCCACCGCACTAGCGACCGCCGCCCAAACTTGTGCTTAAACGGGTTGACCAGCCAGCGTACCCAAAGCCGCGGACGGGCCTGCTGCGGAATAATGAGCATCCACAGCGTGGCCTGCTTGAGGCGAGGATTACTCTTGATTTTGTCGGCAAAAGGCATAGAATGGGTAAGCTATTGCGGTGCCCTACCCCCTTACTTGGCGCTAAGCTTGAACTGCCACTGCCACCGTAAAGCTGGGCAATTTTAGCAATCTACTAGCGAAATTAGGGGGGTAGGGGCAGCGCAAACGAGTAGAATAAGGTCAAGTGAAGCGAGCAGAACGAGCCCGAACACTTGAACCCCGCGCGGCTTGATAGCTAAAACCAAGCCGCTAGTGTCAAAGGTAAGCAGTACCCCGAAAAATAGACGGGTCGAATGGCGTGTTCAGTGCTCGCTAGCCGTCGCAACTCAGAAACACTAAGGCGAGGAAATGGACAGGCTAATCCGTCTTTAGAAGCTTCTGCGTGATGACTTTAGTGTCGGTTATTAGCTGCACTAGGTACCAGCCGGGGGCCAGACCCGCGCCCGAAAGAGTGAGCTGCTGCGGCGTGCTGGCCGCGGCTGCGCCGCTAAACAAGCGCTGCATCAGCTGATTGCTGGTATTATAAACCGACAGCGTGGCCGTGCCCGCCAGGGGTAGGCTGAACTCAACAGTAGTTTGGCTGGTCACAGGGTTGGGATAGACGAGTAGCTGAGGCTCGGCCGTTGCGCTGCTAGCCGCTACGGTAGTGGCCGAGGCTGGGGTAAGGCTTGGTTGCACCGTGCTCTTAGTCACGTCAAACGGAATGAGTCGGTAGCCAGGAATAGGCATTTCGTCGGTACCGTCGGGCAGCGTCCAGGCTACTGATACATGGTCGCCACCGTCTTTTTCCTTATGCAATACCTCCACGTAGTAGCGGTGCCCAGCTAGCAGCGGGATAGCTGCCGACTGCTGGCTGCTGAACTTATCCCACTGGCGAAAGGCAGTCCAGCCAGTAAAGCTGGCCAGCAGTACTTTGTGCGCCGGGTCGTCGTCGGTGCTCAACCAGAGCTGGCAGTCATCATCGCCCGAAATGCGGAACTGGTAAGCCCCATTCTGTGGCGGGCAGATGTAGCCGCGAATCCGAGCGCCGTAGGCATCGCCCAGGTTGCGGCCGCTTTCGAGCTTGCTGAGGGTAGCCGTTACGTTGGGCGTGGTTTGGGTCGGGATGCTGGCCACATCTGAGCCGTCCACGTTCGTCCACTGCTCCCACTGAATGCTGCCTGCGCCGGGGCATACGCCCACAGGGGCGGGTGCTGTAGCCGGGGCCGGGCCCACGAGTACAAACATGGGTGTTTCGGTCACCGTAAGGGCTAGCCGGCCATTCTGAACACGTGCCCGTGTAAAGCGCATCGCCTGCTGCCCACTTACGGGCTGGCAAATGGTAACCGAGTCTACCCCGCTGAGGCTGAGCGAGTACGCGGCCGTGCGTCCTTTCTCATCAGGAACTACCAGCGCATAAGCCGTGCGGCCGGCCGCCTCATACCGGTCCACAATGGGGTCATTGTTGAGCGTGCCCTTGTAGGCAAAATCGCCAAAGAGCTGCGCCGTTTGGCGCAAAAAGTCAGCGGCTGGCTTAGGTGAATGGTCCGTATTCACGAGGCCTGAGGAGCTGAACTGAATCGGATTATCTGGGTTGTCATCTGACATTTGGTACATGAACGTGCGCTCTACCCCCCAGCGAGCGTACAACAAAGCTGTCCGCAAAATCCAGTCGGCCTGGGTTTGAAGCACCGATTTAGTGCCCACAGCTACAGCCTTGAGCGGGCTGCCCTGGTTGGTGTCGTAGCCAGTTTCTGTTATCCAAATGGGCATATCGCCGAGGTACTGGTGCGCAATTCGCACGAAGTCCTGGGCTACTTGGGCTGCCTCAGCCATCTCCGGCGCCGCGCCCCGCGTCGAGTTACCATTCTGCGAGGTGCCTGCATCGTTGGAATACAGGTGGTAATTAATTACATCCCAGCACACATTCACCGAGCCATCGTCTTTGTAGCCCCGGTATTGTCGGCACCAGTCTACCATACCGCGCACGTAGTCGGGAGTAGGGGCGGCTACCCCACCCATCACCACTTTCATATTAGGGTCAGCATTCTTAACACCTACCCCCGGCCCCATCGTGTTTTGGTGGCCATCGTAGAAAGCCGACAAGTTGGCGGCGTATTCGCGGCCCGTTTGGTAGGCCTTACGGCCTTTCCACCACTTGTCGCGCTCGTTGTCGCACTCGATATATTTGATGTAGCCCAGCCCAATTTTTACTTGGTTGGCCGGGTCGCCAGTCCACCTGTTGCTGGTGTTCACGTGCAGCAGAGCTGGGTTCACGTTGGGGTTGTAGCCGTAGCGGGCAGCGTATTGAAATCCCAGCCGCGCCTGCTCGATATACGAAGCAGGGGTACCAAAGTCGCGGCCGTAGCGCACGGGCACATTCTCGGCGTCGCGGTCGGCACTAGGGTAGTCGGCCAGCATCCAGTGCGGAACGGTTTTCAAGCATGCCAGTACTTCCAGGCCTTCGGCCTTGCAGCGCTGGTACATGGCATCGTAGTTCCAGCCGCCGCTGTGCACGGGGTTGTAGGTAAAGCTGCCCTCCTCCGACTCCAGCTTACCCCAATCGAGGTAGTGCCGAATGCCAGTGAAGTTTTTGACGCCTTCTAGCCGCGTATCATCAACGTCGCCCGGCGCTGTAGGGTCTTCAAAATCCCATTCAAACGCATTGACACCGATTTCTTGACCCAGTTTTACCTGCTTTTTTAAGGCCAAAGCTATGGGGTCGGCCGTCGGTAGTGGGGTGCCCGCTACATATGAGCCCCGCAGTTCAATTTCAGTAGGGTAACCCCACGTGGCTGTAATCACGAGCGCCCGGATATTGCTGACGGGCGACGGCAGCTGAAAATTGTAGAGGTTGTTCGGGTCAAAACCCACCCAGCGGTAGTTATGTCCTCCCGAATAGGCGGCTATTGGAATGCGCTCCCACTTATCTGTGATGACCGACAGCGTCATTGGGTTGCCCATGTTGTTGCTACCCCCGTCGTAAAAGCGAACGCTTTCGATGCTCATTGCCTCCCCAGGCTGCAGCGTGTAGTACGCGTCATATGAGGGAATGACCTTTCCCCAGCCCGTAACGGAGCCCGTGCTGATAGAGCCGTCAAACACCGCCTGAATGTTGTTGGGGGCATTACTTAAGCCATACCACCGGGTAGGGTCAATCGGAATCTTGCTGCTCATCGGAGTCGCAGTTTCCAGAATAAGCTGCGACTGGTCGGCAGTACCTGCCAGGTATGTAGAAGTAGACCCCTGAGTGGCCGTAATCATCGTGGTGCCGGTACCTACTATTGTTGCCAACCATTGCCCAGATACTAAGGACACGCTCACTGCACTGCGCACCGAAGACGAAAATGTGATGGGCGTGGTCGTATTGGTGCTGGTGGCCGTCAGCACGAACGGTGCGTCGCCCAGCTTGCGGTCGGGTAGTGGTTTGAAGGAAATGACGGGTGCGGCCGGCTGTGTAGTAGTCGATACGCGCTCAAACACCTTGACCTTAGCCGGAATATTATTGCTGTACTTACGAATAACGATAGCATCAGCCGTAATGCCGCCCGCGGCTACTAAGCTGACGTACTGGTAATACTTCTCCCCCGTAAAAGTGCCGATGAGCGTGCGCTGGCTGCCGTTTTGGGCATAAATGGTAGCAGGCATTGCCGTAAAAATACCCTCGAAGTCGAAGAGCGATAGACGACTCAGCACCACAGTGCGCTGAAGCTTTAGCGTTACATCAACGTACTGAAAATTAGTGGGTAGCCAACAGTTTTGCACTAGGCGGTGTAAGTCGTCGTCCAGCCAGGGTGAGTAGTCCTGTCCTGTTAGCGTGCTCTCTGTGATAGCGGTAATACGCACAGCGGCCTCGCCCGTCTTAGGTGCCACTTGAGCAAAAATATTTTCTATTTGACAAAAGGCTATTAATAAAAATATGCTAAATAATCGCATGGGTATAGCTTGCATCATGCTATCAAAAAAATTAAATTATTAGCGCTGTTTTAGCTTGTTTGTCGGTGTGCCTACAACACCAAATGGTGAACGCTGTTCCTTGTAAGCAAGAAGTTTATAGTAAATAGTCTTAAAAACATTTATATTCACTTCTAGCTAGTGAATATAATAATGCAATAACGAGACTAAAAATATTGTTTAAAAAAAACGTTATTTAATAAAGAATAATACTTGTAGAATACAAAATGCTGATTTTATCTGAATTGAGTCTTAATTAATAGCATGTCCTCCTCTGGCGAATGAAAGCTGTTTTGTGGTTTACTAGCTCAGATAGAAAGCAACACCAATATTGATGGTTAATGGCATAAATGAAGAAGGACTACTAATGCGCAATTCACGCACTAGTAGTCCTTCTTCAGCCCCTAACAAGAGGGTAGGGCACCGCAATGCGGCAGAACCAAGCCTAGCCTAGTTCGAGATGGCCTTTTTTACCTTGTTATACACTTTTCTGATTAAGCGAACGTAGTCGCTCACTGGCTGGTGCTTTTTCCAGGGCGTGAGCTTCATGTACTTATAAAATTCCACCTGGAAGTTTTTGTTAGAAGCATAAGACTTGAAGATAGGCTTAACATCCAGGAAGTGAATGAGCGCGGGCGTTTTGCCATCGGGCGTTTTATCGTCCTGAATGGCGTACCAATTCCAGCGCTTGTCCAACTCATGCCATTGGTTGGCCATGCCTGCATTTAGGCCATACTGGTCCACCCAGTTTACATACTGCTGATTATCAATCAAGCACTGAATAACCTTGTGCGTCACTTTATCAGCCTTCCATTTCTTCGCGTCAATCAGCAAGAGCCCCGAATTGAAGTACTTTGAATCAGCCGGGATGCCGAGTTGCTCATAGTTAGGAACTCCGCCCCAGGAGCAACTTACTACTTCTTGTAAGTCTTGCACCGCAGCAAATGCTTTGCCGCCCGTGTCCATCTTCCACAGCGTCGAAATATCTTCGAGTACTAGCATGTCGCAGTCGAGGTAGATAACCCGGTCGCGGTCGGCGGGTACCACATAGGGTGCAAATAGACGTAAGTAGGCTGTCAGCGGAAAGGCCGTTTTATCAACAGGTACCTTAAGGTCCTGGAAGATAGCTTCACTAGCCTTCACCCACGTCAGGCTGCTCATGGCGGGGTCGATAGTGGCCATCAGCTTTTGCTTATTCTGAGCCGAAATCTCATCATCGATGATGTAGAAGTCCAGCCGCTCGCCCGTTTTGTGGTTTACCTCAATCGACTTGAGGAGCGGAGCAATCAGAATGGCGTAAAAGTTATCACTAGCCATTACGATGGTAATAGGCTGACTAGTAGCGGGTGCAGAACTCATGGCAGTGCGTGGTGAAGAGTGGGATAGAGGCCAGGAAGCCACCTATTTAATGAGATTTGGCTGGGCGGAGTTTAGCCAAAAAGCCGAAGATGATTTTTTTGCTTTCCTCAAAGCCCGTTTCGATAATAGCCAGCAAACTAATCTTGCTGTAACGGCTAAAGGCGTAGTAACCAAATATAAAGCCTACAATAATAGTTGGCGCGCTAGCCAGGGCTACCCCATAGATATTGTGCAGCAACTTAATGCCGATGATATTAGTCGTGACGCTCATAATAAGCGTGATGAACACCTTGATGAGATTCATCTTGGGCTGATTGATAACGTCAAGCGCCACGCCAAAGTAGCGGTCGATGGGAAACAAGATGGCGATGACGAGGAAAATGCGCAGCACGTTGGCCGCCTCCGTACCAGTGTATTTGCTACCCCCCAGTAGTAGGATAAGGTAGTCGGCCCCCACAAACATGACGGCGATGATCGGCACCAGTGCCCAAGTAATGACACCTGCGTAGCGCTGCATTACCCAACCTAGCCGCACCTTGTCATTTTGGTTAAACGCGGCCGACATAGCAGGCATGGCCGTGGCTACCGAACTCCGCAATGGTATCTCAATGAACTCCATGAAGCGCTGCGCGATGTTATAAACTGCCAGGGCTGCTGGGCCTAGCATAAAGTTGATAACGAACGTATCAGAATCACGCAGCAGCATGGAGCCAATGAAGCTGCCAATACTGTACTTACCAAAGTGTGCCAACTCCTTGACGCATTCCATTGTGCGGCTGGTGAGCATCTTGAAATTAGTCCACCCAAATAGCAGCGCCGCCAGGCTGGTTACGGCCTCGCGGCCGATATTCCAGTACAGCAGCCGTAGCAGGGTCATCTGCTTGGTAACTACCAAAAATGTGATACCGATAATAAACATGCCCTGCGAGATAACGCGCAGGTAGAGTAGCTTGTCAAATTTCATCTCCGCTTGCAGCACGCAGCCCGCGATAAAGCCGGGCAGCGTCGCAATAAACGTGATGCTGAACCAGTGAAGAAATACGTCTAAACTTTCGTTCTTTATGGGCAGCGGAAGCACCAGCACTAAGGTATTGAGCGCAATGAATAAGGCCGTAATCAGCAACGCAATAAACCAGGTAGAACCCATTACTTCGGCCGCTCGGGCAGGGGTAGCCCCCGAGTAAGCTCGAATGAAAGCTGTAGTGAGGAAGCCCGCCCGGATGGAGTCCAACAGGCCTAGCATCGTAGTGAATAGTATCCACATACCCACTTCTTGCAGGTGTAATGACCGGAAGATGAGCGAAGAAGACAGTACCGACAAGCCGGCCATGACGACGTTGCCCGTAAGAGACAAGAAGTGGTTATTGTTCAGATAAGAGTAAATCTTACTATTTCGAAAGCGATTGATCATTCGGCGGAAGGCAAAACATCAGAGCAGATGTTAGTAGCTGTAGTAATAGAGTAGCTAATGATAGAGTTAATAAGAACTAGCGAGGCGTTTGAGGACCTAGCGATAGGATGATGCTGCTAACCAAGCATGCTAGCGTGGCGCCTTACACGCTTCATAATGCCTATTAGCAAGCCGCCATCTAATTGAATGCGTCGGTCAGTGGTCCATACGATAGCAGTTGGGTGCGTAACCTGGCAGAATTTCTTGCGAAACTTCTCTCGTAGCTTCACCCCGAGCCATCCGTCCTCATTGGTGCCAGGTGGGTGGTTGAAGCAGTCAACTGCTAAGCCTTCAGTGCGCCGAAAGGCCGAGTTGAACCCGTATATGTTCACAGCCTCCTCGCGGAAGCGCTTATTAATCCATTTGCTGACGTCCGACACGTATTCATACGCGAGAAATATTGGGCGCGGAATACCTGTAGTAGGCAAGAAAGAGAAGGTACCGTAAACCATACCTGTTCCATCGTGGTGCAATGGCTCTAGCATGCGGTCCACCCAGTCGGGTGGGTAAATGGTATCGGCATCAGCATTAAGCACGTACTTACCAGTAGCGCGCCGTAAGCCAGCATTGCGGGCCGGGGTAATACCCTGTGTAGTCTCGGTAATGCAGGTGGCGCCGGCACTAGTGCTTAAAGCCTCTGTCTCATCCTTGGAGTTATTATTAACAACAATGATTTCGACTGACTTGCGTGTAGTAGAGGCAGCCAGCGACGACAGCGTTTTCAATATATTTTCGGCCTCGTTGTAAGCCGGAATCACAATCGAAACCTCAGGAGTAGGCGAATACAGCTTTTGCAGCTGCGCTCGGATGGCCGCTATGCCGCTTTGTAGCACTTCCTTCGACTGGTTGTGCTTTTGAATGTTGGCAGGAATACTAATGGGGCGCATAAAAAGGAGCACTAGCCGGAATGAGAAAAAACAACGTGAGCAGAAGCGGCTGCCGGTCAAGATTAGGCACGCAAGTGCAGGTCGTAGTTGTACTTAAGCTGTCGATACACGGCACGCACCACGCCAACCAGCGCATTATCGCTTTGGCGCCAGTCGCTACGCTGCACCGTACTCGGCTCTGCCGCCGAGTTCTCTTGTAAGAAAAGGCTCTTAAAATCGTTGTAAAACAATGCTTTGCCTTTATTTCTGATGAAAGAGATACACATCAAGTATTCTGTCTTATCAGATTTAATTCCTTCCACATAACGCCCGAACTTCTGGGGGAAGGTGGTGCGGCGTAGGTGCGGATGGTCGCTGTACTGATAGATTTTGCCGGTATGCATAAACCAGGGTTTATAAAGCATTTCGGAAAACCCGTGCCCGCTAGCTTTAAGATAGGGGTAAGCATAATAAGCGTAGAAACGCATCATATCCACGTCAGGCTTGGTTTGCAGCGTGGCTAACGAGTGCTGAAATGCAGGCAGCAGTGCCTCCGTTGGCACAAAGTCTTCCTGCACGTAGAGTGTGTAAGGCGTGTGCACTGCATCCTGCCCTTTATTAAGATTATTGCCCAGACCTTTATTGGTAGGGGTAGTGATGAGCTGGAAGGGAAAGCGTAGCTGCAACTCCTGTAAAGCCTGCAAGTGTGGGGCAGGACTACAGTCGTCAGACACGACGATATCGCCAAACACAAAACCTAACTCCTGAAACGTCTCAAGGAGCCGCTCTAGCGATTTGCTACGGCGAAAATGCGTGATGAGGAGCGTAACGTCCGGAAAGTTATGGGTAAGCATAGGGGTAGGCAGCGGCTAGCGGGTAAAAGGATTACTGCGTGGCTACGCGCTGAGCCTTGGCCCAGGCAGCAGGCTGTGCCTTACGCACGTAGCGCCAAAAGCCCAGAAATACAGCAATATTCATCATCGTGAAATACATGGCTACCAGCAATGGCCCTGCCGGCTGCTGGCGAGCCGACCGCGCCCAACCCACCAAAGCCGCCGCGTAAAAGAGCAGCTGTGCTCCGAGTGCTAGCATGTAAAAAGCCGGCCCTACCGCAGCGAGGTAAGCCGTAATAGGTAAGAGTAAAAGCAACGCTAGAGGCGTCAAACTCCAGCGCAAAATGCGGTGCGATACATACAAGAAAAACACGATTGGCTGCGCAAATGGATTGAGCAGCGCACGCAAGCGCACCATCGACTGCCAACCTCCCGCCGCAATGCGGATTTTACGCTCCATTTCCTCCGTTACAGATGCTGAGGGCAGTTCCTGCGCGTAGGCAGCCGGCTCGTACACTACTTGGTGGCCGGCCTCCACAATGCGCATCGATTGTACAAAGTCGTCCAAAATTGTATCTGCTTCCAGCGGTTTAAACAAGGAAGTACGGAAGGAAACCAACTCGCCCGCCGCGCCCATTAAGCTGTAAATATCAGAGTCGCAACGCTTAAGAAACGACTCGTATTTCCAGTACAAGCCTTCGCCAGCCCCAGATGTACTGCCATCGCGAAGCACGCGCTTCTCACCCGATACAGCTCCTACTTTAGGGTCGGCATAGTGGCGCACCAATTCGTGAATTGCCTCAGGGTTGAGGGTCGTATTACAGTCCGTAAAAACCACGCATGGCGTGGTAACATAGCGAATGGCCCGGTTTTCGGCTACTGTTTTACCGCCGCGCTCGGGGGTATGTAGGTGCCGTACAGTGGGGTAGGCGGCTAATACGTCGGCTGAATTATCAGTTGAGCCATCCGTAATAAAAAGCAAGTGCAGCTTCTGCGGTGGGTAGTTAAGAGCTAAGCAGTTACGAACTTTTTCAGCTAAAATTCCTGCCTCGTTATAAGCCGGAACTACCAGCGTCACTTCAGGCTCAAATTCGCCGGCTCGTACGGAGTGCCGAGGGCCTCGCAAGCGTGCCCACGCCCACGCCACCACGCCGTAGCCTAGGTAAGTATAAATCACCAACCCAGCCAATAGCCAAAACAGAACAGTGAGTATAGGGGAAGTAGTAGTAAACATAGGCGCAACAATAATTTGAAAAACAACTAATAATTGAATACTTACAAAGCTGCGTAAAGCAAGTCGACGCTTGCTGCCCACGTATGACTCTGCGCAAAAGCAATGCGGCTAGCAGCCAATGACGCAGGCGATTGCTCACTTAGCGCCTGTTCTAATTGGGCTAGCCACTGCTGCTCGCCATCTGCCAGGTAAACGTGCTGCGCAAACAATTCCATGGTTCGAGTGTGAGTAGCTACCACAGGTTTACCCATAGCCAAATACTCATCGATTTTGAGCGGATAATTGCCGACGGTTACCTCGTTGACTACTTGCGGATTGATGCAAACATCGAAGTTGCTGACATAAGCGGGCAACTCTTCAGGAGCTTTGCGCCCTAAAAAATATACGTTGGGTAGGCTGTGCAACGCACTATGTTGAAAATCAGGATCTTCGGGTCCAACTAATACCAGGCTCCATTCGGGATGGCTACGCGCGATGGCTGAGAGCAAATTTATATCCAGACGTAAGCCAGTGAGTGAACCAGTGTATCCGATAATGGGGTGAGGAACACTAGCTAAAGCAGGGGGTAGGGCATGTGCCTTGGGTGCTTGGTACAGCGAAAGCACGCAGCCTTGACCAATATAATGACTGTGCTGCGGGTTGTGTTGCTGGGCATAGTCATTGAGATAAGCCGAATTAGAGGCAACTAAATCAGCCTGTTGCATTACCTGTGCCTCTACCCAGGGGCCATGGCGTCGGAAGTAGGGTACCGTTAACATGTAGTCGCGCAGGTAATACACGAACTTTATAGGCTGCAACTGACGTGGCAAATCCAAGGCGTGAAATACAATACCGTCCTGAAATAAGTAGTAAGTAGCAAATCCTAGCGCGTGAGTGGCCTTGCGAATACTTGCTGCTAATAGTTTACTGTTGAATTTATTGAGGGCGCTGAATAAGGGTTTTGAAGCCAGCCAGTTGACTGAAAGACATAGTGTATCGGGTGTGTATACCCACAGATTAGGCTCTACCTGTGCCAGGCCAGCCGTTTGGCCTAGCACCACGCGTAGTTTTTTACGCACTTCAGGCTTGCTATAGCCCCGCAAAAGGGTATTCACATCCAGCGGTATATTCACATACAACACCTGGTTTTGCTTAGCAAATTCTTTAGCCAGATTCTTGGCATTAGACCCAATGCCAAGGTCCCAGTTTTGCTGACAAACCATGATAATGTTCTGGTCTTTCATACCTTACTAAAAACGAGTAGAGCGCTTAGAAGAACTAGCGCGCAAGCCTTGTCGGATGCCAAAAAGCAAGCTGGCGAGGGCAGGTAAAAAAATAATAGACCAGGGCATAAGTAAAAATTACCGAAGCGTGGGCGTGTCAACGTTGGCCGGCGCGTGGGGGGTAGGCATGAAAGATGTCTTAGCTTTTTTCATTTGTAGCAATGCCAAGACCATGGAAACAAGTGCAAGGGGCAAATGCACAACAGCCCGAGCTACCTGCCGATTGTAAAGCCGAGCAGGTAGTGACAGCAGTAGTGCCAAGCTTGTACCGCCTAGCAACCCTGCCCAAAACAGTGGACCTGGACCCACAGGCCAGTCAGGTAAGGAAGAAAGAAAGAGAAGGCCTAACACCCCCAATAGTAAAATGCGCGGAACCAGCAGCGTTTGCAAAACCTTGTCGAAAAATTCGAAATTGCCCCGCATAAGTTGAGCCGGGCCTTCCCAAAAATACTTTTTCAAAAACTCAAGCTGAGCTGCCAACCAACGGGTGCGCTGAGTAGTGAATGCCTGGGAATTAGGAATCTTTTCGTCGTAAACGTAGGCCTGAGGAAGATAGCCTATCTTCAATCCGGCTTTCAGAATGCGAAAGTCCATCTCCTTATCCTCCCCCGGCGTATCACCAATGTCCTGCAGCAATTGCTTGACGAAAGTGTATTCGAAGGCCATACCTGAGCCAATTAAGGCCGCCGATAGACCTAGGCTGGCGTGACCTTGTCGATAGATATGGTTGTTGATTTCTTCGTTGCAGGCATCAAGCACTGCAAACGGAGAATCCAGGTTCTTAGCAGTGCGGTGTCCTTGCACTACCCGGTAGCCTGCCGCAAAAGCCTGATTTACCTGATTGAGAAAGCCGGGCGCCATCACGTTGTCCACGTCAAGCACTACAGCTACGTCGTAGTCAGCGGCCGGCAAGGCGGTTAGGGCAGCCAGTAGAGCTTTACCCTTCGTGCTTTTCTCAAAGACCACTTCCACTACCCCAATTCCTTGCTGCTGCAAGGCTTGCACAGTTGTTGGCCGCAAGCCATCCGCAATAACATGCACTTGAGCATTACCCGCATAGGCGTGGCGTTGCGCCAAAGGAGCTGTTTGCAGAATGACTTCGTCAGTATGGTAAGCAGGCATGAGTACGCACATGCGTCTGGCGGCTATAGCAGCATCTACCGGAAGAGGTGCCATCTTACGATGCCCAGCAATAGCGAAAAATAAAAGGTACAGGACGTTGAGTAGCAAGAATATGCCTACTGCATACAGCACTCCCGACAGAATAGCTAGTAGAATGCTCATGATAAATAGTGGTTCTGATGAACATTCCGTGCGCCGAAGTGCCATTTCAACCCGCGAAATAGCGCTCGCAAATAGTTCTGCTGCAGTCGTAGCCCAAATACTAAGCATTGCTTTGGAACAGCTACGAAGAGAAAGAACAGCGCGCCACTCCAAAATCGCACGCCTTTAGCGTTGCGTCGCAGAAAAAGCAACCGATTACGATACATATAATAAGTACGTAAAACGGAGCCTTGGCCTACCGATACCGACTCTTTGTGGTACACTGTAGCATTGCCCACGTAGTAGCAGTGATAGCCAGCCCGCTTAATCATCTCGCACCAATCCAACTCTTCATAATAGAGGAAATATAGATCGGGCATTAAACCAGCCTTACGAATCACTTCCATTGGCACCATCATAGCAGCTCCGTGCGCCAAGGCAGTTTCAGAGGATGTGTTGTGCTGGCCATGATCTTTTTCCATGAGCCCAACTGTGACACTACGTCCCGTCCACGGGTTGATACCACCGCAGCCCGCGTATTGAATTAAATCGTCGGTGCCATAGAATATGAGCTTCGGGGAGGCTACACCAGCTTGCGGAGTAGTTTCGAACAATTCTACTAAAGGCTCCAAAAATCCTGGAGTTACTTCTGTGTCATTGTTAAGAAACAGTAAATACTTGCCCTTAGCCTCTACAATACCTAAGTTATTACCACCGGCAAAGCCCAGATTTTCGGCTGACCGAATAAGCTTAACATGCGGGAACTGCTCGGCAATCGGTTGGACTTCAGCTTCAGGCGAAGCGTTATCAACTACGATTACCTCCACATTTGGGTAAGTAACTGTTTGCAGCGACGCCAGCATATCGCAGGTCACGCTCGCTTGCTTGTAGTTGATAGAAATAATAGAAACCAGCGGCTTATTCATGAATAAGTAGACGGGCCGAACAAGAAGCAAGGACTGGTCTAGAAAGAAAAATGCTCAAAAAAACGTGGTGCGCTAATAGTAGCGCGCCTGATAAAAGGCAAGTAGTAGGGTGGGAATATTAGAGTAGGATAGGCCAGCACTTTGCTTAAACTACTGCCTAGGGCAGGGACCAATGACCTAACTAAAGACCTCTTCTGCATGGTGCGGAGCTACACCTGCTAGCACTACCTCTACGGGTGCTGTAGTAGCTGCGCGCAGCCGCTCCACTGTCTGGTGGTCGGTTGCCCGCCACGCCCGATTAGCCGGAACGGTCAGGAAAACCAAGTGCAACTGCCGAAGCACGCCTACCGGTACAGCCTCTTCGCGGAGAGCCGGAAACTCAATCAAAATGAGCTGTACGTCGGGCCCACTATTCTCCGTCATCCGCTTCGGAATAGCGTGCTGAATAAGTTGATCAAGCTGCCATCCTTGCACGGCTGCCATCTCAGCCTGATAGAAAAGGGAAGGTACTTCATCCTCCGGCTGCTCCTCACGCTCATCAGTGCCAGGGTAAAGCACAAGAGTAGGTACGCCCATTTGGTGGCAGCGCTGGGCCAGAGTTTGACAAAGAGTCGTTTTAGCTGTCTGCTGCTGCACACTGAATATACCTACCACAAAGGGTGTAGGCGCTGGCGGCGTGTTGGCTTGCAAGATGATATGACGTACCAGTTGGTCGAGGCTACGCTGCTGCGAGGCTGCGAGCAATTTCGTAGGAGCAGCGGGAGCATCTAGTAACATTCCGGCCACAGGTAAGCCAATGCGTTGAGCAGCCACTGAAGGCCGTTTGAGCGAACGATCAAGCAAGCCAAGCCCTAAAACCAAACTAGCCACAAAGAAGAAACCGCCTGCACCACTTGCAAGCACTAGAACTAGCAGCTTGCTGGTTTTGGGCCGCAGTGGCAAGTTTGGTGGGTCAATGATTTTTAGGTTTGAAGTGAGCTGAGTATTCTGCTGAGTAGCCTTGCTAGCTTCTAAGCTAGCCAATACATTGAGGTAGGCCTTTTGAGCCAACTCTATTTCCCGCTCGTTTCGCTTTTGTACGGCGCCGAGGGGTGCCATCCGCTGATACTCTTTATTGAAGTCCTGCATACGCTTGGACATCACATTTAACTTGGCGCGGTATGACTCAACCTGTATCATGTCCTGTACCCATTCGTTCAGTAATTCCTTGTTTGGAATACCTTCCACGCTATTAGTATGTGCATAATATTTGTCGACGCTATTCTGCATGTCCTGAGCTAGCTTGTCAGCTTCGGCCTGCAGTTCTTTGGTTTTAGCGGTGTTCGGGCTCTCGCTGGTTTGGGTAAAAAACTGCTGGTCAGTTAATGCTGTAGTAACTCTTCCCAACTTTTGCCGTTGGGCCATCAACTGGTTGCTACTTAAAAGACCTGACTGCCGCCCTCCAAGCCGCTGATTAATTGCTTTAAGAGCAGCTTGAGCACCAGCATATTGCTGGCTAAGGTCGCTGTACTGGCCAGCCAGTGCATCCTTATTAGAAGCCACTCCCCTAGACTGCTCATCGTAATTAATGATGTTATTATCCCGGTTGAACGCCAAGTTGGCGTTTTCTGCTTTATCTAAGCGCGCTTTTACGCGGGTAAGTTCTTGCTCGTAATATGCAATGACAGAGCTTGTTTGGCCTTCCCGAAGATTTTTTGATTCCGCCAGAAATACCTGCGTAAACAGGCGCAAAGCGGTCTGACATAGTTCAGGGTTATATGACTCAAACTCTAAGCGAATGAGATCACTTGAGGCCACGCGCGAGGCCGTTATTTTATTTAGAGACGCTAACGAGTAAGCCGGGTTACTAGAGCTTAGTAAGCTGTAGACTTCGTTGGTATTGTTGGCTTTCGCATACCGATGCACCGAATCTAGCGTGGCCTCCTGGGTGGGGCCAGTTAAGCGGTGGCGTAGGGCGGCAGGTAAACCATCACGCAGACTCTCATAGGGCGCAACATTGAGCAAAGCTGGGTCTTGCTGGGTCTGCCATAGGTGAGTAGCCAATAGCTGATAAATAACCTCCTCTTTGGTAGAACGGGCCGTAATTAGATTGACCAGGTTGTCAAACGCATTGCTAGTAGTCGAATAGTCAGTTGCCGCATTTCCAGTGAGCGTGTAACCCGAAGCAATACCAGTGTAAATGGTAGTATCGGAGCTGTACGTTTGGGGTAAGTGCCGAGCAAAATAGTAGGTTGATGAGCTCAGTACTATTGGCACCAGAAGCAATAGCAACCAGTGGCGGGCTAGTAAGCGCCATACATCAGAAAAGCTCATTGGGCAGACATTATAGTTGAAATCTTGGCACCCGTGAGGACTTCAAGAAGCATAAACGACGTTTCATACTGGCTGCGTGCCGTTTCTAATCCTAACGTAGCCGAGTTTAACTGTGAAGTGGCTGACGAGAAGTCTGGCAGTGCTACCTGGCCCTGACGGAACTGCTTCTCCGTCAGACGATAGCTGCTTTGCGCAGTTACGTAAGACTCTTGCTGCAACGTTAGTATCTTTTTGGACAGTACTACGTTTTGGTAGAGCTGAATCACAGTTTGACGAATCTGGTCTTCTCTTTCCTGGCGGTTTACTTCATTACGCTGGAGATTCAGTTTGTCGCGCGTAATCAAGTTGTGACGCGTAAGCAGTTGTCCTAGCGAAAGCGCTACGCTTAGCCCAGTCGAATAACGACTAGCATAATTTGAGGTAAACTGCGTAGGATTGGTGGGGTCAGGCGTAGCAATACCACCTTGGTTACCGTAGCTATAAGTACCTCCTGCACCTACTGCACCTAAAATTCCTTTTTTAGTAATTTGTAAATCTTGTTGAGCACCAATCTTTTCAATATCAAGCAGTTTTATCTGGGGCGAATGGCGTATCACCGCTGCTGTGAGCAGGGGTAAAGCCACTGAAGGCGATTCAAAAAAAGTGGTCTGCCAGGCTGGAACCGGGTCAGAAGTAGTCTGTGCTTTGGCGCTACCCCCTAGCAAAGCCAGCGTCAGCGCCAAGGCGCCTAAAAGCGTGTTCTTCATACGTTCTCTTTTTGAAACAAAGCGGGAATAGTTTTTAGAATAATCCGGATGTCGTTGCTTAACGAAAAATTGCGGGCATACTCGTTATCAAGTTCTTTACGCTCCTGCTCCGACTGCCCACCGCTTTGACCGCGTCGGCTCACTTGCCATAGTCCCGTGATGCCAGCTGGCGCCAAAAAGCGCTGCGAATGTTCATCTGTTAGGAGCTTTTCTGCTTCGTACAGAGGTAATGGGCGATTGCCTACTATAGACATATCTCCCCGTAGTACGTTGTATAACTGAGGTAACTCATCAATACTCGTATTGCGCAAAAAGCGACCAATACGCGTAACGCGTGGGTCATTCACAATTTTGATAAAGGCTGGCGTTTCGCTAGCTTTTTGCTGCGTGCGGTATTGCTTTTCACAAATAACTTGCCCGTGCTCATCGATGAGTTGCTGTAAGCATTTAGTACCTGCAGCTGAACAAGTGGCACACAATTCACTTGGCATAGCCGCCATTTCGGGCGCAACCACTGGTTGGTACTGGTTCAGATTCTTCATCGTTTCCAGCATCTTGTCAGCGTCAGACCGCATCGAGCGAAGCTTCCAGAATTTAAATACCTTGTAGCCAGCCCCTACTCGGTAGGAATAGTAAAAGATTGGGCCACGAGATTCCAGCTTGATAAGTGCTCCCACCAACAAGAATAGCGGCGACAGTACCAGCAACGCTCCACCAGCTACAAGCATATCCATAATGCGTTTGCTTTGTGGCATTCGCAAGCCACTCATGCTTACTACATTGCTTGGCAATGCGCGTGGCCGAACCAGAAAGTCAAGCCGAGTGAGTAGATATGACTGACTTGTGTCTTGTACGAATACGTCGCTACCACCAATCTCTAGTATCAATGACCGAAGGCCAGGCGCAATGTCTGTTTTAGTCAACCATAGAATAGGCTGCGTCAAATTTTTCTCGTTGCGTAACATCCGCATCAGACGGAGTCCAAGCGGTGAACCGGGGTCGGCTGCGTTGAGAATAGCACTGAATGCAGGTGGCTGCTGCGCGCAAATAGCTAAAGCCTGAGCAGGGGTAGTAGCTACTAGCAAATCCAGATCCTGGATGTAAGCTTGCTGAAACTCACTAGCGGCCTGCGGGGTATCAGTTAAAAATAATACCGAAAGGCGACCGGAAGCTAGTTCCATATGCGTATGCGATTTAGCATTTTTTGGATACGTAAGCTAAGCTCTTCCGGATTGAAAGGCTTTGCTAAATAATCGTCGGCGCCGGAACGAAGACACTCAATCTTAGTGCTTGTATTGTCTTTGCCCGATAGGATTATGAGGTTCGTATCGCGATGTAATCCACTGGCGCGCACCTGACGCACGAAGGCCAAACCATCCATGATAGGCATGTTGTAATCGGCCACTATCACGTCTGGGCTGTTGCCAGCTTGCAGCCATTCCATGGCTTCCAGGCCATTAGATTTCAAAACTATGTCGAAGTCTTGGCTGAAATAATGTTGTAGCACAAGCCTAATGGCTGGCTCATCATCAACAATCAAAAGTGTCTTTTTCATGGATAGTAAGTCTTTGTCATAAATGAATATAAGTAGAGTATAACGCAGCTAAACGGTGGGATAAGTAGCTGAGCCTGCTTTTTTGCGCGGAAAAAGGCAATGTGGTCTAAAGATACTTCAAAAAAAAGACTTCAAAAGCAAAAACGGTGGAGGGAATAGTTTAGTAATACTGACCAGTTTGTATATTCAGAAATTACACTGACGCAAAAAAAACGTTCTTAGAGAGGGCTAAAGAGAACCTTTTGAAAGATAAAACGGATGGCAACTAGCTATTGCATAATTGAATAGAAGTAGGATAAGGTGCCAAAGGAAGTCAGCTGATTTTGCGTGCTAAATTTCAAACCTCAATGAGTTTGTGGCAGAAGAGCTAGTTTTTGTTTAAAAATATCACAGAATAATTCTGTGGCGTTCACTAGCGAGTTGATGAACGGCTGGAATTCACTACGCGAAGCCTGCCGTTCCGCCATTTGCTCTATTTGCCGAAGCTGGGCTACTTCTGGCTGAATATTGAAGTTGCCGAATGTGGTTTTTAGGTGGTGAGCTTCTCGGATGATAGCTACCCAGTTGCGATGGTCAGTAGCCTCCTGTAGAGCCTGTACCTGCGCTGGGACGGTGTTGATAAATATCTCCAGCAGCTTACCTACAAAATCATCGTCATCGGCCAAGCGACCAAACATCTTAAGATCATAGTAGTGGTCCGACGCTGCCTGTTCAGGAAATACTTCCTGGCCGGAGAGCTGAGGGGCGCGGCGGCTTACTTGTGCTAGAATGTTGTAGAGGGCGGCTTCATTATAGGGTTTAGTAAGGTAATCGCTAAACCCAAGTGTTTGGTAAGAGCCAGCATCCACTTTAACAGCATCTGCGGTAAGCGCCACAATAGGCGTGTGCTGATTGAGGCCAGGCTCAGACCGCAGCCGAGCAGTTGCTTCTAGGCCGTCAAATTGAGGCATTTGTACATCCATTAAAATGAGGTCGTACTTGGTCCGGTTCGCTTTGGTAAGTGCATCGGCGCCATTTTGTGCAACGTCGACTTTGGCCTGCCATTGGCCCAGCATAGCTACCTCAATAAGCTGGTTGATAGCATTGTCCTCGGCCAGCAAAATAGTCAAGCCCTGAAGTAGGTCGGGCTGCTGAATGATAACTGTTTCTTGACGCTGCGGCTCCTCACTTATTTTATAAGGAATAGTGAAGGAAAAGCTTGTACCCTCTCCTAGCATACTGCGAACGCCAATATGGCCATGCTGTAGCTCAACCAGGTTTTTACAAATAGTAAGTCCTAGACCAGTTCCCCCATAGAGACGAGGAATGCTACTGTCGGCCTGTTTAAAGCTCTCAAAAACTTGCCCAAGCTGACTCTCGTCAATGCCGATACCGGTATCGCTTACACTTAGCGTGACGGGTAGGCTAGTGCTACTCCACTGGCTAGTATCGAGGGTGATGGTAATGACGCCGCGCTGCGTGAACTTTATGGCATTACTGATCAGGTTTACAAGTACCTGCCGGAGACGGTAAGGGTCACCCTGTACCATAGGCAAAGGCTCGTCGAAGCCTACGTAGCGGAGTAGTAAGCCTTTCTCGTCCATTTTGAAGGCGAGAGAGCGTACAGCATCGCGTACGGTTTTGTGCAGGTCAAACGGAATGTCTTCTAGGCTAATATGGCCCGCCTGTAGCTTGATGAAATCCAGAATGTCGTTAATAACTACCAGCAGGTTTTCAGTGCTGGTTTGAATCATCTCGGCGTAGTCAGCCTGTTCGTCTGAAAGCGACCCCTTGCGCAGCAGCTCAGCCAGACCCATGATGCCGTGCAGTGGCGTGCGCAACTCGTGGCTCATGCTAGCCATAAATACCTGGCGCGCCTGCACAGCCTCTTCCGCTAGGCGATTAGCTCGTTTTAGGTCGGTAATATCAGAAGCAAAAGTTACAATGCAACGTGACCCATCGGGTTGTACCAACGGCGTTTTGGTAGTATAATACCACACCGTTTGGCCATTTGGCAACTGGTAGCACTCCTCAAAGGAAATTGCTTCGTCGAAAGAAGTAGCAGGCACGGTAGACAAACGCACTTGCTCGCTTAGCTGGCGATAGCGTTCATTGAGAAGCAGGCAGGTACCAGCCTCATCCTCCACATAGATAAGGTTGGGGCTATTATCGATAACCTGGCGCACCAGCGGCTGCTGATTAGCAGCCACTATGCTAGTGGCTGTTCCAAGCTCGTTAGGTTCGCTCGTCACTGCTGCCAGCTGGGCCTGCAAGCGCAGCACCTCCGCCTCGGCTGCCTCGCGGCGCTGACGCTCGATATTTAAAAGTAATTCTAGACTCATAGAACAGGTAAACTAGCGGATAGGAGCCGGCGGATGGCGCTATAAATGCTCAAGCAAAGATTTTCTGGGTATGCTACTACTAACGGACTATCAAGGGCGGAAAATGTACTACTCAAAAAGGCGGCCACTTTTGATTGTGTGTAGTAGCGATTTTATTCAGAGGAGCAGATAAGCTAGACAGTAACTGACCTGTTTGAAGAGAGAACGAATAAATTTAAGAATATTTTCCTGGTTGGCTCAGGTGCTTTAGCTTCAAGAGTGTGTCATTATGCCTTCCGCGTTTTCTCATCCGGCACTGATTATTCCGCTTTTACGCTCTAGGCGGCGGTTTACCTGACATTCGGCCACGTGTTTAATCACCGGTAGTATGGCCCCCTACTGTGAAAAATTTCTGCGATTTCACTTAGCTAGTGGCCACAGCCATATGCTCAGTAGCGTCTTCTACTTCAGCTGCCCGGTGGCGTTGGTGCTGGCTTTCGCCTTTTACCTGCTAGTGCGCAAACCGTTACGGATGCATTTACCCCCGGTGCTTTACCGGCGACTAGAATGCTTCACTTCTGTCGACTGAGTGGGATACTTCCGAAGGTACTACCAGGGCGTCATATTGAGCATTGTTGTGGGTGTGCTACTGCATTTGTTTTGGGATAGTTTCACACAATCAAGCCCACAATTAGAAGCTATTTTTCCTGTTTTGCCTCGCTTGGTAGGGGTAGAACAGCATTCTTTTTTCTTCTGGATAACTATACTGAATTCTATACTTAGCGGGGAGGTCATCTGTTGGGTAGTATGGCGCATGCCTATGCATTATCAAGGGCTAGTACCCATCACAGCGACCGCGATGCGGTACTGAATTATTGCGGAGCTTACAACTAGGGTGCTCACCACGGAGTGGCTGCTCGTGGTAGACCCCGAGTTTGTGGATAGCGGCATTGCCGCGATTTCAGCCAGGCTGTTTGGCATCGTAGTAGCTTCACTTTACACCTGGTATGCCCAGCGAAGGCTGATGCACCAGTGAGCCAGCAGCCCTACCCCCTTTTGATTGGTAAATAAAGTCATGCCCAATGCTATAAGTACCTGCCAAAACGGGCCACTACTTCGCTGCTATGCGAGGTAGTGGCCCATGAAACTGACTAAGCAGGTGGTAGCCCGCGGCTACTAGAAAATAAGCCCGCCGGTGAGGCTAACAGTGAAACGGTTGAAGTTGGTGGTTACAACGGGCGAAAAGGTACTGGCCAATGTATAAGGCGAATATTGGTCCTTATAGGCCAGGTATACCCCTGCGGCATCTACAAAGAAGCTCTTGGTGCGCAAGCCTAGGCCGCCAGTGAAGTAGTTCTGGGTACGGGCAACCGATGAGGTGCCGCTGTAGGGATTGGCGTAGCGTGCGTAGCCCAGGCGAGCCCGAAAAATATCGAAGCGCCCTTCGACCCCGGCACGTACGTTTACTACGTTGCGGTAGCCATTACTGATTTGCTCATTTGTATTGGTGAAGTCGCCACCGCCGTTTTGGTCACCGCTCTGGGTGTTGAAGCGCGTTTGGCCATAGTCAACGTATTCGACATCGCCCGTAATAAAGCCGTACTTATTCAGCAAGAAGGCAATACCGCCATTGGCTCGGAAGGGGGTAGTAACGCTGTAGTTGTAGGTGCCCGGCGTAGTGGAGAGCACATTCGACAAGCTGCTCGGTGCGTAAGACGAAGTAAGAGTCGTATTGTACGAGTCCTCCAGCGCGATGTAAGTAGGCGTTTGCACTGAAGCACCTATGCGAAACGCATCAGTAGCCCGGTAGATGAGGCCCAGGCGGGCATTGATGCCGGTGCCGGTCGTTTTGAGATAATCTTGGTAATTAAAATCCTCATTACCGCCCGAGCCTTCGCTAAACGTAGTGGTGCGTGTACGCGTGAGCGAAACAATGCCCACGCCGAAACCGATGTAGAGCTTATCGCGGTAGCTTGCGCCGTAGCCCAAGTCGAACTGTGACATAGAGCCTTTGCTGATTACCGTTTCATTCTGCTGAATAGTGCCCGTGCGCAGGGGGGTAGCCGCCCGATAGATAGAATCACCTACTGCTCCGCCTGGTCGGCGCACTTTAATGAAATCAGTTAGGAAGTTGCCATATGCTAAGCCATCCAGGTTGGTATAGGTACCAGCCCCATCTTGGGCTCTAATGCCCTGTACGGCATTTTGATAAGCAGGCGTGGTGTAATTACCATAGCCACCGGGCTCGCGCAAAAACTGGAAGAAGGAGTGGTCATCGTCCGTGTTGTTGCGGTAGCTGAATGACTGGTTGAAATCAGCCAAGCGTGTAAAACCCAGGGCAAAGGAGCCACCGCGCCAGTCGCTGGAGTTGTCACTATCGGGTCGGCGGTTGGAAAACACAATGCCCGCGCTGGCCACGTGAAAGCTATTGGCTGTCTGGTTCAAGCTGCCCGTGCCGGTAAGGGAAGCTGCATTGGCAACTGGCGTCGAGTTGGCATTGCCAAAGCCGACGCCGGGAGTGAAGGTAATTTCCGACTTTGTGAAAAAGCCTAGGCCCGCAGGGTTGCTAGTGAGGTTGCCAAAATCGCCGCCCAGGGCCACATTGGCGCCGCCGAGGCCCAACGTGCGCGCAGTGCCGGCGGGTGCCTGGCGCGAGTAAAGCAGGGCATCATCGGCGTAGTTGCCTTGGGCATGCGCTACCTGGCTGCTTCCTAAAAAACCGCCTAGCAACGTAGCCAGGCCCATAAATGCGTGCTTCATACAGAAAAGAATGGGGCAAAAAAGAGCCGGCCCGAAGGACCGGCTCAAGGTTAATTAAGCAAAGTCAATACGAATAGGCCAAAGCCAGGTTGAGACAGGGGGGTAGGGCCTAGCGGCCACCCCGGCGGCCACCGCCACCACCGCCGCCGCCACCAAAGCTACCCCCACCACCGCCGCCACCAAAGTTGCCGCCGCCGAAGCTGCGAGCAGGCTGGGGCTGCGTGTAGGTGGGTTGGTTATAGGTGCGCTGCTGAGGTTGGTTGTAAGTAGGCTGGCTATAGCTACGCTGCTGGGTGCCAGCATTGTTATACTGAGATTGGTTGTAGCTGCGACGCTGGGCGCCTTGGTCGCCACCAGCCGTAGTGCCTGGGCTAACGCCAGTTCCGTTACCAAAGAAGCCACTAAAAAAGCCCCGGCGGCCAGCAGCCTGCGCCTGTGGTACAGCGTTAGTATTTTGCCCAGCAGTAGCACCGGGGGTAGAGTACGTAGGCTGACCTACTACCTGGCCACCGCCAAAGTTGGTAGCGGCCCGGCCGGCTTTGCTAGCCGACTGGTTGTAAGCAGGCTGGCCAGTAGCCGAGTTGGAAGTAGGGGCAGGCGCTACTACACCGCCCGTAGAGTATGTGCTAGTAGCGCGGCGGCCATTCATGTTGTTGATGGCGTTGGGGTCAGCAGCGGCGGCATTGTTCATGACCGAGCCGCCACGACCACCGCGCGGGCCCACCAAGACAGGGTTAGCTCCCGAGCCAGTACGCGTGCCGTTGGCATAAATAACGGGTCGGCTGTAGCCACCACCGTAGTAAGAATCGTAGTAGCCACCCCGGCCATAACCGTAGCCATATCCACCGTAGCCAAAGGGCGAATAGCCAAGGCCATACGGATAGCCAAAGCCGCCAAATCCACCAAAGCCGTAGCCAAACCCAATGCTTAGGCCCGAACCAAAACCATAGCCAAAGGGAGAGTAAAACGACGAATAGAAGGGGTCGTAGAAACTACCGTAAGGTGAGCCAAAGCTGCCCAGGCCGTAGCTAAAGGGAGAATACCCATAGCCAAAAGCGCTGGCGTAGCCATAGGGTGAGCCGTAGTAAGAAGGCGATACAGCATAGGTAGCGCTCGGCGAGTAGTTGAACGAGCTAACGCCTGGCCCAGTATAAGGCTGGCCAAAGCCGCCAGCGTTATAGGCCGAGTAGCTGTCGTTGTAGTAGTCGCTGCCAGTAGCGGCCTGGGTGGTGCCGCCTTGGTAATCGGGGTTGGCATCTTCCGTAGTGGCCACGCTAGCGGGCGTAGTATCGTCTAGGGCGCGGGCCGGAATGGTGCCACTGGCCCCAGACGTGCCATTGCCGCTGTACACGCCAGCAGGCGAGCCTACGGCCGTAGTATGGTCCTTAGAAGAGTAATAAACGCCGTCGGTCTCCGTAGAGGTCGTCAGCGCCCCGGTGCTGGCACACCCGCCCAAAGCGAGCAGCGCCAGAGCCGGCAACGTGGCGGTGAGCAGGTTTTTCATAACTGAAAAGCGAGTATTCAGCAAAACGCTGAGTGGATGAGTAAAATAAAATCGGGATGATTGCAAGCTAGGTGAAGTCCAAGCCCTGCGGCCCGGCCCAAAAAGAACGGCTTAACCTGGTATCCTTCGTGTCGGTGCTCCTTGCTATAACGTAATTTCGCCCCAAAACGGTGCCTTTTTAATAAAGTTACTGTTACAAATCTTACACCACTCTCGGCCGGCTGCCCAACGCAATCGGCTGATAGGTTTTTAGATGCTATTATGAGCAAAAAGTTGCCTACCCGCCAGGAAGATTATTCAGCCTGGTACAATGAGTTGGTCAAGCGAGCTGGCCTCGCCGAAAACTCGGCCGTGCGCGGCTGCATGGTCATCAAGCCCTACGGCTACGCCATTTGGGAGAAGATGCAGCGCCAACTCGACGACATGTTTAAGCGCACCGGGCACGAAAATGCCTACTTCCCGCTGTTCGTGCCCAAGAGCTTATTTGAGGCCGAAGAAAAAAATGCGGAAGGCTTCGCTAAAGAGTGCGCCGTGGTAACCCACTACCGCCTCCAAACCGACCCCGACCGCCCCGGCAAGCTGCGCGTAGACCCCAACGCCAAGCTCGAGGAAGAGCTCATCGTGCGCCCCACCTCGGAAGCCATCATCTGGAGCACCTACAAAAACTGGGTGCAGAGCTACCGCGACCTGCCGCTGCTCATCAACCAGTGGGCCAACGTGGTACGCTGGGAAATGCGCACCCGCTTATTTCTGCGCACCGCCGAGTTTTTGTGGCAGGAAGGGCACACCGCTCATGCCACCGCCACCGAGGCCGTAGCCGAAACCCGCCAGATGCTCGACGTGTACGCCGAGTTTGCGGAAGAGCACATTGCCCTACCCGTCGTGAAGGGCGTAAAGACAGCCAACGAGCGCTTTGCCGGGGCCGAAGACACCTACTGCATCGAGGCGCTAATGCAGGATGGCAAGGCCCTGCAAGCCGGTACCAGTCACTTCCTGGGCCAGAATTTTGCCAAGGCATTCGACGTGCAGTTTCAGACCAAAGAAGGCGGCCTGGAGCACGTATGGGGCACGAGCTGGGGCGTGAGCACGCGCCTGATGGGTGCGCTCATAATGGCCCACTCCGACGACGAAGGCTTGGTGCTACCCCCCAAGCTGGCGCCGATTCAGGTGGTCATTATCCCGATTTATAAGACTGGCGAGCTTGATGCGTTGCTCGAGCGCATCCGGCCCATTCAGCAGGGCCTCGTGGCCCGCGGCATTTCGGTGAAAGTGGACAGCCGCGACACCGAGCGGCCGGGCTTCAAATTTGCCGAGTGGGAGATGAAGGGCGTGCCCGTGCGCCTGGCCATCGGCGCGCGCGACCTTGATGCTGGCACCGTAGAAGCCGCCCGCCGCGACACCAAGCAGAAGCTACAGTTGCCCCTGGCCGACGTAGTAGATAGTGTGGATAAGCTGCTGAATGACATTCAGCTCAGCATCTACACTAAAGCGAAGGCCTACCAGCAGGCGCACACTACCCGCGTCGAATCCTACGACGAGTTCAAGAAAATTCTCGATACCAAGGGTGGCTTCGTAGTGGCGCACTACGACGGTACTTCCGAAACCGAAGACCGCATCAAGGACGAAACCAAAGCCACCGTGCGCTGCCTCCCCCTCAACGAAGCCGATGAGGACGGTGTGTGCATCGTGACCGGCCGACCAAGCGCCCGCCGCGCCTGGTTTGCCCGCGCCTACTAGTATTGGCAATCAGTACACTAAAGGCCAACGGGGCCTGTCGTTCAAATGAAAGAACGGCAGGCCCCGTTGGCCTTTAGTGTACTGATTACAGTTTCTCTTCCAGCCACAAAAAGCCAGCAGCCAGCAAAAACAGCCCGAAGAACCAGCCCGCTGGCCACGGTTGCTGCACGGTGGTAGTAGCCGCTGGTGCCTGGCTAGCCCTACCCCCCGCCGCGCGGGCAACTAATGCTTGCTCGCCAGCGCGCAACGCCGGTCCGCGCCAAGCGGTCGAGTCGTACACGTAGAAGCGGTGCACTGTGCGACCCGGCCCGCGCACCTGGTGCCAGCCCGCCGTGGCGGGTCAGTATTCGGCGGTGCTCCACTCGGGTAGGCGAGTGTCTTGGGCCAGTGCTAAAGCCACGGCCGGACCGCCTACTAAGGCTTGTGCAGTGGGGAGAGGGGTAGGGCGCGGGCCCGCCAGCCGCAGCGTGAGCGGCTGGCCTGAGTGGGGCCAGCGGCTCAGGGTCAGCCAGGTGGCGGCCGGCGCGGGTGGTGGCGTGGCCGCCGTCAGCAGCTGGCTCCAGAAGGAAGTGTAGGCTGCCGTTTGCCCCTGCAAGGCCCAGCGGAAGGTTTCAGGCACTACCGATACTACTACCGCACCCAAGCCGTAGCGCCGTCCGGCCGCCACTAGTGCCCCGCCCGGACCTGTAATGAGTGGCCGCAGCGTAGCCCCTGGCTGCAACCGCGCTGGCAGTAGCGCCCGTACCGGGGCTGGCGCATCAGACCAGGCCAATGGCTGCGCCACCGCCCCGGCTATCGGCAACGGCTGCACCACAAAAGCAGCGCGGGCAGGCACAGCCGCCGGTAGGGGAGTAGGGTCGGCGAGCAATACTAGCCCCAGGCGGCCCTGCTCGATGGCGGCCCGCAATGTTTGATTCTCGCCGGGGGGTAGGGGCGCCAACGTGGCGGCATCGGCCACTACCACCGCGTAGCGGGCCAGCAGAGCCGGCGTAAGGTGGTCGAGCGCCTGCGGCGGCTGGTTCACAAACTCGGTTTGCACCAGGCCGCGGCTCACGCCGGTGCGCAGGGCCACGGCCCGGCCTTGGGTAGCAAGGTTGTTTTTCAGAAACTTAAACTCGAAGCCTGGCACGGCAGCCAGCAGTAGCACGGCCGGCCTGGGCGTAGTTGTGATTTCCAGTGGCAGCGGCTCCGTGGCCACCGAGCCGGCCCGACGCAGCACCACGGCGTAGCGCGCCAAGCCGGCTGCCCGCGGCTGGTAGCTGAGGCGGAAGCTGCCGCCGCCGGTCAGCCGCACCGAGTCGCGCCCGGCCCCTTCGGCGTGCAGGCTCACCCAGGCCGGGCCGCTGCCTGTCACCGTGCCCTCTACCTCGAAGCGCTGGCCCAGTGTGAGGTGCTGTGGCCAGCTGGCTGCCTCAAACCCCACGAAGGCCGGCCCAACGTGGCGCACCACGGGCACCGTGCCTAGCGTTGGCAGCTCGGTGGGGGGTAGGCCTTCGCCCAGCAGGTGCAGGCGGCGCAGTGTGGGGCGCTGCTCGGCCAGGGCCAGCAGGCTGCCCAGCGCCTTGGCGCGGGCGGGGGGCGGGGTGCCATAGGCCCACACGGGTGTGGCCCGGCCCAGGTGGCGCAGCAGCTGGCGCAGCGTATCGGGCTGGTAGCCAGGCGTGAGTACGATGGCTTCGGCCCGCGCGGCGGCTACCTGCTGCTGCGGAGGGTAGGCCGCGAAATATAGCGCCAGCGGGGCTGCCAGACTAGCCAGCACCCGAAGCCCCAGCCGGCGCCGGTCGGCGCGGCGTAGCGCGGCCCAGCTTAGGCCCAAGGCCAGCAGCCCGCAGGCTACGGCGATTAGTAAGGAAGAAGGAGTCGGCAAGGAGATGGTTTCGCGCAGTGTTTCGCGGGATTAAAACGCAGTGTTTTGCAAGTGCTAAAGCGGGCTTCTGAACCTGGTAAAAAATTGAATTTCAGCAAGTAGTTAAGAAGGAGATTATCGCCCTAGCTCCTGGAAGTAACGCCGGGCTAAGCGGTCGGGCGTGGCGGCTGGGGCAGCAGTGGGCACGGGCGCGGGCAGTAGGTCGGTGAGGGCGCGCTGGGCGGGTGCCAGGCAGGTAGCGCAGGGCACGCGGCCGGCGCGGGCATCGGTGGCCAGCTGGCGCAAGGCACGCAGCGCTGGCAGGTAGAGGCCAGGCTTTTGCAGGGCGGCCTGGGCCAGGACTGCGCCGGCTTGCTCTAGCGCAGGGGCATCGGTGGGGCGGGCGGGGCGACCGTTTTGGGCGGTGGCCAGCCAGCGCAGGGCGGCACGCACGGTGGGCTGCGTGGCCGGGGCGGCTACCGTGGCTTGCAGATGCGGCGCGGCGGCCCCTTTCAGCTCGCCGGTGAGGCGCAACGTGGCCTCGGGCAAGGGGGTAGGGGTGAAGCCAGCTTTCTTGACGTAGGCGCGCGTTTGCTGCTGCACTTGCTTGAGCAGGCGCAGGGCGCGGTACTCGTAGGGCCGGGCCGCGGCGGGCTGGCCCGTGCGCAGGCGCAGCTCGGCGGCCCACATCTCGTCGAGCACGGCGTGCAGCTTAGCCTTCACGGCGGGCTCCAGGAAGTCGGCCGTTTCGGCGTCGTCGTGCTTGTGCATATAAGGGTCCATGAGCGCATCGGTGGCCGCGGTGGGCGATGCGTTGCGGCCGTTGGGCGCTTCGGCGTGGTGGTCGTGGTCATCTTCGGCCGCGGCGGGGGGGGGAGGGGCCGGCTCGTCGGCGGTCGGCGCGTCGGCCGTGAGCGACGCGGGCTCGTCGGCGGTGGGCGGGCCGGCCGTCACGCCGAGGCCTTTCTCGGCTTCTTCGCCCAAAAACTTGCCGTAGCGCAGGCGTAGCGACTGCTGGTCGAAGCCCAGCGCATTGGCCCGGTTCGTAAACTCGGCCGCCGTGAGCCGGGGCTTCTCGGCAATCAGCTTTTCGGTATCGATAATTATCTGACGCTCCGAGCGAAAGTAGGCCGGCGCGGTGTTCACACCCATGCCTACATCGAGGGCGCCGGTGGCGGCAGCCGTGTCTTGCCACTGTACCAAAAACGCGTCGGAGCGGGCCGCGTGGCCGTGGTTGTCGCGGGCTTGCAAGTAGAAATACAGCTCATCGCCGTAGGTCAGCCCCAGCTTGGGCAGGTTCAGCAAGCTGCTCACGGTGGCCTCACTAGGCTGCCTGCCCAGGCCGGCGCTCAGGTCGCGGCGCACCTCCGTAAACTTCACGGCCTCGCCCTGCCCTTGGGCCACGGTGATGACCAGCTCGGCGCGAGTCAGACCGTAGTCGTCGCGCAGCGTGGCCCTGATGGGCACCTCGGGCCGGGTGCCCATGGCCGCAATAAGCGTGTAAGGCTTAGGAGTTTGCAAGCGAATGGTCGGCAGCTGGTCGGGCCGCACGTCGATAGCGTAATCGTCCGAAGTTTGCCTCGCAAAGCGCAGCCGGTACAGCGCCGAAGCATTGAGCGCCTGCTCCGTTTCGAACTGCCCGCCTACCCCCACTACCGGCCGCAAGGTTAGCTTTTGGCTACCCAGCTCCAGCACCGGCGCGGCCCCGCCTACCCGGCTCACCCGCACCAGCCAGCGCACCCGCGCCCCCTGCGGGCACTGAAAAGAAGCCGCCGCTGGTACAAAAGCCGCCCGCCGCGTGTAGGCTGGCGGCGTCACGAGCAGCGCTACGCTCGTAATGCGTGGCGCGGCGGCCGGCACCGGCCGGCCCGCATCAGGCGAAAAGCGCAGGGCCACCGCGGCCGGACTAACCGGCGCGGCCGGCGTGCGCGTGGGTAGCCACCACGCCAGCGCACTGCCAACTAATAGCAGCGCGCTGATTAGTAGCGAGTTTTTAAAGAAAAGCGGCAGCACGGGCGCCTGCGTAGCGGCTAGCTCCGCCAGCCGTTGGCCCACGCGCTGCTGCTGTAGCTGCCCCAGAAACGGCAGCTGCTCAGCGTCTTGCAGTAGCAGGCCGGCGCTGTCTTCCAGCTCTGGGTAAAGCCGGTCGAGCTGCCGGGCTACGGCCGCCGGACCCAGCTGGCGCAACGGCCACAGCTGCCAAGCGGCGTAGGCTAGTACCACCAGCGCCCCCAGCAGCAGTCCGGGCCGGCCGGCTGGCCAACGCGCCGCCAGTGCGCCCAGCAATAGCAAGCCTGCCAACGTGGGCAGCAACACCGCCGCCAGCCGCCGCCCCGCGTAGCTGCGCCCCGCCGCCCGCAGGTGCTGCCGCGCGGCGCTCAAGTCCGTTGCTGTCTGAGAAGCTACTTGCATGAGAATTAAGCTGTAATAGACGAAGTAGAAGCCACCCGCCGCTGAGCCAGCCAGCGCTCCAGGCCAAATAGAAGGGCAACCACCAGTACCAACCACGGCCGCAAGTCAGTGAAGCGATAGGCTACGGGCGGCTGAACAGTCGGACTGCCCCCACCTGCTGCCCGAGCTGGCAGCTGCGCCGGGTCGAGGCGGCGCTGGTCGTGTGCCGTCAAGCTAGAATCGGTACCCAGGCGCGCGGCAGGAGCTACTAAATCTAACAGCAACGCCGGCAGCTCGGGGCTATCGGCCAGCTGGCTCCAAGTCGGGCCCAGGCGCGTAGCTAGCTGGTAAGTAGCGCCCAAGCCTTGGGTCTGTTCAGTTAAAATAGCCCGGCCCTGGCCATCGGCCCAGCGCGTCTGGCCGCCTGCCAGAGGCCGCGCTGCCCGCCGCCAGCTGCTGATGGGCGCCGCGCCGGCCGTTTCGGCGGTGGTCAGGGTGGCGGTGTCGGCCACGCCGGCCCCGGCGGCTTCTTGCCACAGGTGTAGGCCGCGCGGCACGCGTGTGCGCCAGGCGGCAGGCACTGGGCTGTCGCTCAGCCAGAATAACCAGTCGAGTTCTTTAGCTGGGTCAGGGGGGGTAGGGCCGGCCGTGAGCGCCAGCGGCCGGGCCAGGCCCGCGGCCGCCGCCCGCAGCGCCGCCCGCAGGTAGCGGGCCTCGTTGGCGTAGCCGGCCGTGCTGTAGAGATGCACGCGCAGCGGACCGGCCACCACAGGTACTGCCCACGGCCCACGGCCCGAGTCGGCCGCAGTGGGCCGGAGCCGGTAGCCGCTCGGCGTGGTTTCGTAGCGCAGGGGGGGTAGGCCCGGTACCGCCATCGACGCGCCCGCCTGGGGCCGCGCCACGCCCACCGTGCGGAACGTCGTCAGCTGCTCGTCGCTGTGGCCCAGCAGCAGGCGCAGGCTATCGGTGCTGGCGCTGGCTGCTTGCAGCCAGGTGGTAGCCGTTCGCGCCGGAATAGTTTGCCAATTCAGGTTAGCCGGTAGTGCCGGGTGAGCGCCGCCGAAGCCGCCCAGCGCCGCCGGCGTGAGGGCGTACAGCGGTTGGCCCGGAAACAAACCCGCCGCTTGCTGCATTCGAGCCCAATAGTGACTACTAGCTTGCTTATCAGTAGATTGAAAAGAGGACGCCCGGCCCAACGAGTCGCGCTGCCACTCCGCGACCGAGATGGGGGGTAGGCCCGGCGCCAGCCAGCGCAGCTGGTAGCCACGCCGCCGCAGCGAGTCGATGGTAGGGCGCACGGCCGCCAAGCTGCCGCCATCGGCCAGCACACGGCTTATTAGCACCTGGCCCCGGCCGGCGGGCTGCACTTGCCGCCACACCGGGCCTGCCAGCACCCCGGCCAGCCCCGCCAGCAGCGCCGCTCGCAGCAGCAGCAGCCCCACCTGCTCCAGGCGTAGGTTGCGCAGGCGGCGATTGGCCCCAGTGGCCAGCCAGCGCAGGCTGCCCACCGCCACCTCGCGGCCCGGCCGCCGGTTCCAGAGGTGGATGGCCAGCGGCACCAGGAGGCCAAGCAAGGCTAGCAGCGCAGAAGGATTGGTAAGGGTGAGCAAATCGTGGTGTTTTTATTGCAAAAATCTGCATCTGCCCTTGCCAGCGCAGCGCGGCGAGAACAGATGATTAAAAGTGCCTTGTCAAGCTTAACTCATGGCTTGTCTTCGTTTCAAAAATTCCCGCAGCGCCGCGTCCAGCGGCTCGGCGGTGCTGAGCTGGTGGTAGTCGAGGCCGCGCTGGCGGGCGGCCTGGGCCGTGTCGCGCAGCCACTGGCGCAGCTGCGCTTGGTAGCCGGCGCGCTGCTGGTCGGCGTCGAGCTGCAAGGTTTGGCCAGTTTCTAGGTCGCGAAACGTAACCGAGCCTTTGTAGCTGAAATGCAGCTCATTGCCTGCCACCAGGTGCAGCAGGAGCACGTCGCCGCTGGTGGCACGTAGGCGAGCCAGCAAGTGATTTATCTCGCCATTTTCTTCGTACAAATCGCTCACGCACACCGTGAGGGCGCGTTGCCGCCGGGCCGTGAGCGGGGCCAGCGTGGCCGTGTCGGGAAAAGTGCCGGTGGCCTCGGCGGTTTCCAGGGCGTGGTACAGGCGCGGCAGTTGGCGCGTGTCGGCACGGGCCGGGTAGTGCTGCAAGCCGCCGGGCCGCAAGACGCTGAGGCCCACCGCATCGCCCTGCTTTTGCGCCAGGTAGGCCAGCGACGCCAGCAGTAGCCGGGCGTAGTCGAGCTTGGTGAGGCCATTGTCGTCGCGGTGGTTCATGCTGGCGCTGGCGTCGAGCACCAGGTTCACCACGAGGCTGGTATCGACTTCCGACTCGCGCAAGTAGTACCTATCCGAGCGCGCAGCCAGGCGCCAGTCGAGGCGGCGCAGGTCGTCGCCGGGCTGGTAGGGCCGGTACTGGCTGAACTCCATGCCCGCGCCGTGCCGCCGGCTGGCATGCGCGCCGGCCAAAAAGCCCTCGGCCGCCTGGCGAGCAGCCAGCGGCAGGTTGCGCAGCGCATAAAGGAGTTCGGGAGAAAGCAAGTTGAGGGAGGGGGGTAGGGAATGAAAAATAAAGTCGTTTGTCCTTGCAAGAAGGAACGACGAAGCAATCCTTCCTTTTGCGTTCGCAAACGTTGGCTAAGCGTGAAAGAAAAATTGCTTCGTCGTTCTTCCGCGCAATGACAACGACTTATCGCTTTACACCGCCACCGCTTTCAGCAGCTCGGCCACGGCATCGTCGGGCGTGAGGTTTTCAGCCTCCGCATTGAAATTCAGCAGCACGCGGTGGCGCAATACCGGCGGGGCCAGCGCCCGAATGTCGTCGAGCGTGGCGGCAAAGCGGCCTTGCAACAGCGCCCGCGCCTTGGCGCAAAGGATGAGCGCCTGGCCGGCGCGCGGGCCGGCGCCCCAGCGGCCGTAGTCCTTGATAAACTTGACCTCCGACGTGGCCGGGCGCGTGGCGCGCACCAGCCGGTTCACAAAGCTCAGCAGCTCGGGGCTGAGGCTGACCTGGCGCACCAGCTGCTGCAACTGCCGGATATCGTCGCCGCCCAAAATAGGCTGCACCTCGGGGCGCGCCGTGCCGGTAGTGCCGCTGAGCACGGCCATTTCCTCCTGCTCGGTGGGGTAGCCGATGCGCACGTACAGCAAAAAGCGGTCGAGCTGCGCCTCGGGCAGCGGGTAGGTGCCGCTCTGCTCAATCGGGTTTTGCGTAGCCAGCAGGAAGAACGGCTTGGGCAGCGCGTGCTCCTGACCGGCGTAGGTTACGTGGCCTTCCTGCATGGCCTCTAGCAGCGCCGCCTGGGTTTTAGGCGGCGTGCGGTTTATTTCATCAGCCAAAACCAGGCTGGCGAAAATCGGCCCCTGGTTGAACTTGAACGAGCGGTGGCCCGTTCCGTGGTCTTCCTCCAACACTTCGGTGCCCAGGATGTCGGTCGGCATGAGGTCAGGCGTGAACTGGATGCGGCGAAATGGCAAATCGGTGGCCGAGGCCAGCGTGCGCACCAGCAGCGTTTTGGCCAGGCCCGGCACGCCTTCCAGCAGGGCGTGGCCGCCGGCCAGCAGCGCCACCAGCACCTCGTCGAGCACCGCCGACTGGCCCACGATGACCTTACCAATCTCAGCTTTGAGGGTAGGGAGCTTGGCGAGAAGCGTTTTTACGTCTTGTTCGGTCATGTAAAGTTTTGGCAAGCAGATAAGTCGTTTGTCCTTGCGAGCGCAATGGTAGGCGTGTTCAGCTCAGCGCATACAGCAGAATATTAACCCCAAACTTGGTGTTGTCTTCGGCCAGAAAGCGCTTGTTGCGAAAGTCGTAGTCCCACTCGCAGCCGTAGTCTTTGTTGGAGTACAGCACGCCCAGGCGGCCGTTTATTTCCACGCCTTTCAGGTAGTCGTGCACTAGGTCGTCGCCCCAGCCATTGAGTTCGAAGCCCGTGTTGGGCGGGCCGTCTTTGAATTTGAAAAACTGGCTGTAAATCGGGTGCGTCTTGGGAATTTTCTTCAGCGCCGTGGCCCCAAAGCACACCCGCATCTGCTCCTCAAAGGAGCGCGCAAACAGGCCGTCGATGTCGTGGTTGCAGTCGTCCACAAACACGAAGCCGCCGTTGCGCACATACTGTGTGAAGTTCTTTTTTTCCTGCGCCGAAAACTGCACCAGCCGGTGCCCGCTCAGGTAGCAAAAGGGGTAGCTAAATAGCTCGGGGCTGTCGAGGGCCACCACTTTCTCCTGGGGCGCCACGGGCACCGTGGTGTACTGCACCAAGGAGTGCAGCAGATTGGCGGGCATACGCTCGTCCACGGCATCCCAGTCGCCGGAGTGGTAGCTGAGGCGCACAAAGGTGAAGGGGGTAGGCATCTTAGGAAAAATAGGCGACAAAAGGGGGGGTAGGGTTGCACTGTGCGGGTTCACGGACCATTCACGCCGGCCGCCGCAAACTTGCTTTTGCAACCCTGGCGCACCCCCAAAGCCTCCTGTTATGCGTTAACTGCCCACAGGCTGCCGCCATGGGCAAGCTCGCTACTACTTCTTTATACCTCAAACTACTCATTACCAGTACACATGAAACAGTTCGCGCTTGCAATCATCTGCCTGCTCCTGGCCAGCCAGGCCCACGCACAATTCGGTATCAAAGGCGGCGTCAACCAAGCCGTGCTCACGGGGCGCGTCGGCGAAGATGCGACTTACAAGACGTATTTCCACGCCGGAGTTTTTTACGAAGCCAAATTAATTGGGCCGATTTCTATCCAGCCCGAGCTGCTGTATTCGCTGCAAGGCTCACAGCTGAAGGGCGCTACCACTACCACCAACTACACCACGCGCCTCAACTACATTGCCGTGCCCATCCTGCTCAAAGCCACCCTCGGGCCGGTTTATGTAGAAGCCGGGCCGCAGTTTGGCTACCTGGTGTCGGCCAATGAGCAGGGCATGGTGCAGGTGCGCAGCAGCAGCGGCAACGTGCTGTTTAACAACGTAGACCAAGCCTCAACCAGCAACTATAAGCGCGGCGACTTTGCGCTCGTGGCGGGGGTAGGGCTCAAGCTGGGCTCGGTGGTGCGCGTGGGCGGCCGCTTTGTGGCAGGCCTCAACGATATCAACGACCTGCAGTACCTACAAGGCGTGAACGACGCGCGCCTCCAAAACCGCGTGTTCCAGTTCTACGCCGCTTTCCAGCTGCCCAAGCTGTAAGAATTCTACCTGGCGCTGGCCAAAAAGAACGTCATGCTACGCTTGTCGAAGTATGGCGTTCTTTTTTGATAAGGCATTGACTACACCGCGTCTGACAAGCTCGTAAACGTAAAATCGCGGATTTTGAGCGGGGGCACCAGGCAGCCGGCCAGGCGCACCGGGCGGCCAATGGCCTCGATATTATTGAGCATAATAATCGGGCTCTCATTGAAGCGCAGGTTCTTAATCGGAAACTTGATGGCGCCGTTCTCGATGTAGAAGGTGCCGTCGCGCGTGAGGCCAGTGTAGAGCAGCGTCTGCGGGTCTACCTCCCGGATGTACCACAGGCGTGTCACCAAAATGCCCTTGGCCGTCCCCTTAATGAGGTCGGCGGTGCTCTGCGTACCGCCCGCCATGATGAACCCGCTGGGGTAGGCCGTGGGCGCCACATTGTTTTTCTGGGCCCAGAAGCGCGAGTAATACAGGTTCTTAACGACGCCTTTTTCGACCCAGCTCATGCGCTGGGTGGGTAGGCCATCGCCGTCGAAGGCCTGGCCGGGCACCTCGGCATTCATCGGGTCGGAGTAGATGTTGATGCGCTCGTCGAAGAGCTTTTCGCCTCGGCGGTTGCCGCCGCCCTTCTTGGTCAAGAAGCTGCGGCCCTCGTCGGCCGAGCGCGCGTCGAGGCTCGACATCAGCCCACCGAGCAGCGACAGGTCGTCGCCGGCCATGAGTGCGGCCGGCTCCAAAATCACGGTGTACTTGCCCGGCTCGATAGCCTTGGCGCCCAGCGAGCCGGTGGCTTTATCGGCAGCGCGCTGCGTCAAGGCCTTGGTATTCAGCTTAGCCACGTCCGTCACGTCGCCCAAGGCATAGCCCGAGCCCCGGCCGTCGGGCGTGCGCACCGTCACCGAAAAGTTGGTGCTCGTCAATTGCTGGTAAGCCTCCAGGCCCTTCGAGTTGCGCAGCGCCGTGAAGCGCGTGCCGCCGTCGAGGAAGCCCGCAGCGGCCAGGTTTTTGGCCGCGCACAGCGCCATGCTGTCGGCAGCCGCCTGGGCGCGGCCGGTCGGCGTGAGGGGGGTAGTGGCTGCCGAGGGCGGGTTGAGGTAGGTTTGGGGGCCGAGCGGCGGCATGTACTCGGGGCTTTCGGGGGCGAGGTGCGCAATTTCTTCGGCACGCTGCACGCAGCGGCGCAGCGTGGCCTCGTCAAACTCGTTGCAGGTGGCAATGCCCGAGCGCTTGCCAAAGCTCGCCTCTACGGTTAGCGACACGGTGTCTTGGGCGCCGGCCGTGCTCACGCTGTTGCGGGCGTAGCGGATGTTGCCCGTGGTGCGCCCGCTCAGGCCCACCGTGCAGGCGTCGGCGGTGCTGTAGCTCAGTACTTTCTGGAGAATAGCCTGGGCTTCGTCTTTGGAGAGAATAGCCATAATATTAACTGGACTACGGGGGGTAGGGACTAGACTTTGCGGGCGGTGTTGATGACGTTCACGCCATTAAACCGCGTGGTGGCCGAGCCGTGGCTCACCGAAGAGCTCTGCATGGGCTGGCCTTTGCCATCGAAGAAGGTGCCAAACAGGCGATAGTCGCGCTGGTCGCACGAGCCCGCGCAGGCGCCCCAAAACTCCTGGGTATTCGACTGGTAGGCCACGTCTTCGAGCGGCTCCGTAATCTTGCCTTTCTCAATGGCAAAAAACAGCTGCCCGCCAAACTGAAAGTTAAACCGCTGCTGGTCAATGCTAAATGAGCCCGCGCCCGCGATGTAAATACCCTTATCCACCTTGCTCACCAATTCGTCCACGCTCAGGGGGGTAGGGCGGGGCTTGAGGCTGATGTTGTCCATGCGCTGAAACTGCACGTCCTCCCACGACTGCGCGTAGCAGCAGCCGTCCGACTCCTTCTGGCCCACGATGTGCGCCTGGTCCCGAATCTTCTGGTAGTCCACCAGCTTGCCGGCCTGAATAATGTCCCACTCCTTGGTTTTTACACCCTCGTCGTCGTAGCCCACCGTGCCCACCGCGCCGGGCTGCAGCTTATCGGCCACAATGTTGACTTCCTTCGAGCCATAAGGCAGGTTCTTGGCCTTCCAGTCGAGGGTAGCGAAGCTGGTGCCCGCAAAGTTGGCCTCGTAGCCCAGCACGCGGTCGAGCTCGGTGGGGTGGCCCACCGATTCGTGGATGGTGAGGCCCAGGTGGCCAGGGTCAAGCACTAGGTCGTACTTGCCCGGCGTCACCGATTTCATGCCCAGCTTGGCCTTGGCCTGCTTGCCAGCCAGCGCGGCATCGGCCAGCAGGTCGTAGCGCAGCTTGTAGCCGATGGTGTCGGTGCCCTGCGGCCCGCGCACCTGCTCGGCGGCGCTGGGCGTGAGGTACTCGTAGCCCAGGCCCACGGGCGCGCTCAGCGCCTCGCGCGAGCGAAACTTGCCGCTCTTCGTGTCCACGGCCGTCACGTTAAACGTTGGCCAGAGGCGGTGCACATCCTGGTCGATATACGAGCCGTCGGTGCTGGCAAAGTATTTCTGCTCATTTACTTGAAACAGCGCCGAGTTGATGTAGCTGGCGCCCGCGTCCATTGCCGCCGCGTTGGCGGCTAGCAGCAAGTCGGCCTTTTGCTTCACCGGTACCTCAAAGGCATTTTGCACGATGGGCGTGCGCCAGCTCACTTCGCCGTAGCCTTTTTGGGCAGCTAGCTGCACAGGCTCCTTCTGGATTTTAGCGTCAGCCTTGGCTATTTCGGCGGCCAGGCGAGCAGTGGCGACCAGGCTGGCCTCAGTTACCACGCTCGTCGAGGCAAAGCCCCAGCAGCCGTTTACCAGCACCCGAATGCCCACGCCGTAGCTCTCGGTGCTCACAATGTTCTGCACCTGCTTTTCGCGGGCAAAGACATATTGGTTGAGCGAGCGCCCGATCCGCACGTCGGCATAGCTGGCGCCGGCACTCTTGGCAGCATTGAGAGCCGCGTCGGCCAGCCGCTTTTTGAGAATGGTATCGGCGCCCGGCTCCAGCAGGCGGCTGGGGTCCACGCGCTGGGCCCCAAAGCCCGGCAGCGAGGGCAGCAGTAGGGCCGTGGCGCCCAAGCCAGTAAGGCCCACAAAGTCGCGTCTATTCATGGCAGAAAAAAGTAAAGGTGGTCGGTAATAAGAAGTTGTTTAAGAAGTAAAATGACGTTGTTGACGACTTTCTGCAAGCGCGGCGCTGGTGGCTGCGAAGCTACTCGCGGCCACCACAAAAAAAGCGGCTCGGTGGCCCGGCCGCTTTTTTGTGCGTTGCGAAGGGGGTAGGTCCTGCTCAGCCGTGCCGAGCACCGCCTACCCCCCTCCAACCGCTACACCGCGTCGGACAAGCTCGTGAAGGTGAAGTCCCGAATCTTGAGCGGCGGCACCAAGTTGCCGTTCAAGCGCACCGGGCGGCCGATAGCCTCCAAGTTGTTGAGCATAATAATCGGGCTCTCGTTGAAGCGGAAGTTCTTGACCGGGAACTTGATAGCGCCGTTCTCGATGTAGAACGTACCGTCGCGGGTGAGGCCGGTATAGAGCAGCGTTTGTGGGTCGACTGGGCGGATGTACCACAGGCGCGTCACCAAGATGCCCTTTTTGGTGCCCTTAATGAGGTCGGCGGTGCTCTGCGTGCCGCCTTCCATGATGAAGCCGCCCGGGTTGGGTAGGTCCGGAATACCCGATTTCTGGGCCCAGTAGCGCGAGGTGTACAGGTTTTTCACCACGCCCTTTTCAATCCAGGTGGTGCGCTGCTGCGGCCGGCCATCGCCCGAAAACGTGAGGTCGGGCACCTCGGCATTGGTCGGGTCTGAATAAATCGTGACGCGCTCGTCAAACATCTTTTCGCCCTTGCGATTGCCGCCGCCCTTCTTGCTCAAAAAGCTGCGGCCTTCGTCGGCCGAGCGGGCGTCAAACGAGCGCATGAGCGCACCCAGCAGCGAGGCATCGGTGCCCGATACCAATGCGTTGGGCTCCAGAATCACGGTGTACTTGCCCGGCTCAATGGCCTTAGCGCCCAGCGAACCGGTGGCCTTGCCGGCCGCTACCGCCGTGAGGCGCGCCGCGTCAAACTTCGACACGTCCGTAAAGTCAGTGGCCGCGTAGCCCGAGCCCATGCCGTCGAGCGTGCGCACAGTGATGCTAAAATCGAGGTTCGAGGTGCGCTGGTAGGCCTCTAGACCCTTCGAGTTGCGCTTGGCCACGAAGCCTGCCTGGTCATTGAGAAAGCCCGCCGACGATAGCTTCTTGGTGTCGCAGTACTGCATGCTGGCCGCCATCTGGCGGGCACGGTAGTCGGGCGTGATGTCGGCCGTGTTCTGAGCAAACGAAAGCGGCGACGACAGGTAGGTTTGCGGGCCGAGCAGCGGCATGTACTCGGGGCTTTCGGGGGCCAGGCGGGCTATTTCCTCGGCGCGCTGCACGCAGCGGCGTAGGGTAGCCTCATCAAACTGGTTGCAAGTGGCGGTGCCCGAGCGCTTGCCGAAGTACGACGTTACGGCCAAGGACACGTTATCGACCGCCCCCGACGTGCTGATGGAGTTGCGCGCCGAGCGCACGTTGCCTTCCAGGCTGCCGTTGAGGTTGGCCTCGCACTCGTCGGCGGTGCTGAAGCTAATGACCTTCTTGAGAATGTCTTGGGCTTCGGTTTGGGAGAGAATTGCCATTGTCGTGAAGTTATTTAACTGAATTTTAACTGTTTGTTATTGCGGGTGCAACGAAGGGGAGCGCGGCAATCTTTCCTTGTACTTGTGATAGTAACCCTAGCGTGAAGGAGAGATTGCCGCGCTACGCTCGCAATGACAGACGATTAATCAAGTGGAAGACTACCCAATTTTGCGGGCCGTGTTGATGATGTTCACGCCGTTGAAGCGCGTGGTGGCCGAGCCGTGGCTAACAGCCGAGCTTTGCGAGGGCTGGCCCTTGCCGTCGTTGAAGAAGCCCGCGAAGCGGTAGTCGCGCTGGTCGCACGAGCCCGCGCAAGCGCCCCAAAACTCCAGCGTGTTGGTCTGGTAGGCCACGTCTTCGAGCATTTCCGTGATTTTGCCCTTCTCAATGGCGTAGAACACCTGCCCACCAAACTGCGAGTTATAGCGCTGCTGGTCAATGCTAAACGAACCGTTGCCGGCGATGTAGATGCCCTTGTCCACCTTGCTCACCAATTCGTCCACGCTCACGGGGGTAGGGCTAGGCTTAAGGCTGATGTTGGCCATGCGCTGAAACTGCACATCGCGCCACGACTGCGAGTAGCAGCAGCCATCCGATGCGTTTTGGCCCACAATGGCGGCCTGGTCCCGAATCTTCTGGTAGTCTACCAGCTTGCCCTGCTCGATGAGGTTCCACTCCTTGGTTTTCACGCCCTCATCGTCCCAGCCCACCGCGCCGAGCGAGTTGGCTTGCAGCTTATCGGCCACAATATTCACCTGCTTTGAGCCGTACGGAATATTCTTCTTGCGCCACTCGAGGGTAGCGAAGCTGGTGCCCGCGTAGTTGGCCTCGTAGCCCAGCACCCGGTCCAGCTCCAAGGGGTGGCCCACCGATTCGTGGATGGTCAGGCCCAGGTGGTGCGGGTCGAGCACCAGGTCGTACTTGCCGGGCACCACGCTCTTGCACGTTAGCTTTTGCTTGGTTTGCTTGGCGGCCAGCGCGGCGTCTTCCAGGATGTCATAGCTGTTTTTGTGGCCGATTACCCCCGAGCCGCTGGGGCCGGCCAGCTTGTCGGCCGCCTTGGGCGTGAGGTATTCGTAGCCCATGCCCATGGGCGAGCTCAGGCTCTGGCGCGAGCGAAACTTGCCGCTGGCCCGGTCTACCACCGTCACCCAAACGTGGGGTAGATGCGGTGGATATCCTGGTCGATGTACGAGCCGTCGGTGCTGGCAAAGTACTTCTGCTCATTTACTTGGAACAGCGCCGAGTTTACAAATGACGCGCCGTTGCTGAGCGCCGCGCCGTTGGCCGCCAGCAGCAAATCTACCTTTTCCTTGATGGGCACCTCAAAAGCATTCTTCTCGATGGGCGCCTTCCAGGCCACCTCGCCGTAGCCCTTTTGCGGGGCCAGCTTCACGGGCTCCTTCTGCACCTTCGAGTTGGCTTTGGCAATGGCCACGGCCTGTTGGGCCGTTTTGGCCAGGCCCGCGTCGGTCACGTTGTTGGTCGAGGCAAAGCCCCAGGTGCCGTTGGCAATCACCCGAATGCCCACCCCAAAGCTCTCAGCGCTGGCCACGTTCTGCACCTGCTTTTCGCGGGTGAAGATGCTTTGGTTGAGCGTGCGCTGAATGCGCACATCGGCGTAGGTGGCGCCCGCCGCTTTGGCCGCGTTCAGGGCTACGTCGCCCAGGCGTTTTTTCTGGGCCACATCAAGGCCCGGCTCCAGCAACTGGGCCGGGTGCACGAGGGTGCCGGCCAGGCTCGGGAAGCTCGGCAGCCACAGGGCCCCGGCAGCCAGGCTGGTGAGGGTAGTAAAGTCGCGTCTGTTCAAGGGGGTAGGGTTTTAGAATGTGAAAAAGGATTGCTGGTTATCGTAGGTGCCGCTAAGGGATAGCTATCATTGCCTCACTTCACTGCGTTGCGCTCGCACTGACAGGCGATTAATGCAGTTTAAAGACTACCCAATCTTGCGGCCCGTGTTAATCACGTTCACCGCGTTGAAGCGCGACGTAGTCGAGCCGTGGCTCACGGCCGACACCTGCGAGGGCTGGCCCTTGCCGTCGAAGAACGAGCCGAACAGGCGGTAATCGCTCTGGTCGCACACGGCCACGCACGAGTTCCAGAATTCCTGGGTGTTGGCCTGGTACGCCACGTCGTCGAGCATGCCGGCAATCTTGCCCTTTTCGATGGCGTAGAACACCTGGCCGCCAAACTGGAAGTTATAGCGCTGCTGGTCAATAGAATAGGAGCCGCGCCCGGCGATGTAAATGCCCTTATCAACCTTGCTTATCATCTCGTCTACACTCAGCTTGGCCGTGCCGGGGCGCAGGCTCACGTTGGGCATCCGCTGAAACTGCACCGTGCCCCAGGAGTCGGCGTAGCAGCAGCCATCCGACGCGGTTTGGCCCACGATGTGCGCCTGGTCCCGAATCTTCTCGTAATCAATCAGTTTGCCCTGGTCGATGAGCGTCCACTCCTTGGTTTTCACGCCCTCATCGTCCCAGCCCACCGCGCCCAGCGAGCCGGGTTGCAGCTTGTCGGCCACAATGGTTATCTGCTTCGAGCCGTACGGAATATTCTTCTTGCGCCACTCGAGGGTAGCGAAGCTAGTGCCCGCGTAGTTGGCCTCGTAGCCCAGCACCCGGTCCAGCTCCAAGGGGTGGCCGATGCTCTCGTGAATAGTGAGCCCCAGGTGGTTAGGGTCGAGCACCAGGTCGTACTTGCCGGCCAGCACCGAGGTGGCCGTGAGCTTGGCCTTGGCCTGGCGGGCGGCCAGGGCCGCGTCTTCCAGGATGTCGTAGCTGTTGCGGTAGCCCACGAGGCCGGTGCCGGCGGGGCCGGCTATTTTGTCGGCGGCGAGGGGGGTAAGGTACTCGTAGCCCAGGCCCATGGGCGAGCTGAGCGCGTCGCGCGTCTTAAACTTGCCACTGGCCCGGTCGATGGCCGTGACCGAAAACGTGGGCCAGATGCGGTGAATGTCCTGGTCGATATATGAGCCATCGGTACTGGCAAAATACTTCTGCTCATTCACTTGGAACAAGCTGGAATTGACGAAGTTGGCACCGTTGGCGAGCGCCGCGCCGTTGGCGGCCAGCAGCAGCTCGGCCTTCTGGGCCACGGGTACCTCAAAGGCGTTTTGCTTGATGGGCGTCTTCCAGCTCGCCTCGCCGTAGCCTTTTTGGGGCGCTAGGTTCACGGGCTCCTTCTGGGTTTTAGCGTTGGCTTTGGCCATCGCTACGGCCAGCTGAGCGGCTTTGGCCAGGCCCTGGTCGCTCACGTTGTTGGTGGCGCCAAAGCCCCAGCTGCCATTGGCAATCACGCGCACGCCGGCCCCGAAGCTTTCGCCGCTGGCAATGTTCTGCACCTGCTTTTCGCGGGTGAAGATGCTCTGGTTGAGGTAGCGCCCGATGCGCACATCGGCGTAGCTAGCGCCGGCGCTCTTGGCGGCATTCAGGGCCGCGTCGGCGAGGCGCTTTTTGGCGGCCACGTCGAGGCCCGGCTCCAGCAGGCGGGCGGGGTCTACCAGGGTGCCGCCCATCCCGGGGAAGTGGGGTAGGAGCAGGGCCCCAGTCGCCAGGCCAGTGAGGCCCACAAAATCACGTCTGTTCAAAACACAAGAAAATTAAAGGCGGCGGGCAAAATCAGCCGGCAAGATGCAGCTTTTTCTAGAAAAAAGACCACGCCCCACGCCTAGCGTTGCAGTGCCGAAGGGGGGTAGGGCTTTTTTGTTGCGCGTTTTAAGCAAAAAAGGCTTCACTAACACAGTGAAGCCTTTTTCGACCAAAGCACTAGTTTGCACACCCGCCCGGCCCTGGGCGGGCGCAGCCTACCTGCTACGGCCGCGCTGGAAAAGCGGTCCTACTTGCCGACCTCGCTCAGCAATTCCTTCACTGCCGCGTCGAGCTGCGCGTCGCGCGCGGTGTAGCTCTCGCCGATGGGCCGGATGACGGGGATGTCCACCGGGCGCGGGTTCATTTCCATCACCTGGCCGTCGCGCGTCGAGCGGATGGTGCTGGTGGGCAGGCGCAGGCTAGAGCCATCGAGCAGGGCCGTGCCCGAAGTGAAAATAATCCAGCCGCCGGTGGGCTCACTCATTATTTTGCCTAGCGCGGTCGGGCGACACACTTGGTTCCGAAAAGGAGGGTAGGGCGGCGGGTGGCGCGGCCAGCGCGGGCCAGGCTACCAGCAGTGGCCAGCTTAATCCAGCCAGGCGGCCGGAGGCAAAACGAGTAAAAAGGAACGTAGGCAAAAGTCGAAGCAGACTATCGCCCACAAAGTAGGACGTAGGCAACTACTTGTTGTACGGCAGTTGGGCCCCTACCCCCCTCCTAACCAGTAAGCTATTCGAATGGGGCTATGCCAAACCGAAAAAAGCTCCGACCAACGGCCGGAGCTTTTAAGAGTGAGCAGTACCAGCGTGAGCAAAAGCCCACTTCAGGTCAGCAAGCGTTGATTACAGAATGCTTAAAACGAGCAGTACGGCACCAACTACCAGCACGATGATACCAACGGTCACCAGGAAGCCGCTGCTCACGATGGCACCAATGACCAGCAACGCAGCACCTACCAGCGCTACCGCCAGCGACGAACCTACGCGGGCAGTGGCCTGCGTAGTGCTCGCCGTGTTCTGCTCGCGCGAAGAGGCTTTGGCAAGCTGCTTCATGGCCTTTTTCAAGACTAAGCGCTGCATAAACGTAGGCTTGACCGTGCTGGCCGGGGCGCTGGCAATAGTGGCAGCGGCGGGCTCTACGGCCGCTACTGGCGCAGGGGTGGCGGCCTTAGGAGCGGCAGCTACTGGAGTAGCGGCTACTGGGGCGGCAGCAATGGGAGCCGAAACAACGGGAGCCGGCGTAGCAACTACAATTTCGGGCGCAGTGGCGGTGGGGGCAGCAGCCTGCGGCGCAACGGCTACCGACTGCGTGCCGAGGTAAGCCGGCACTTGGTTGTTGAACGAGTAGCCAGCGCGGCTGCACGAGCTAAGCGAAGCGGCCCCTAGGACCAACACAGCGAGGTAAGAATAAGCTTTCTTCATGGGAAAAGGAAATTAGGAATGGCAGAAGACTATCAGCCATAATTTTAAACGGGGCGCTGTTGAGTTCGTTGATTTTAAGTGAATGTTTTTTTGTCAACCTACTGATAGATTGAAAGAAATAATACTTGATAGTGGAGTTAAGACAGGCGCTAAGCAGGGTGCTAAAATCCTTAAACACAAGAGACCCGGCCGTCGGGCCGGGTCTCTTGTGTTTAAGCAGGCAGCAGTGGGGGGTAGGCCCCCGCCACGCAGCCTAAAGCTTCTGGAAGCGGCTCACGTAGGTCTGCTGCGCGCCTACTACGCGCACCACGTAGAGGCCGCTGGCTAGGCCGGCTACACGCTGGCCCAGCTGCTGGTTTAGCTGCTCGGCCGAGCCTGTGCTGCTCAATACGAGGCTGCCCGTGGTGGTGTATACGCTCAGGTTGAGGTGATTGCCCGTCTCGGGCACTTCAAAACGTACGCTGTTGGTAACGGGGTTGGGGTAGAGGCCCATTGCAGCGGTAGCGGCGCTCTTGGTGCCCAGTGTGCTGCTAAACGAGTAGCGCGTGAGCACGGGGTAGTGGTCCGAAGTAGTGCTGCCGTAGTTGGCAATGGTGCTAGCAATGCTGGTTTGCACATCGGCCGTGCCCTTGATGAAGTAGCTGTAAAACGACTTCGAGGTGATAACGTGGTCAATCACATCGTTGTACGACACCGTCGACTTCTTACCCTTCAGGCTTAGCTCTTGCAGCGTGGGCGAGGGATAGTTGGCTGCATCGTTGGTGAAGGCGCTGTACGAGGTCACGGCCGGCGTGATGCCGGCGGTGATAGTCTGGTCGAGGTCGTCGTTGATGTCGCCCAGCACCACTACGTTCTTGCCGGCGTAGTCGGCGTCGAGCTTAGCCTTGAGTTCGTCCGAAGCATTTTTGCGGCGGGCGTAGGAGGTAAGCACGGGGTCGGTGTTGGCCTTGGCGTGAATGGCCACGAAGGTCACGGCCTTGGTCACGCCATTCAGCGTCACGTCGGCCTGCATCACGTAGGGGAAGCGGCCCGACGACCAGTAGCTGTAGTCGGCCGCGTTCTGGGCCTGCCGCGAGCGGAAGAACGACGAAAACTTGGCTTTGCTTACCACGCTGGTGCGGTACACAAAGGCCAGCTTCTGGGTCAGGGCATAGTCGGTGTCGAGGCTATCGTCGGCGTTCGAGCCGAAGCCCGATATGCGGTAGGCGTAGCCGGGCATAGAGGCCACTAGATTGCGCAGGCGCGTGGTGTCTACTACTTCGAGCAGGGCGTACACGTCGGCGTTCAGGGCCTTGAGCACGGTGCTGGCGTTGGTGTACTGTAGGTTTTTATCGGCGGGCCCAAAGCCGCTGGCCGACGAGCCAAACCACTCCATGTTCCAGTTCACCACTTCCAGCGTGGTAGCCACGTCGTAGGTGTTGCCGGTCAGGTCCACGTTCAGCGACGTAGCGCCGGCCGTGGCTACCGTGGCCGTAGCCGCATACGAAGTAGCCGCTGCCGTAGGCTGGAAGCGCACCGTCACAGGCAGGGTTTTGCCCGAGGCATCGGCCGGGGTGTACGTCAGGGCGCTGGCGAAGGCGGTGCCATCTTTGGAAAGTTGGTAGGCAGCGTTCGACGAAGTCACGGTTAGGTTGCTGGTGAAGTTGGTGGCCGTCACAGTCATCGTTTGCTGGGCCGAGCTGCCCACGGCCACGTAGCCGAAGCTCAGGCCCTGGGTGCTGGCGCGCAGCCCGGGTGCGGGGGCAGTGGCCGAGTTGGTGAGCACGATGTCGTCGAGGGTCCAGCGGGCGCCATTGTCGGTGGTCGAGTTATACACGAAAGCCACGTACACGCCGGCCGTTTTGTAGGCGCTCAGGTCGATGTTGGCCGTTTGGGTCCAGGTGTCCGAGCCGGTGGCGGGGAAAGCCACGTTCAGGTCGGCCCACGTCACGCCGGCGGCGATGGGGCTGCCGGTGCCCGAGTAGTTGGTCGATACCAGCAGGCGCAGTGGGGCGCCCGTGAAAGCTGTGCGGCTCCAGAACGAAAGCAGGGGGTAGGCGGTGCTAGCCAGGCTCAGGGCCGGCGAAATCAACCAGTCTTCGTTGGTGTTATTGGCGCCGCTGGCGTAGCCATTTATCTGCACGGCATTGGGGTAAGCGGTAGTGCCGCTGGGCGCGTTGGGGTCGCGGCCAAATGTGGTGCAGGCCCAGGTCTGGGCGCCCGTCACGCTGTATTGCAGCCAGCCGTCCGAAAGGGTAGTGCCGGTGGTGCAAGCATCGAAGCTATACACGGTCTGGGTGGGGTCGGTGCCCGCACCGGTCACGGTCACGGTGCGGCTGCTGGCGCCAGTGCTGCTGTTGGTAATGGTGCCGGTTACCGGCCCGCTCACTACCCCCAGCGTGGTGGGCGTAAAGCGCACGTACACCGTTTTGGCGCCCGCTGCCAGCTCGGCCGCCGTGTAGGTAAGCGTGGTGCCAAACGCCGTGGTGCCGTCTTTCGAGAGGCTGAAGGGCGCAGCCGTGGTCACGGTAGCGTCGGCCGTGAGGTTGGTGCCTGTCAGGACGTAGGTTTTGGTGGTCGAAGCCGTGTTGATAGCCTGCTTGCCAAAGTCCAGCGTGGTGGGGCTCACGGCTAGCTGCGGGCTGGTAGCGTTGGCGTTCCAGGTCAATGAAAAATCATCGATGGCCGAGGTGGGGCGGCTGCCAGAGCCCGTGGTAGCGGTGGGGGCTACAATCCGAATCCAGACCGGACCCGCCAGGTTGTCGAGGGCCCCGCCAAAGCTGGCCGTTACCGTATTGTTAGCGAAAAACTGGCCGGTAGTAGCTACCGCTGGCGTGGCCGGCGTAGTGGTAGTAGTAGTGCCAACTTGGGTGAAAGCGGAGGGGGTAGTGCCCGTGCCGTAATCCACGCGCCAGGTAGTGGTTCGGGTCGAGGTGCTGTCGAGTGATTGCAGCTTGAAGCTGAGGGCAAAATCCGTCTTGCCCGTCGTGTTAGCAATTTGAAAGGCAAAGGCTGGGCCCACGCCCGTAGTGCCATCGCCAGACGAGCCCGTTTGGCGCACACCCAAGGCGCGGTTGGTGGCGGCTGCCTGCGCGTCGGCAGTGGTCTTGCTGTTCAGCACCGTGGCCGAGGCAACGTTCTTAAAGCCCGCGGCCGTGGCCGTCCAGGCAGTAGAAGTGCCGGCCGGTGAGGTAACGGGCGGCGTGCCGCTGGTAGTAGTGGCCGCGCTGGGCGTGAGCAGTAGCTGCGCTGGCGTGGGGGCCGTGCCTAGGCTAGTGGCCGTGGCGGCCGTGTACACACTAAAACCCGTGGGCAAGCCGCTGGCTAGGTTATCAAAGTTTTGCACGTAGGGGCTAGTGCCCAGCGTGGCTTGCGCACGCGCTGCCAGCGACGCAAAGAGCAAACCCAAAGTGAGGAGTCGTTTTATCATGCGGAAAAGAAAGCTAGAATTGTGAAGAAAAAAATTAGAAGAATACAAGTCGCTAAACAACAAAAATAGGCCGCCGCCCGCCTAATTCAGGTTACCTCCACGTTGTTAAATAAATTGCGCGCGCGCCCTACCCCTCTGGCGGTCTTAAGAAAGTAGGTGCTCGCAGCCATTGGTTGCACCTAGCTCCTGAATTACTAGTCGGCGTGCCGACTAGTTTATTTAAAAACAGGCGCTACATTTAACCCTTCATTCCTACCCATCTAACTTCATTGCAGTTCATGCAAGTAAAATCTTTACTCTTCGCGGGCGGGGCCCTGCTAGTTGCTTCGTCGGGCGCATTGGCCAGCGGCTTTCAGGTTGGCCTGACCGGCGCCAAAAACGTGGGCATGGGCGGCACCGGTACTGGTCTCTACCTCGACCAAGCGTCGCAGTTTTTCAATCCGGGTGCGTTCGCTTTTGCTCCTACTGGCTTTCAGGTGGGCGGCAACCTAGCTATTCCGCGCATCTCATTTCGGCCCGCCGGGGGCGACCAGGGGCAACGCGACCTACAGAATACCAACGTAGTACCGTTCAGCGGTTTCATCGGCTTTGGCCCTAAAGAAGGTAAGTGGCGGCTAGGCCTGGGCGTGTACACACCCTTTGGCAGCGAGCTGCACTATGCGCAGGGCTGGGAAGGGCGCTACAGCCTCACCGACATCAACTTGCGCTCAGTATTTGCGCAGGCTACGGCGGCTTACGCTATCACGCCGCAGCTAGCGGTGGGCGCGGGCCTCGTGATGCTGGCCTACGGCGACGTAGACCTGCAGCGCGATGTGCCAGTGCAGGCGCAGGGCAGCACGGCCCCGCTGCACGCGCAGCTCACGGGCAAGGCCGACCGCAAGTTTGGCTACAACCTGGGCCTCATGTTTAAGCCCAGCGATAAGCTGAGCGTGGGCCTGAGCTACCGCTCGGCTATCGATGCGCACGTGAGTAGCGGCGACATCACGCTCACCAACCGGCCGGCCGCGCTGGCTAGCTCGTTTTCGGCCACCAAGTTTGACGTGACCCTACCCCTGCCCGACGTGTATAGCGTGGGCCTGGGCGTGCGGCCCACCGAAAAGTTACTCATTGCCTTCGACGCCAACCTCGTGGGCTGGAGTCGCTACCAGTCGCTCGATTTTGCCTATACCAACGGTGTGTTGGGTGGCCAAGCGGCTTCGTCGTCTAAGCGCCAGTACCAGGATGCGCTGGCCTTCCGCCTCGGCGGCCAGTATCAGTTTGGCGAGCACTTTACGCTGCGGGCCGGCACGTTTTACGATTTTAGCGCGGTGCGCGACGGCTTCGTGACGCCTGAGACGCCCGATGCCGACCGCATTGGCATCACGGCGGGCTTCACCTACGCCATCAATAGCCGCTTCGGCATCGACGGCTCGTTCTTGTTCGAAGACTTCCGCAAGCGCAGCCAAAGCCAGGACGACCTCATCAGCAACGGCACTGCCGACCGCGTGGCCGGCACCTACAAAACGACCATTGCCGTGCCCGGAGTGCAGCTGTACGTGAAATTCTAAGCCCGTCTTTTATTACCCACCCCATGACGACTTTCTTCTCTTTTAATACTGCCCGCCCGGCGCTGGCCTTGCTGGGCCTGGGTTTGGCGGGGCTGGCCGGCTGCCAATCCAACCTTGATGGGCCATCGGCCTCGCCGGGCACGCTCGACTTTACTAGCTACGTAGCCGTGGGCAACTCGCTGACCTCGGGCTACACCGACGGCGGCCTCTTCAACGACGGGCAGGCTACGTCCTACCCCGCTATCCTGGCCCAGCAATTTGTCAAAACCGGCAAAGGCCCCGCTAGCTTTGTGCAGCCCGCTTTTTCGGCCGCTAAGAAAGACGGTTCGGGTTACATCAAGTTGCAGGCCTTAAATGGCGTCCTGGCCCCAGTGCAACCCACAGCGGCTAACAATTACTTGAGCGAGCAAGTAGCTCGCACCGGGACACCCCTCCCCGGCGGCGACCAGCTAGAAGCCTACTCTGGCCCGCAGCCCGACAACCTCGGCGTGCCGGGTATTTCGGTACTCAGCAGCGTGTCGGCCCTCACGCGCGGGCTGGCGCCCTACGGTGCCATCAACCCATTTTATGAGCGCTTGCTAACGGCCGCCGAGAAGCCGAGCAAGGACTACGTGACTTACATCGGCCAGAAAACGCCCACCTTCTTCACGTGCTGGATGGGCAACAACGACGTGCTGACTTACGCCAGCAACGGGGGGGTAGTGGCCGCCACCAACCCTTTCGCCAATCTCACCGATACTATGCGCTTCGGCATTGGCTACCGCGCCATTCTCACTAGCATCAGCAAGGGCGGTACGGTGAAAGGTGCCGTGGCTAACATCCCCAACGTGACCAGCGTGCCTTATTTCAATACGGTTACGGTGGCGGCCGTGCTGGCGTCGTATAAGGCGGCTGGCCTGCCTATTACCGCTATCTACGTTACGGCCCGCACTGCTGCTACCACCACCGTTACCGCCGCTCGCGCAGCTACTGCTACCGACCTGCTAACGCTCACGACGCAAGCGTATATCGCCGCCAACCCCGGCGTGGGACCTTCGCCCGCTAAACCAATTCCGAGTGATTACGTGCTCGACCCTATTGAGCAAACTGAGGTAACGGCCCGCACTACCCAGCTGAACGCCATTATTGCCAAAACTGCCCAGCGCTTTAAAGTACCGGTGGTGGATGCAAACACGTTTTTGGGCAGCGTGGCGTCTAGCGGCATCTACACCAATGGCGTGAACAACACCGCCACGTTTGCCAGCGGTAACTTCTTCGGGCTCGATGGCGTGCATCCTACCCCCCGCGGCTACGCCATTATTGCCAACGAGTGGATTCGGGTCATCAACGCCTACTATGGCTCGACCGTACCGACCGTGAATGCCAACGACTACCGCGGCGTGCTATTTCCTTAGGCTAACGCCCGGTAGAGCTTCGCTTAAAGAAAGCGCCTTTCCTCGCCGGGAAAGGCGCTTTTTTGTCAACTTCACCCTTCAACAGGGGGGTAGGGTTTTTTAGGGGAAGTGCGGCCGCCCGTCGTATCTTCGTGCCTGCTGCTATCCAGAAAGACCGAGGGACCAGGCCCGATGACGTCTTGGCAACCTACCCCGAGTAGGTGCCAACTCCTGTTCGGCCCTCTTTTTGGTCGAAGAAGATATCAGCCGGAACTCGCGCCGCTCGGCGTGGCTTTCTTTCTGGATAGGCGCTCTTTGCTCCCGTATTCGCTCCGAAAGAAATGTCCGCTGCCGCCACGTTCCCTACCCCCCCCGTCGCCCCCGACGCCGCTGCCCGTATTTCGCCCTTGCCCGCGCTTATGCGCCAGCGCCTGCTCATTCTGGACGGCGCCATGGGCACCATGATTCAGCGCTACCCGCTGGAGGAAGAGGACTTTCGGGGCACCCGCTTTGCCGACCACGCGCGCCCGCTGCGTGGCAACAATGACCTGCTGAGCCTTACGCGGCCCGACATCATTCGGGCTATTCATGCCGAGTATTTCGCGGCTGGGGCCGACATGGTGGAAACCAACACCTTCAGTGGCACCACCATCGCGCAGGCCGACTACGCCCTGGAGCACGTGGTGTATGAGCTTAACTATGAGTCGGCTAGGCTGGCCCGCGAAGTGGCCGACGAGTTTTCGCAGAAAACGCCCGACCAGCCGCGCTTCGTGGCCGGCGCCATTGGCCCCACCAACCGCACGGCCTCACTCTCGCCCGACGTCAACCGCCCCGGCTACCGCGCCGTGACGTTTGATGAGTTGGCCGCTGCCTACCTCGAGCAAACCCGCGGCCTCGTGGACGGCGGTGTGGACACGCTGCTCATCGAAACCATCTTCGACACCCTCAATGCCAAAGCCGCGCTCTTCGCGGTGCAGCAGTTCTTCAATGAGGGGGGTAGGGTAGTGCCCGTCATGATTTCGGGCACCATCACCGACGCCTCGGGCCGCACCCTGAGCGGGCAGACGGTAGAAGCTTTCTGGCACAGCATCAAGCACTTGCCTTTGCTGAGCGTGGGCCTCAACTGCGCCCTTGGCGCCGACCAGCTCCGCACCTACGTGCGCGAGTTGGCCCGCCTCGCCGACGTGCCCGTTTCGGCCTACCCCAACGCCGGCCTGCCCAATGCTTTCGGTGGTTACGACGAGAGCGCCCAGGAATTTGCCGCGCTGGTCGAGGATTACCTCAAGGAAGGCCTGCTCAACGTGGTGGGCGGCTGCTGCGGCACCACGCCCCAGCACATTGCCGAGCTCAAAAAGCTAGCCGACGCCTATGGCCCCCGCGCCGTGCACGCCGCCCAGCTGCACCCCAACGCTCCTACCCCCCTCGCGACCGATGATAAACTAGTAGATGATGAGGCGGCCTCGGTATCGTCGCTAGCCCTCGGAGGCGGGGGCGAAAAGCTGGCGAAGGGTACCACACACTTGGCTGGTTTGGAGCCGTTTAATATCACGCCAGCTAGCCTGTTCGTCAACATCGGCGAGCGCTGCAACGTGACGGGCTCGCGGGCATTTGCGCGCCTCATTCGCTCGGGCGACTACGAGGCGGCCCTCGCCGTGGCCCGCGCCCAGGCCGAAAACGGCGCGCAGGTGCTCGACATTAACATGGACGAGGGCATGCTCGACTCGGAGGCCGTGATGACGACTTTCCTGCACCTCATCGCGTCGGAGCCGGACATTGCGCGCCTGCCCATCATGATTGACTCCTCAAAGTGGAGCGTGCTCGAAGCCGGCCTGAAATGCGTGCAGGGCAAGAGCATCGTCAACTCCATTTCCTTGAAAGAGGGCGAGGATGCCTTCCGCCGCCACGCCCGGCTGGTGCGTCAGTACGGCGCCGCCGTAGTAGTGATGGCCTTCGATGAGAACGGCCAGGCCGACAGCTACGAGCGCCGCATTGAAATATGCCAGCGTTCGTATGATATTCTGGTTAAAGAAGTTGGCTTTCCGGCCGAGGACATCATTTTCGACCCTAACATTCTCACAGTAGGCACCGGGTTGGAGGAGCACCGCAACTACGCGCTCGACTTTATCGCGGCCGTGAAGTGGATAAAGGAGCACCTGCCTGGCTGCCGCACCAGCGGCGGCGTGAGCAACATCTCATTCTCGTTCCGGGGCAACGACGCAGTGCGCGAGGCCATGCACGCGGCCTTCCTCTACCACGCTATCCGGGCGGGGCTAGATATGGGTATCGTGAACGCCGGCCAGCTCGCCGTATACGACGACGTGCCCAAGGACTTGCTTGAACTCTGTGAGGATGTGCTGCTTAACCGCCGCGATGATGCCACCGAGCGCCTCATCGATTTTGCCGAAACCGTTAAGCAGAAAGGCAAAGTCGAAGTGGTGGCCGACGCCTGGCGCAGCCTGCCCGTGGCCGAGCGCTTGCAGCACGCCCTGGTGCGCGGCATCACCGAGTTTATCGATGAAGATACCGAGGAAGTGCGCCAGCAAGTAGGCCGCCCGCTCGATGTGATTGAGGGCCCGCTGATGTCGGGGATGAACGTGGTCGGCGACCTCTTCGGCGCCGGCAAAATGTTCCTGCCGCAGGTAGTGAAGTCGGCCCGCGTGATGAAGAAAGCCGTGGCCTATTTACAGCCCTACCTCGAAGCTGAGAAGGAAGGTGCCGCCCGCCAAACGGCTGGCAAAATTCTGCTGGCCACCGTGAAAGGCGACGTGCACGACATCGGCAAAAACATCGTGGGCGTGGTGCTGGCCTGCAATAACTTCGAAATCGTGGACCTTGGCGTGATGGTGCCACTGGAGCGCATTCTGGACGAAGCCCAGAAGCAGGGTGCCGATATTATCGGCCTCAGCGGTCTCATTACGCCCTCGCTCGATGAGATGGTGTACGTGGCCCGCGAAATGGAAAAGCGCAAGCTGCAAGTGCCGCTGCTCATTGGCGGGGCCACCACTTCGCGCCTGCACACGGCCGTAAAGATTGCGCCGGCTTACTCAGGGTCAGCGGTTTATGTGAATGATGCGTCGCGCTCGGTGGGCGTGGCCGCCAGCTTGCTCGGTTCGGGCAAGGACACCTATACGGCCACCATCGCGGCCGAATACGAGGCACTGCGCGCCGACCACGCCGGCCGCCAGCGTGACAAGAACTACCTGACCATCGAGGCTGCTCGCGCCAACGGCTACCACGCCGACTGGGAAACCACGCCCATCACCAAGCCCAGCTTCTTAGGTACGCAGGTGCTTGATAACTACCCCCTTGATGAGCTGGCGCGCTACATCGACTGGACGCCCTTCTTCCACACCTGGGAGCTGAAGGGCCGTTATCCCCGCATTTTGGAAGACGACAACCTGGGCGAAGCCGCCCGCCGCCTCTTCGAAGATGCCCAGAAAATGCTGGCCGAAGTAATTGCCGATAAGAGCCTCACGGCCCGCGCCGTGTTGGGCTTCTGGCCCGCCAACACCAAGGACTACGACACCATTGAAATCTACGAAGACGACACCCGCCAGCAGGTGCGCGACGAGTTCTTTACCTTGCGCCAGCAGGGCGAAAAAGGCCCTGGTGTGCCCAACGTGGCCTTCTCCGACTACCTCGCGCCCAATGATAGCGGCCGCGCCGACTACCTCGGCGGCTTCGCCGTCACGGCTGGGCTAGGCATCGAAAAGCTCATCGAGAAGTACGAGGCTGACCACGACGATTACTCCAGCATCATGATAAAGGCGCTGGCTGACCGCCTTGCCGAGGCCTTCGCCGAGCGCCTGCACCAGCGCGTGCGCGAGGAGTTCTGGGGCTATTCGCCCAATGAAAACTTAAGCGGCGAGGAATTGATTAAGGAAGAATACCGCGGCATTCGTCCCGCACCGGGCTACCCCGGCTGCCCCGACCACACCGAAAAAATCACGCTTTTCCGGTTGTTGGATGCAGAGAAGCAAACGGGTATTATTCTGACAGAAAACCTGGCCATGTACCCCACTGCGGCCGTGAGCGGCATGTACTACGCGCACCCGGCGGCCCGCTACTTTGGCCTAGGCAAAATCGGCCAGGACCAAGTAGCCGACTTGGCCGAGCGCAAAGGGATGCCACTGCCCGAACTGGAGCGCTGGCTGATGCCAAACCTAAATTACGACCCGCAATAAATTCGTAGTAGCGCGGACTTTAAGTCCGCCAGTATTCTCGCTAGCCTCGCCCACTCGCGGACTGAAAGTCCGCGCTACTTCCATGAAAGTAACCGAACACCTCTCCCGCGCCGAGGGCAAAACGCTCGTCTCCTTCGAGGTCCTACCCCCCCGCAAGGGCGAAAATATCCACACGCTGTTCTCCAATATCGAACCGCTGATGGAGTTCAAGCCGCCGTTTATCGACGTCACCTACCACCGCGAGGAGTTTGTGCTGCGCGAGCGGCCGGGCGGGCTCTTGCAGCGCAAGGCTGTGCGCAAGCGGCCGGGCACGGTGGGCATCTGCGCGGCCATCAAAAACCGCTTCGACGTGGACACGGTGCCGCACCTTATCTGTGGCGGCTTTGCCAAGGAGGAAACCGAGAACGCGCTGATTGACTTGCACTTCCTGGGCATCGACAACGTGCTGGCACTGCGCGGCGACCCCATCAAGAGTGAGGGCCACTTCCAGCCCCACCCCGATGGCCACCGCTACGCCTGCGACCTCATCGGCCAGGTTTCGGAGCTCAACAAAGGCCGCTACCACGACCACGACGAGCAGTACCAGCCCGCCGGCGCCGAGCCCGTGCTCTGCACCGACTTCTGCATCGGCACCGCCGGCTACCCCGAAAAGCACTTCGAAGCGCCCAACCTGGGCTCCGATATTCGCTTTTTGAAGGAGAAAATCGACCGTGGCGCCGACTACATCGTGACCCAGATGTTCATCGACAACGAGGAGTTTTTTAAGTTTGAGCGGCATTGCCGGGCGGCGGGCATCACGGTGCCTATCATTCCCGGCCTCAAGCCGCTCACTACCAAAAGCCAACTCATCGGCCTACCCCGTGCGTTCTTCCTCAATATCCCGGAAGCACTCGCCGAGGCTATTCACCAGACTAAGGATAACGCCGCCGCCCGCGAAGTGGGCATCGAGTGGTGCCTCAACCAAAGCCGCGAGCTCATGGCCCACGGCGTGCCCTGCCTGCACTACTATAGCATGGGCAAGTCGGAAGCGATTCGCCGCGTAGCTGCTGGATTGTTCTAAGGTCAAAATCGATTGCCAGTGCGCGCCTCTTCGTTGCGCGCACTGGCAATCGGTTAATGAAATTTGCCTTCGGGGTCGGGGAGCTTGGCCATGAGCTCGGTGAGGAAGGTGAAGTCGAGGCTAGTGAGGCTGAGATTCTGGCCTTTGTGCACAGCCTGCCAGGCGGCGGGGTAGTCTTCCTGGTAATAGCGAATGCGCGCCTGGGTTTGCCAAGCGCCGGCATTGTTGGGGTCGGCGAGCAGGGCGCGCTGGACGTATTCGTTGGCTTGGGTAAGGTCTTTCTTTTTCTTGGCTTGCTCGTAGCGGCCCAGCATGGTATTGGCGGCGTCGGTGAGCAGCGGCGCATTGGTGGGCGCCACGGCCAAGCCCTGGAGCACAAGCTGCTGCACCGCCTCGGGAGTAGTATCGGGGCGGCGGCTCAGTACCACGGCCAAGCCCTGGTAGGGCTCGGGGTTGGCGGGGTCGAGCACCCAGGCCAGGTTGAAGCGCACTACGGCCGTATCGGGCTGGTTTTCATTAAGATACTCGTAGCCCTTCTTGCTGAAAAACTTGCTAGCCTCGGGCCGCGAAGCGAAGCTGCGGTCTACGTCGGCAAGCACGGTGGGGCCCACCAGCAGCTGCGCCTGAGCTGCTGAGGCGCCGCCAAACAAAGGTTGTAGCCGCTGAGGCCCGCTGGGGGGGGTAGGGGCGCCCTTGCGGCCCTTCTGGGCGTGGGCGGGCAGGCCCAGGGTGGCCCCGAGCAGTACGAGAAGCGCGCCGCGCCGAACGCGGGGAGTTAGCCAAAGAAACACGCGAAGGAGGAGTTGAAAAGCCAGGAAAAATAAAAAACGGCTAGGCCGAAGTAGAGCAAAAGTAGCCTACCCCCGGCAAAGTGCCGAAGTAATCATTTCCTAACCAATTGATAACCGACGCGCACCTACCACAGGCGCGTATCGGTGATGCCAGCCGGCAGCGGCGGCATGGTGCCTAAGCCCAGTACGCACCAGCCTTCGCTGACGCCAAACGTGCCGCCGAGCAGCACATAGCTTACCCAGCGCAACAGCGTTTGGCCGCTGTAGGTACTCGTATCGGGGTCGTATTCGCGGATAAGGAGCGCGTCACCGACCTGAAAATCATGGTCGTTCTCGCGCACGTCGAAGGGTTTGGTGCCGGCCGCCACGGCCGTAAAGCAAGGCGTCCAGAGCTGAAGCTCGTGGGTGCGGGTGCGGGCAGTGGTGACGGTCGACATGGGGGAAGCTGAATAGCGTTGCATGGTGGAATAGGCCGGTAAAAAGGGGCCGAATACTGTAATTTACAACGAAAACGCGACAGTTGGCCTTTTCGTGCCCTTGGGTGCCAACCCCCTGGCCTACTTGGGCGTAGGGCGGAAGCGGCTAATCCGCTCCTAATATGAAGCGTTATTTTCGCCTGCTGGCCCTGCCGCCGCTGGGGTTGCTGCTGGCCGCCGTCACTGTTTTGCTGGCCAATGAGTGGGCTGTGGCCCGGGCCAGTCGCCGCGTGGCCGACGTGCCCTACGTAGCCGCCTCGGCCCCCGATTTTGACGCCAAGCGCCACCGGCTCGACATCTACCAGCCCCGCCAGGAAGCGGCACCGCGCCCAGTGGTGCTGTTTATCCATGGTGGCAGCTGGAACAGCGGCGGCAAAGATGATATACTCTACAAAGCCATTGGCCGACGCCTGGCCAAGCAGGGCTTTGTGGGGGTAGTAATCAGCTACCGGCTGGCACCGCAGGTGCTAGTGCCCCAGCAGGCCGACGATTGCGCCCGCGCCCTAGCCTGGACGGTGGCGCACATCAAAGAATATGGTGGCGACCCGGCGCGCATCGTGCTCATGGGCCACTCGGCGGGCGGCGGGCTGGCAGCATTGCTGGCTACGGGCTCCGATACGCTGCTGGCCCGGCACGGCCTACCCCCCCGTGCCGCGCACGCCGTGCTACTCGACGACCCCGCCGGCCTCGACATGCTCGACTATCTCACCAAGCTGCAGTACCCCGGCGACGCGCAGTATCTGGGACCCTTCAGCAAAGACCCGGCGGTGTGGCGGCAGGCTTCGGCTATCTACCATATGAAGGCCGGTGCGCCGCCCTACAGCATCTACATCGGCGGCAAAACGTACCCCGGCATTGCCGCCAGCGGCGAGAAGTTTCGGCAGCGGCTCGCGGCGCTAGGCGAGGCGCCCAAGTACACCGTGCTGCCCGGCAAGCACCACATTCCGATGATATTGCAGCTGT
>Ga0160429_1000186_pt1 | contig 76824 bp, 88 predicted proteins | sample SolpanmetagenomR_FD_108199 | JGI IMG/M metagenome (GOLD analysis project Ga0160429, IMG submission 108199) | Solar panel surface microbial communities from Lawrence Berkeley National Laboratory, California, USA - R | ecosystem: Engineered > Built environment > Solar panel > Unclassified ... | reverse complement strand
TGGATTTGGTTGAACTTGCTGCTGTTGTTGTTGCTGAACCTGTTGTTGCCATGCGCGTTGTTGACTTTGCATTTGGCTCTGACGCTGCACTGCTTCAAGGTAATTCCGAATCTTGATGAACTCCGGATCACTCTGAGGGACACCTTGGGCTTGCATCTGTTTGTATTTCTACACCAGCATTAGCTATATTACAACTCCCATATGCTGACATTCTTTTCGTATACCTCCAACCACTGCTTCATGGTGTCCTTAGTCATATTGGGTGGCAGTTGTGATTGGCTGTAGGTCATGTTTGGCAATTGGGGTGTAGCATTCGTCCCATTTGGAAGTGTGGTCGCCATGATCGCGTTTCGTGTGTGTTTCAGATGGTCGGGGAGAAAAAGGGTCCAAGTATTAAGATGGAGTTCAAGGTCCTGATCTTCAGTGCGCGTCCTGAGGCGACCTATTGGAGTTGAATATAACACGGCGCCTCCTTATGCGCGACCGGCGCGCTCGGATGAGGTGTAGTGTCCAGAAAGGACGCGTCGATGTCTCGATATATGTGCAGTTTCAGAACAAGATGGAAGCGAGAGTTGGCGGTTTGGGCGGGGCTTGTTTGGCCGAGTTGGTTTTGATGGATTGCTGGAGAGAGACTGTCGCAAAACGCTCGCAAAGAGGAAGAACCGGTTATAGCTCGGCTCATGAGCGTACCCTGTTTGATGTCGATCATAACCACGTGCTCGATCGATCATCTATCTTTTTATGCGACAGCTCTTAACATTTCTGTAATCACAATGTCGACGTCGACCTTAGGCAAGAGGAAACGAGCAGCAACCCCGGTTGTGAAATCATCGACGCCCAAAATGCAGGCTAGTGAAGATAATGTAGCCGATCTACAGGACATCTTTCGGCGCGCATTCGAAGCAAAATTCAAGCCTTTACCAGCGGAAAGAAAGAAGACAACACAGGGAGAAGATATAGGCAGTGACGAGGACGAAGAAATACATGAAGATGATGACTGGGATGGACTATCAGAGCATGAGGAGGAAGATGTACCCAAAGTACAAGTTGTGGAGGTTGGTGCAGTCACAGCTCCTGAACTGTCTAGGGCGGAAATGAAAGCTTTCATGGTAGGTCGTTGAGAGTCCGGTGATCGAGTTGAAGTTATTTACGACGAGTTTAGAGCGCAAAAGTACCTCTGAGCAAGCCAAAGACATCATCTACGAAAACAGCACAAGACAAGAACGAAGAAGAGGACGATGGCGCAGAGAAGCTCAATCTAAAGAATGACCTGGCTCTACAACGACTGATCAATGAATCACATCTCCTCGATCCTAACAATCAAGTAGCCGCCAACCATCGTCAAAAGCTGCTCGACATGCGCCTACAAGCACTAGGATCAAAGACGTCCATGTTGAAGCAAGAGAAGATGCCAATGTCGCATAGAAAGGGCATCACCAATAGAGCAACAGAGAAAGAGGCGAAGAGAAGACAAGAAGCCAAGGAGAACGGTATCATTTTGGAAAAGGTTGCAAGATCGAAGAAGGTGGTGGAGAGAAGAGAAAGAGGTGTTGGTGGACCGACAGTTGGCCAATTTAAAGGCGGCATGCTACGCCTGAGTAAGCATGATGTTGCAGGCTTGAAGTCAAGACGGAGATGATACATCGATGATTTGGAAGTCTACCAGGAATGACGCTTTCTGGTGATCGTGCATCACATGATGTATATCACCACACTCCACGTACACTGACCGGCCAACGCTAGCAGGGCTGTCAAAGAGCTAAACGCTATTGCAAGACAAGGTGTCCTAGATGCCGCTAGTTTCGCACAGGCAGTGTCTGAGGAAGGCCATTCTGTCCGCCGGTCGCGCTTGGATTCACAGTGCAATCGGCTCGAATGCTTGGATGCTTGGATGCTTGGATGCTTGGATGCTTGGAGAAGCACTACATGTGCCAAGATGGTACCTGAACGCTGGGCGCTTATCGGACGGTAGAGTGCACGACATGCTGCAGCCACCACTATGAAACACCACTGTAAGATGCATGAAGGCGGTCTTCCCGCCGTGGCACGGCTGTAGCGCAAGCGCTAATGAAATGTGGCGTCACCGGCTTGTAGCGTACTCGCTTAGAAAACGTCGTTGGTGCTTGTCGCATGGTTCTTTCGCCTTTGTTTCTGGTTAGGAAGCATCTATTAGCGTGCCAGCACGGAAGCGAGCTGGTGCAAAATGTCTCGAAGGTTGGCTAAACTTGTAAGAGATTATGGTGAAGAAGTGGGGCAGAACAAGGATGTAAACACCCGAAACACGAGTGCGACGGAGAAAGGTCAAGTACAAGCGAACTCGGCGGCTAGATGTGGTTCAACAGAGTCGCCTAGCCAGTGGTACTGCCACTGCATAGTGCAGGAGCGTATGGCAGATACGAAGAGATGTCAATGAGAAACACCCTAGTGCTAGGCTACTGCAATGGCCAAATCTGAAACATTCATGTCATCGTCAAAATCGCACGCTGCAATTTCGCATTCATACTATGCTCAACTCGCCTGGTTTTAGTACTAGAGAAATATGTTACTAGCCAAATGTATTCCATGACCCGAGACTTGTTTGGCATATTGTCACTAAGTGTTGGTTTCTTGACGATTCATGTAAAAGGGGTTGGGTTAGTCAGGCCGTCTCAGTCTTGTTTCGGAGGTTGTGAAACATTTCAGGGTCCAAAATTGGGAAGGCACTTTCCCTTCCCACCTTCTCCAGCTGTTCTAAGCGCAATAGATTCTTCCTCTCGTTTTCAATCGTTCGCTTTCCATACTTTCAATTGGCTAAACTGCAATCATTGCGCTTTGCAACCTTTAATTCCAACTCCATCAGCATAGCGGACCCTGACATTCTGAAACGCGGCTGTTTCATTCCTGAGACTGCAGCTGAAACCGACGAAACACTGCCGCGACCCAGCCACCTCACAACATTGCGCCCTCTTCTACCATCAGCAATCGTTTCTGCGATATATACGCGGACTCATTGTATGGCTACAGCTTGCAGTTGACCATATCCAAAATCTGAAACACCACCTGAAACATCATGGCTACTCCAGTACAAAAGCGACCGTAAGTCACCTAGTTGACTACCAAGTAATAGCAAGACTAAGAAAACATGCAGAAACCCCATCCTCACTGCCGCTGAACGTGCAGCTTTGACTCCTCAAGCTCAACAAGCTCTTATGGATGTTGACAACCGTAAGCAACATCACCGCTCCCAATACCACTTTGCGAAAGTGCTCCACACTTCGCGTCACTACCAACCGAAACAACAATAACAACACTGACGTGTCTTCTTGCAGTCAAATACTTTCTTATCTCTGCTCCTGTTGATTGGGAGGACAACAAATACATCAAAAGACATGGCATGCCTACTGGTGAATATGTTGCTTGTGTTCTATGGTGCGTCACCGTCGCGTTGTAGCAAGAAGCTTTACAGTACTTACATTACCTCATTACAGGAGAGGACTGTTTCACATCACTGGTACAGACATTGTCCGCTGTCTCGCATTTCGCTTTTCAGCCTTTGGTCGTCCTGTCAAGAACATCAAGAAGTTCGAAGAAGGAATCTTCTCAGATCTACGCAACCTCAAAGCTGGTACCGACGCCTCGCTAGAAGATCCAAAGAGCCCTTTCCTCGACTTCTTGTTCAAGAACAACTGCATTCGTACACAAAAGAAGCAAAAGGTTTTCTACTGGTACAGCGTTCCTCATGACCGTCTCTTCCTTGATGCCTTGGAACGAGATCTAAAGCGCGAAAAAGCCGACCAAGAATCAACGAGTGCTGCCGAAGCTGAACCAGCACTCTCGTTTGAGTACGACGCATCGCAATCGTTGTACGAGCAGATCAGCAAGATGACGGAGGGACATCCATATGCATCGGGCGATGGTGTGGATGAAAGAGATTCTATGCCTCCCCTTCAAACGGTACCACGAGCCTCTAGCCATTTTCCCAACGACACGCTGAATGACTCTTCTTTATACAGTCAGACAGCGATGCCCCCAGCCGCAGTCCATATGATGACCACCAACCCCTCGATGCTTTCGGCGACAGCGGCTCCGAGCTTAGCGATGCCCCATGAGCAGCCGGTGTTTGGTCCAATCTCTACCCCGCTCGCCATGAACACGACCCCGACTCCTCGTCAAAGCTCCGCCCCTACTTTTGTCGAATACTCACCAGCACCTTCTTACATGTCGTCCCAATCATATTATGAGGACAGCACTACACGTGGCATATCTTACGAACCTATGACGCCCCCTCAGCATCTCTTACACGGTCCATTCAATTACGGACCTTCTGAATCGTATGCACTTCCTGCCGGATTTCAAGGTTACGGCATGGCTGGTGTGACACCTCAATATGGTGCTGTGAGGAACACCCCTATCCAGCCCCACCAAATGCGTTCTGGCGGTTCACCTGTTCTTGTTCAGCGTCGTCAGTCTGATGCAAGAGGATATGCGCCATATTCTATCGACAGCAAGGCCACTCCGGGAGGACGCTTTCCCCGTCAAACCAACAATTTGCGGAGGTCAATCTCAGCTGCTTCAGTTCCTCCACCTGACATGTCTCAACGCATGGTGCCTGGTACATCTCCATCAGACTACAGCAATAGTCCTGTACAGTCACGTAGTGGTACTCCTTTGGTTATAGAAGAAAACATGGCAATGTCACATATGAAACAACGCTATGAGAACATGCTGAACGATAATGGGTATGGCTACAGTACTTTGCAAAACGCGCCAATGTATGCTACTGGCTTGGCTCAAGGCGGCAAGTCTGCCATTCCCATTGCACCTTCCGTTCCTGGAGTCATCCGTCGCGCGCGCTCATACTCGAGTTCGGCTTTTACCGGAAGACCTTATCCTCAAAAGGAACACACTTGTCCAATCCCAAATTGTGACAAATCCTTCAAGAGACTCGAGCACCTCAAGCGTCATGTCCGCACTCATACCGAAGACAAACCTTATGTTTGTGGTGTATGCAAGAAATCGTTTTCTCGTTCAGACAATCTCGCGGCTCATCGTCGCAGTCACGATGTGGACGACGAAAGCAACCCTTTGGTAGTAGGGACCGAAGTCGTGGCTGAAGGTGACTATACCGATGAAGAACACGAAGACTCGGAGGAAGACGATGCCTCTTTGCCAGAGATTGGATCGAGTGTTCGTGATGGCACACATGTCATTGGTGCAAAAGATCAAATGATTGTTATTCCTAGCGCACAAGAGAGCTTTGGTCTTATGGGTCCTCCTCGTCTGCCTGCCAGCGCCATGCAAGGTGGTTGGGCATAAACCTGAGGCTGCTTATGTTGTGGTTAATAATGTCGATATTTCAAGCTGTCTGGCACAGATGTTGGAAAGAAAAAAGCCGAAGAGCACAAGGTTACTGTGTTGGGTAATTCCGAGATGCATTGAGCGATGGTGTTAATGCAAGGGCATATACGGGTTTGAGGAAAGATTGGCTGGTCCGAATCTTATGGCTTCAAGAGCTATTCACTTCAAAGATATCCAAATAGTAGTCAATATGAAAGAACGAGATGGGTTGATGTGGCGGATTGGAAGTATATCTGAGAGGTGTAGCTGATCGAATATGTACACACACTCACAGATAAAGCTCTCCAAGATGTACTTTTATTATCCAAGATGTATCTCTCTCTACCAAGTCGCAAGGTACCTTACCTTATTTGGTCGTGCTCGCTGCTCGCTGTGTTCTTTGTACCGAGCGTGGCACTCCGAATACGGAGAAAGCAGCTCTTAGGTAAACTTTTTTTCGAAACAGACCTGACCTATCCCGAGTCGTTTATTAGATCCTGGTGTTGTTGTCTTTGGTGCTCTGTCAATTCACGAAAATGTTGCGTTCTACTCAGAGGGTCTGCAAGGTAGGCGCAAAAGAAATGTTGAGGAACAATTGGCTTCACATTGTCGATCTGTTATCGTCTCATAAATACTGACACTAACACAGGCTGTAAGGACGCCCAGTAACTACCACTCATCTCAAACCCGCTCCTTCGCCTCTGTTCAGTCATCTTTTCCCTCAACTCCCTCTCGATCACCACCTTACCAAAAGATCCTCCGCAACTTCGCCCTAGTTCGACGACTCCTCGGCAATTCCAGAAAACTCACTCTCGCTGAAAAGATTCTCTACTCGCATATCCAATCCTCCCAGGACCCAACACTCGCCGAAGAACTCCTCGCGGACTCTCTGCTCTCAAACACAGACAATGGACGTAACATCCGTGGCAACGCCAATCTCAAGCTCAAACCAGATCGAGTCGCTATGCAAGATGCTTCGGCACAAATGGCCTTGCTACAATTCATGACGTGTAATCTCCCATCTACGGCTGTGCCAGCGAGTATACATTGCGACCACATGATTGTGGGTGAGAAGGGTGCGGATGTCGATGTTCCTGAGTCGATCAGGGGAAACAAGGAGGTTTACGACTTTTTGGAGTCAGCGGGAAAGAGATATGGTATCGAGTTTTGGCCACCTGGAGCTGGTATCATTCATCAGGCTGTGTTGGAGAACTATGCGGCGCCAGGTTTGATGATGTTGGGCACGGATAGTCATACACCGAATGCTGGTGGTTTAGGAGCTATTGCTATTGGTGTTGGAGGTGCTGATGCTGTGGATGCGCTTGTGGATGCGCCGTGGGAGTTGAAGGCGCCTAAGATTTTGGGCGTAAGATTGGAGGGCAAGCTGAGTGGTTGGGCGTCACCAAAGGATGTCATTCTTAACCTAGCAGGACAGCTTACGGTCAGAGGTGGTACTAACCACTTGATTGAATATTTCGGTAAGTGCATTTCTATTCGTTCTTCATTATTTCTGCTTAATATGCTCAAAATTGTTTCATTGCGCTTTTTGAGCATAATTAGCAGAAATAATGAACAAATTTATGCTTCTGATGCTCGGTGGTGTATGCAAGAGTAAGGATGGTACCTCCTCACATAAGGAAGGCGCACCAGGTGGCGTCAATGGAAGTAAACAACAACCTTTGCTCTTGCCTTACTTGTCGCGGAGAGACTTGGAAAGTCCTTTTCTCTGCCGTCATGGCTATACTTCTGTTTCATCTCAACATTGGACGCTGTCCATTCTCATCTCCCAAAGGTTTCGGTCATCAGCAGCGTTCGTGCTTGTGTACTCCATCAAGGCTCTTCATCTTTCTTTGCTCAGCCTCAAACACTCTCACCAAAAAGTTTCGCAATTACAACGACCTTGCCGGCCTCTTCAGCCTGAGACGGCTCAGCGATGGCGCTGTCTGGTGAATGCTCCGCTGCCACCACTACCTTTCAACTAAATCGTCCTTCTCACCTGGCTGTGCATGCTGACCACGCCCACCAAGCAAAAGCATGCCATCTTTGGGAATGTCCTTTCTAGCCGTGGCGTTCTGGAATCTGTTATGTCTACTCTTGGCGTCACCTTTGCTCCTGGTCTGTTCGAATTCATCAAAGGCACTGCTCCACCTACTATCGCCTACTTCAAGACACTACCTACAGCCTGTCATCGACGCTGGGCTGTTTACCTACTCGTGCTCGAGAAGCAAGGTTGTCGACCCAAGATCTATGTTGGTTCAGGTACAGAAGCTAGGTCTGGCGTGTCTATACGACTAGACAACTACGACAAGGATGTACTCGTTGCAGCACATGTGGTAAAAGCTTTTGAAGATGGTTACAAGATTACCCACAAAGGACTTTTGTGCTGGGCTGATATTCCCACTGCGGCCATGGTGCCAGTCGCCCGGGTGCTCTTCGTGGCCATGGAAGCTGCTTTCACCTTCACCTTCTAGGCTTTAAACTCCAAGACAGAGTATGGCTTCGGCCTAGTCTATTTCTGCCCCTGGGATCGCGCTTTACTCGAATATGATGGTCTCTGCTCTCACAATCCCCTCCAAGAGCTTCCTCCAGGCGATCACAACCTCACCGCCGAACAACTTGAAGCTCAAGCTGTAGCGAAGGCTAAGCAGCTCAACGAGAACGTGCGTAAAAGCAGAGAGAAGGCGAAGGCGAAGGCAGCTGATCCTGTGGGTTGCGTTGCCAAGATCAATCAGCAGGCAAGAGCTCGACGAGCAAAGAATCCTGAAATCCAGAAGGCTGCCGATAAGTGTTGTAGAGCCAAGGCCAAGGAGAACAAAACTCATCATTGCACTCCTTGCAATAAGAGCTACACCAGAAAGCCAGACCTCACCAGGCATCTTGGAACCAACATACACCTTGACAAGGTGGCCAGATGGCCTCTCCTGGTGGTCGACGATGAAGAGTGATTTAGAAATGGGACTGTCCAACAGACTTATTCAGCAGATCTATTTGCAGCAGTATATATGACGGAAACCTTTTGGGAGAGCACACCTTAACACCATTTGGAGCATACATCACTGAAGCGGAAAGGACTTTCCATGATATCCGCAGCATTTACTAATGACAATTTACAATTCAGGACCTGGTGTTGAATCACTGAGTGCCACTGGATGCTCAACTATTTGCAATATGGGCATGAGCATTCCCTATCCTCTTCTGCTTTTCCCCTCTTACTAACAAGGCCACAGGAGCTGAGGTTGGTGCCACAACATCAATCTTCCCTTTTACACAAGCACACGTCGCATATCTCCAATCAACTGGGCGAGGAGACATCGCTCAAGCAGCTCAAGCGATATCACAATCATCCGCCATTGACAACCTCCTCGCAGCGGATGAAGGCGCCGATTACGACAAGATGATCACTATCGATCTTTCCAAGCTAGACCCTCATATCAATGGACCCATGACGCCCGATCTCTCAGTACCTCTATCGATGTTCGCTGAGCAGGTGAAGACAAACAAGTGGCCAGAGACATTTGGCGCTGGTCTTATCGGCAGTTGTACCAACAGCTCATACGAAGACATGACACGAGCAGAGAGCTTGGTTAAGCAGGCCACTGCTGCTGGTCTCAAGCCTAAGGCTGATTTCTTCGTGACGCCTGGAAGTGAACAGATTCGTGCTACTCTGGATCGAGACGAAACGCTGAATACGTTCTCTACAGCAGGCGCAACAGTGCTTGCAAACGCTTGTGGGCCGTGCATAGGACAGTAAGTCTCCTTAAATCCTGATGCTTAGGATCTTGCTAACAGTCCCCTAGATGGAAGCGCACCGATGGCACAAAGAAAGGCGACGCAAACGCAATATTTACATCCTACAACCGCAACTTCCGTGGTCGCAACGACGGTAATCCTGCCACCATGAACTTCCTCGCATCTCCAGAACTTGTCACAGCAATGTCATACGCAGGCAGCACCACATTCAATCCCATGACCGACTCAATACCAACACCATCAGGAGAGCCTTTCAAGTTCAATCCACCTACAGGCTTCGACCTCCCATCACAAGGTTTCGCAATGGGCAATCCTGCTTACCAACCTACCCCACCACAACCCGACCCACTCGCCGAAGTCAAAGTATCACCCACGTCAGAACGTCTTGCAGTCCTTGAACCTTTTGAGCCATTCCCCACGAGCGATCTCCAACAACTTCGCGTTCTTTTCAAAGTCAAAGGTCAATGCACGACGGATACCATTTCAGCTGCTGGTCCTTGGCTCAAATATAAAGGTCATTTGCCCAATATTGCCGAAAACACACTGATCACCGCTGTGAATGCAGCCACCGATGAAGTCAACGTCGCATACGATCTCGACGGCTCTACTCATTCTATCCCTGATTTAGCGAAGAAGTGGAAGGAGCAAAACCAACCTTGGCTCGTAGTGGCAGAACACAACTATGGTGAAGGAAGTGCAAGAGAGCATGCAGCTCTACAACCCAGATATCTAGGCGGACGGATCATTCTGGCGAAATCATTCGCCAGAATCCACGAAACAAACTTGAAGAAGCAGGGTGTCGTACCATTAACCTTTGTTAGCGAGACTGACTACGACAAGATTGATGCTTGTGACACTGTCGACACGAATGGTCTGTATCAAGTGTTGAAGAACGGCGGGGCTGGTGAGATCACCTTGAACGTGACAAAGAAGAATGGCGAGACAGTCACCATTCCCGTCAAACATACTTTCAGCAAAGACCAAGCTGGCTTTGTGCTTGCAGGAAGTGCGCTCAATCTGCTGGCGAAGCGGGGTCAGGCACCTCAAGACGCTCAGCTATGATATCACGCTGGCTGATATTTTAATGACCGAAATGGATCTGGTGCATTGTAGGTGTTAGTGGGGTGGATGGTAGGTATAGAATATACTCAATTTGTATGATATGGGTTTCCTTATCTATGCCTTTGCAAGAGTCCAATGATGGCGTGTCAATTTGTGAATCCCTGCGGAGCGAGTCACACGAGTACCGGAGTTGAAATATAAGAGTATTGTTGATATCGTCCCTGATCTGAGCGCCAATGGGATATCTGAGCACACGCCCTCCTGCCTCATTTATAAATCGCTCCCGCAACCCCCTCATTCCTGCTTTCTTCTCTTCAATCTATAATCTTAATATCACATCTCGACAGTGCATCTCTAAGATTGCTCTAGGATATTCCTACTTTCGACATAACCATAGACCCACAGTACTCTTCACACCACTTTTAACAACTCCCTTCTCCGACGACCTCCCTCTTAATCTCTAAGACACTCTATCAGAGGTTCAACTTAGTCTCTAAAGACTAAACTTAACTTGTAAGTCCTCAGCACTCTTCACACCACTCTTAAAAGCCTCTCCTCTCCATCAAGCTTACTCACAATCTCAGGACGCTTCATCCGAGATTTAGCTCAAGTCTTAAGTCCAAACTCAACTTGCAAGTCTCTCAGCACTCCTCATATCACTCTCAAAAGCCTCTTCTCTCCAACAAGCCTACTTTCAACCTCAACACACTTCATCTGAGATTTAGCTCAAGCTTCATTGTTCAATCTTAACCTGTAATTCCTCAGCACTCTCCACACCACCCCATTATCGATTCACCTTCTCTGCAAATCGCTAATAATCCCAACCCAGCAGCTTCGGGATCTCCCAACCTTTTCCACCACGGACCCAGACGCTTTTCTCTCCAGGGCTATCCACGAGTTCGTATACCGCGACATGGCTTTCCCTCGTCCCGACATCCACGTCGACACAAACTTGGGATTGTCGACAGTCGAGACCCTCTCCATCGACGGAGGAACCGTCGACACCCCCCTCACCACCACCAAAACCTTCCGAGAGCGCCTCTCAAGCTTCAAGCTCTCAAGTCCCATCAAGAAGATCTTCGGGAAGCGCGGCAGCGGTGCCGAGGAAAGTGTGTGCGCCGGAGTCACCGAGGTACTCCCCACGCCTTCGACAGCTGCGGACGAGGAAGCCAAGGGGGAGATCCCAACCCCTGAGGGCGGAGATATCTTCTCCCACGACCCTGCCGCCGCAAAGTTCAAGTCATGCCACTGGCTCAACGCCGGCGTGCTCATGGTCGCCGAGACAATCTCCCTCGGCATCCTATCCCTCCCCGCCGCCATCGCCAAACTCGGCCTTATCCCCGGCATCGTCTGCATCAGCGTCCTCGGCTTCCTCGCAACGTACTCTGGCTACGTGATTGGACAGTGGAAGCTCAAATACCCCAAGACGTTGTCCTTTGCCGATGTGGGCGAGCAGCTTGGTGGGAAGTGGCTTGGACGCTTGTTTGGTACGGCGGCGGTGCTGAGTTTTGTGTTTGTTTGTGCGGCGCATTTGTTGGCGTTTACGGTGATGATGAATGTGCTGACGGAGCATGCGGCTTGTTCGGTGTTGTTTGGGTTGGTGGGCACGGTGGTGAGTGTGGTGTTGAGTTTGCCTAAGACGAGTAAGGATATTAGTTGGATTAGTATTGGGTGTAAGTGATGAGGAAAGAAAAGAGAAGTGGTGTGAATGAGAAAGTGCGTTTGCTGACGTTTCATTCACAGCTTTCATCGGTATCCTCGCTGCCGTCATGGTCGTCATGATCAGTCTTGGTACGACTCGTCCAGGTGGTATTGATGTCAAACTCATCAACGACTACGCCGAGCTCGCTCCTGCTTTCCTGGGTGTCTTGAACATGATGCTCGCATATGGTAAGTCCACCACATCCATCACTCACTCAGACACCACCTAACACACCATCTCTCCTTTCACAGCCGGCAACGCTGCCTTCTTCAACTTCGTCACCGAGCTCAAAAACCCACGCGACTTCCCAAAAGCCCTCATCTTCCTCCAATCCTGCGCCATCAGCACCTACATCACCGTCGGCACCGTAATCTACTACTACGTCGGCTCCACTGTCTCGTCGCCCGCCTTGACCTCAGCAGACCCTCTAATCGCCAAAATCGCCTACGGCGTCGCCCTCCCCACCATCCTCGTCGCTGGCGTCATCAACGGCCACGTCGCCACCAAACAAATCTACACGTCACTTTGGATCAAGCTTAAGAAGCCTGAGGTGGTGTATGCGAATACTTGGATCAGTTGGGCGAGTTGGGTGGCGTGTCTCGTGGGTGTTTGGACGGCGGCGTGGGTGTTGGCTGAGGCGATACCGATTTTTGAACAGTTGCTCGGGTTGGTGAGTGCGCTGTTTATGGCGTGGTTTAGTTATGGGTTGTGTGGCGTTATGTGGATTTATATGAATTGGGGCATGTGTTTGAGCGGGTGGAAGAAGAGGGCGTTGTTTGTTTTGAATGTGGTAAGTTTCGACGAGAAAGAGAGATAGTGTGTGAGAGTGTGGGGCTAACTTGATTGTGCAGTTTATGATTATTCTTGGAGCTGGCGCTTGTGGATTAGGTCTGTATGCTTCTGGGTTGGAGATTCGTATGGCAGGTGCCAGTGGAAGGCCTTTCTCTTGTGCGGATAGTAGTCCCCAATTGGTCAAGCAGTTTGTTGATGGCACTACGCCGTTGCCTGCTTAGGATGGGGTTGTTATGGATGAAATGGGATATGGGGATAAACAAAGTAATGTCTCGTATGAGTTGGTAATAGTGTAATTGTAATGTTTTAATATCTCTTCAATGTTACGAGTTTCTCAAGTAATGGCATGCTTTCAGCATCTTGTGAAATACGTACGAGCTCACTTTACTACAGTGCTCCATGATTACTGGTGCATTTGGAATACTCCTCGCCTCGCATAAGCTAGAGATGTTGATCCTGTGAAATCAGAGACTTCGTAGTTATCTCTCGAGAAGACTGAGCCCTAATCAACGCAATCACGAGAGCGGAGCAGAGCTGAGAAAGGGTTCGAGTATCACGATGAGAAAACTCTCAAAAGACATAGTATGATGAAAGTAGTTTTTTCGATCAAAATATAGCGTCAGATATGTTTGATGGCTTTCGCATCTGTATTCGTGTTGTACAACGACAATCTGTTTCTGATCATGAAAGCCTGAATGACTGCTGTTGAACACTCTAAAAGTTCCTTGTTTCGAGAAAGTTATATTTATGGAAGATGTGTCTGTCAACTGTGGACAGTTCTTTCGTCGCTTGAGAATCGAGCGTTGGGACTATGCCCGAGACCCTGTCTGGCTGGTTTTAACGCTGTTGAGTCCAGTAACAAATCGAGGGACCGTGGGAAGTCGTAATCTTGACTAGTAAGTGGCTTGTTTGGTCCGATCGTCGTGCTTTACGATTCATCAGGCTTCGAAACACAAGCGAGTTCTCTGAAGATCGGAGGACAAAATGATGGTACTCCCTAGCACACTCATCCTCATTCTCATCTCTTCAAAGCGCTAAAGTCGAGTTTTCTAGCCACTTTGTCGCCTCGCCCAGGTTCTACTACCTCACCACCTCGTCGTTTGAGATCGTCTCCCATCTTCGCCTCACCACCTCCTTTTCGCGGTAGATCTTCCTTTTTGGTAGGTCTGGGCTCTGTAGTCCACCATTCGTGTTTCAGTACATCCCGAGATGTGATCCTCTTCCTCGGGTCTAGTCTCAACATTGCCATGAGAAGGTCTACTCCTGCAGGACCGGCAGAACCAAAAGTGCGCAAGTAATAGTCGCGACCATTGACAGGCGTGATATCTGCTTTTGCGTACGGCACATAACCATCTAATTTTGACACGCCAGGCCAATTATCTTCTGTGGGTGTGCCGACGAACTTGTTGATGAGCTCCAGTTGGTGGATGTCGGTGTTACCAGCCAGATATGGTACTCGCAGAATCAGCTCAGCCCAAACTGTACCCATCGACCACACATCTACTGCTCCTGAATAGTAACGCGCACGGAAGAACAGCTCAGGTGGCCGATACCATCTTGTAATCACGTTATGTGTCATGGCCGTGTATGGATCTGCAAAGGACCGTGCGAGACCAAAATCGGCGAGTTTCACCTCACCATCTGCTGCGATGAGCAAGTTATTCGGCTTGATATCTCGATGAAGGACAAAGTTTTGGTGACAAAACCAGACACCTCGCCCTAACATGCCCATCCAAGCTTTGATATCTGCAGGACCGTAATTGACGTTCTTTGTGTCTCGAATAAGCATTTCCAAGTCACCCAAAGGGAGATATTCGAGTACGAGGTTTAGATTTTGATTCTTTGAGGAAAAGACAGCGTGCAGGGCGATGATGTTGGGATGAGAGAGCTCCTGCAAGAATTTTACTTCTCGAATTGCGTCCATAGATAGTCCATCTTTGTACTCTGTATTCACTTTGATCTTCTTGATGGCTACAAGCTCATTTGGATTCTTCGCTAAGCGTCCTAAGTACACGATGGCATAAGTACCTTCCCCTAGTTTCTTGTCCTTCACGTATTTGCGCTTGATCTCGTCATTAAGTTGTTCTGCTAGTTCCACTACAGGCTTGTCTGTTTGCTCTGTTTCATTTGCCTTACTTCGAGCTGCATGCGCTTTAGCTGCAGGAGCTGTGAGAGTGATGGTTGGGGATTGGATCGTGGCAGTGGTAATGGGTGAGAGGACCATTGTGGTAGCAGTTGGATTGTCGAGGTGCTGTTAAGGCTTGCAGTCCAGCTGTAAAGCTTTTGGGAGTGGAAGACAAGAAGGCTCAAGGTGTCATAGCTGTTGTTTCTTGCGAAGCCTAGCTCTCTATCTGCTGAAGCTTGCACAGCCGATTAGCTCACCAGTCACCACAACGTCGAAATAACTTAATAAAGGTCTCAAGTTTGCTGTTGATGATTGAAGGGTTGGCATCACGTGACATGCCTGGGCAGCCTGGGTTTCGATTTTCGAATCGACGAAGCATGTAACACCACAGGTATCTTACAACACAGGTATCTTACAACACAGGTATCTTACAACACAGGTATCTTACAACACAGGTATCTTACAACACAGGTGTCTTGCAACATTGACTAAACGGCTTCTATATTTCAGATCAGTCTATCTTCTCCAGAACCACACGATGGCTGCTCGACGGTCGATCCTCTCACTTCCCGCCAGCTTACGACCTCATACACGGCGCACACCTACCACATTCTTCGCCGCACCAATACCACAAAACCGGAATCTACACACATCAATAAAGCCTACGAGAATACCGTCACCAACGCCCTTTGTACCCGATGCCACAACCTTCCTCACACTCATTGGTCGAAAACTATCAGCACACGCAAGCAAAATTGAATCATGGGACGCATTATTTTCACTCACATCCACACAACTACAAGAACTTGGCGTTGAACCACCACGAGCACGGAAATACTTATTAAGATGGCGTGACAAGTTTCGAAACGGCGAGTTTGGGATTGGAGGGGATTTGCAGAAAGTCAAGGATGGCGTCGCTGAAGTACGATTGGTTGAGGTGCCAGTTGCTACGTCTTCAAATGCTGCGGAAGGTCGTGCATCAGGTGCAACTCTCACACGAAGTCCTGGCATGATGAAGCGCATTATCAATGTGGATCCGGAGAACCCACCAAGCTCGGATGCAGAATTACGCAAGGCGTCGAGAGTGATCGGATTGAGGATCAAGGACTCCCATACCATCTATGGACCGCATGTCGAACTGGTCAAAGGATCGAATGGGTCGGCTGCACATATCAAGGTCAAGGAGGGTCTTTGGGAGCACAGAAGAGGACACAAAGTGGATGGAGGTGAGAGGCGGAAGGCTGAAGTGCGCGCGAAGAGGAGGGCGGCGGAGAGGAAGGCCACAAGATCATGATCAATTGGTGATCGCCATGCATAGCAGGGAGTTCGGTTGCAACATGTAGAAGTCCGGAGGAGCGAAAGAAAGCTGGGAGGGCTTGAGGCTCTCCTCAAAAGGAAGGACCGCGACGTTGCTAGGCATGAGGCATACATATGCGAATGTGCCATTTCAATCAAGGACCAAAATATATTCTATAGACTAGCATAGTCGATTTATTACTTGTACCTTCCTATCGGTCTTTTCTTGCATATTCTCACCGGAGTATCCGCCGGGGTCACGTGGGTATTTCACTTCGCCAGCACGGTACTCAAGTCAAGTCTTCCATCTCACACTTAACTTGCCCAACTTGACATGGCGACAATATCACTGCAGGTAGCGCCTGCAAAGTACTACTCATCTGGCTACTATCAACACCTCAATCAGAATCCCCATTATCATGATGGCAATGCTCACCATGCTCTGCACGAGATCTATTCCTTGGCAAAGCAGGACATGGAGGAGAAGTTCGCAGAACCGCCACAGAAGAAGCGGCGCCTGAACGATGACATAGTGAGAGAGGAAGACTACGTTGTGCTTGCGAAAGCTACCCTAGAGCTGGTATGACTTTTCAATGTCAAAGCTGGCAAGAAATTTTCCTTCATGAAGTCGCTCAGTTTCTGTGAAGCAAGAGCTCATCCGGCGTTATCTTAGAATGAATAGAATAGTACTAATGAAGCCTCTAGACAAGCAAGAACGGGGAGCGGCTTAGCGGTACTAGCTCCAGCCCTGCTGTACCAATCACCATATCAGCGTCCAGATATCCCCCCATGGACACCAATAGTGACTTGCAAATAACGCTTAGCGCAGGCGGCAAGCGAGAACGTATTTCCTTACCATTGCTTGCAACTACTACTGCAGTAAAGGATGCCTGGAAATACCTACGGTGCGCAATGATAGGCTCGACAACCAATTTTTCGCGTATCATTAGTGTCCTCGTACCTCCATCTCTAATTCGTGACACCTGGAGTCTGGAAATTGAGGTGAAATGGCGGAAAGGACAATCAGCTGTGTTGACGCTAGGAAAGCAATATCACCGACCTTGCGAAGAGATTCTCGAACTCTGTATGCCACGTCCAGTTGCACCAAGTACGACGCGAAGATCATGGTCACCACAAGACTTTTACCAGCATGTTCATGTTCCATCTTTGAGCACGAATCTTAGTAACACTCTCCCCATCCCCACGCTCACCTGCGAATTGTATCCATTCCAGCAACGTGCAGTGAGATGGCTAGCTCAAAGAGAAGGCGTTACGATAGATACAGAAGGTCGCACATCACCATTCGTTGAAGTCGCTAATCCACTACCAATCTCCTTCAGGCTAGCGTCCACCGATATTGGGGAAGGATTTGCTGTCAGCAACTTGCTGACAGTACTGTCTTCTTCGGCCGAAGTCGCGGCAAATAGTTCACAATTCCGAGGAGGAATTCTGGCAGAAGAGATGGGCTTGGGTAAAACAGTAGAGCTAATAAGTCTGATATCGTTGCACAGACGAACTCAAGCTCCAATGCAATTTGTGGACGATTACACAGGCACAGAAGTCACATCCTGCAATGCTACCCTCATCATCACCCCACCAACGATTCTCGAACAATGGAAGAGCGAAATCGCTCGGCATGCGCCTGATCTCAAGGTCTTTCACTACACTGGTCTCAAGGGCAAAGATACAGACGTGAACATCATTGAACGCAACTTTATGGAGCACGATATTGTCTTGACAACCTATACCGTCTTAGCTGCCGAGATCCACTATGCACGAGAAGCCCCAAAACGCAATCTCAGAAGGGAGAAAGTGTATGTACAGCGTCGTTCTCCTCTCGTTAGCTTATCTTGGTGGCGTGTATGCTTGGATGAAGCGCAGATGATCGAGAGTGGCGTTAGCAACGCTGCTACTGTAGCGTGCCTAGTCCCGCGGGTGAACGCATGGTGTGTTTCAGGAACGCCGGTGAAAGGAGATGTGAAAGACCTTTATGGTTTACTGATCTTCCTACGTTATCATCCTTTCTCAGACGCTCATGTCTGGCAGAGAATGTTGACCAGTGATCCAGCACATCTTATCCAGCTGTTCGGTCAGATCGCTATGAGACACTCCAAGAACGCTGTGCGAGACGAGATGGGTATCCCACCACAAAAACGCATTGTCGTTACCGTACCCTTTACAGCCGTTGAAGAGTCCAACTACAATCATCTTTTTCAGCAGATGTGTGATGACACCGGGCTTAGTATCGATGGTGCTCCATTATCGGATAATTGGGATCCGAACAGTGCATCGACTGTTGAAAAGATGCGATCGTGGCTTACACGACTGAGACAGACTTGCTTACATGCGGAAATTGGTGTACGGAACAGGAAAGCACTAGGTAGAAGTAATGGTCCTCTAAGGACTGTGGATGAAGTCCTTGAAGTCCTGATTGAGCAGAATGAAACGTCTCTGCGTGGCATGGAGCGATCCATGCTACTTGCTAGGGTATTACGAGGGCATTTACTGTCTTTTGGCAAACAACCACAACAAGCATTGGATCTGTACAACACAGCTTTGGGAGAGGCTACGGAGATTGTAGCAGAATGCCGGGAACAAGTCTATGCCGAACAAGAAAAAGTGCACGTAAAGACATTTCAAAATTCGGGCACGAAGAAAGAGACGGACTCAGCTGCAGAAGCAGACGTGGATGATGACCATGACGAGGGACGTGCCAAGTTGCAACAGTATCAACAAAGATTGAGGTCCGCTCTTGAGCTACAGCATATATGTGCGTTCTTTTGTGGAACAGCTTACTTTCAGCTCAAGGAGAAGCTGGCGGAATCTGAGGAGGAAGCAAAATCAGAAGCGTTCCTCGATCTAGAGAAGAAGGAATCATCATCTTACGACCTTGCTAAGCATGTTCGGAAAGAATTGCTGACAGACGTGGGCAAGAAAACTCAAAGTTTCCTAGATAAGCTGGCAGGACTAAAAAATAAATCCTTCACTAATTTTCCTCGGATTGAGGACGATATCGAGCTTGAAGGTATTGAGAGTCGAAAAGTGACAGACAAAATCGCGACTCTATACGACTTGCTCAATGAACAGAGCATGAAGATCAAAGATTGGCGAAGTAAGCTCAGCGATTTGCTTCTCATGAGACTCGTGGATCAAGATGAGGAAGTTGAAATAACTGGAGAAGAATATGAATCGTCCACTAAGCAGCAGGATGAGCAATACTTCTACCAAGAAGCACTTCGCGTTGGACTGGCAGACATGGATAGCTTAGTCACTGGCCAGCTTAATCAGCTCATTGATGCCGAGATGAGAGCTGCATATAAATTCGCTGTCAATGGTAAAGTCGACCAGCCGGAGGATAAAGGACACGCACCTGAACTGTTCATCAAGATGTTAGATGAGCGAACAATCTTTATTCAACGCAAGTCTTTTCATTTTCTCGTCCGAATAAGAATTATATGGCACTAACTTCAGGCAGGTTACCGTAAACTTCATCACTTTCAGAACTTCCAAAAGGGTGGTGTTGTTTCTGAGCCGCCCTTCATATCAGCTCGTGGCATCATGTCCGAGATACGCTCTTTGATAACTGCCGTACAATGGCAACAAGGCGTACGAAGCAATCGTGCCGAAGCCGAAGTGATGATACTCGAACGACATCTCGAAAAGTTGCAGGCAGTGTCGACAGCGCAATCCAAAGCGCTTGCAGTCCTTGAGGAGGAACTCGATTTGTTTCGCACTACGATGAACCAGCGATTGGAGTTTTACCGTCAGCTACAACAGATCTCGGATCAGGTCGCACCACTACAAGAAGAGGCTTCCGAGGAAGTTGACTGGCAGAGATTTGCGGTCGAGCAGGCCACCGAGAATCAACACGCAGAAAAGCTAGCAGCATTAAAGACAAAACGCCGATTCTTGTCGCATCTTAGGGCCGAATCTTCTGGGAAGCAGGAACAGCGCATTTGTATTATTTGTCAAGGATCATTCGAGACCGGCGTTCTTACAGTCTGTGGACATCAGTATTGCAAGGTATGTATCATCAAGTCGAGACCGGTGAGATCTAGTAATGACTGTCGTTTTAGGAATGCATACAAATCTGGTGGAAGCAGAAACAAACCTGTCCAATGTGTAAACGACATCTCAAGTCGAACGAATTTCATCAAATAACCTACAAACCACAAGAGCTTCGTGCCCAAGAAGAAGTTCAGACATCTGGGCCATCTCATACATCCTCCGCAACACAACAGCAGCAATCTTCGATCTATACGTCTATTTCGACCAGCACTCTAGATGCCATAAAGTCTATCGACTTACCCTCAACAGCCTCTTATGGCACCAAGATCGATCTTATCTGTAGGACACTGCTACACCTGCGCAGCCAGGACCCTGGCTCAAAGTCGATCATATTCAGCCAATACCGTGACTTCCTTCAAGTCCTCTCAGCTGCTTTTGCAGCACATCGTATTGGCTTTAGTGCGATCTCCGACAAGAGTGGTATCTCGCGCTTTCGTGAGGACGCCAGTGTTGAGTGCTTTTTGCTGCATGCCAAGGCTGACTCGAGCGGGTTGAACTTGGTTAATGCAACGCATGTCTTTCTCTGCGAACCATTGATCAATGCAGCGATTGAGCTGCAGGCGGTCGCGAGAGTTCATCGGATTGGACAGAAAAGGGAAACGACGGTTTGGATGTTCCTGGTGCATGATACTGTGGAAGAGGCAATCTACGATATCAGTGTCCAAAGACGGTTGGCACATATGCAGAGGAGAGTGGAAGAGGTGGAAGACGGTAATGTCACAACTACCTTTGAGGAGAAATCTCTTGATGCTGCGAACTCACTGGAACTGCAAGCCGCACCGTTGTCAAAGTTGCTGACGAAAGGACAGAGTGGTGGTGAGGTGGTAGATAAGGAGGATCTATGGACTTGTTTGTTCAACAAGAAGAAGATGAAAAAGGCTGGTGATGCGGTTGCGAATGAGAACGTGGGAGGTGCTATGGGCAAAGAGATATCGAGATTCTTGCGAGCAGATGCAGCTGCCCAAAGAGCTGAAGCGGTGTAATACGACAGGAAAGGACAATATGTCGTACGCACTAGATGTGTGTTCATTGACAGACTAACACTAGCTATTTTCATGAACTGACTTGATGACAAGAGACTGTATTACTCGTAGGGAGGGGCCGGTGATACAGAACGAACCATGCCCCAACAGATACCAAGGATAGGTGCAAGAGCAAGTTCTACAAGCGCTCGTTGCATCTACCCTATGTAGCAGGTATATCCATAACTGCTTGGCAAAGAGCTAAGCGAACGGGGCACCCTTCACCTAAATTCAGGCCTCCTTGATCGGACGCTTGATGTCAACTTGAAGCTGGCTACACACTACACACTTGATACTAAAGTACTGTCAAGATCATTGCACTGGGCCCTAGGATCAATGTTGTCAAGTTCGCCATGAGAGATACTACGTCCGAAAGCTCCGTATTACACTCGCTATCAGCTCGTGGTGCAGCTGAATGCATTCCTCTAGTCTGCGTAACGACCTTATGTTTCAGTTCGAGAGCTTCTCAAGTCTCCTCGCCTTTTCTCCCTCAAGTCATTCTTTGTCAAGCCACGCTATCAGCTCGTGCAACATAAACGCTGACTGCATGTATCTGGTTTGTGCACGTGTAACGACCTTATCTTTAAGCTCTAGTACTCCTTAAGTATCCTTACCTTTCTTTCTTCAAGCCATTGTTCGCCTAATGATATTCTCCAAGCGACTGTTCTCCAAGCTCGTTTCTTTAGTGCACTCTTTTCATCACCCACACATTCTTGCTCAAGCCAGACTTTCGGCAAGTCATTCCTCTTCAGACATCGACGAAGACCACCTCAGCGAACTCCCCTACCCGTCAGCAACAACTCACAGCCGTCGCAGCCTCTCTAACCCACGTTCCCGCCCCAGCAGCCGAAATACAAAGCATCCGCGTGGAGAACCTCATCGGTTTTACCAAAGTCCCTCTAGGCCTCGCCCGGGCCACTGACAAGCTTCGGCACCAACCAAAATGGCACCTTCTTCGCACCATTCGCTACGGTCGAGCCCACGCTCGTAGCGTCATGCTCACGCGGCTGCAAAGCTTTCAGTCGCTCTACGCTTGGAGGTGTTCGCGTCGAGGTGCTGAGCGAAGGCATGTCTCGAGCTCCAGCCTTTAGGTTCGAGAGTGTTGATAATGCCGTGGCATTTCTCAAGAAGGTGCCGATGCTGGAAGCGCAGTCTGGACTTGATGCGGAAAAGACCAGTCGTTTTGCTCAGCTACAGAGTGTCAAGGCTTCGATTATTGGGAAGACTGTCCACATCAAGTTTGTGTATTCGTGTGGTGATGCGACTGCGCAGAACATGACGACTCTAGCCACACATGCGGCATGTACTGCGTTCTTGAAGTCGGCGGCGGCAAGAGACGCTGGCATCATCGGTTGGAAGATCGAGGGACAGATGGCTAGTGACAAGAAGGGCTCATGGGGAAGTGTTTTTGCAGCAACGGGTGTGGAGGTTGTTGCTTGGGGTGTATTGGACAAAACGGCTTGCTTGGAAGTGCTTGGACTTGAGACGCGCCAGCTGTATCGTGCTATCATGACTCTGCAAGACGGCGGAATCAGGAATGGCCAGTTTGGGAGTAATGTCAATACCGCCAATGTCATGGCAGCTGTGTTCATTGCTTGTGGACAAGATGCTGGTAGTGTATTTAAGGCAGGCTGGTCACAGTTGACTGCGGAACTGGATAGCATGACAGAGGAGCTGACAATTTCTGTTTACATTCCGTCCTTGCTTGTCGGACCTGTTGGAGGTGGTACCGGGTATGCCAGTCAGAAGGAGGCTCTGAGACTGCTCGGCTGCGATGGGGACGGAAAGAAGTATGCGTTCGCTGAGACCGTTGCTGCTTTTTGCCTCGCCCTGAATATCAGCATGGCTAGTGCTATAGGCAATGATACGTTTGCAGCTAGTCACAAGAACCTGGCGAGATTGTAGCTAAGACTTTGTAGCAGTATGGTGGTGAATCGAAAGTCGCCGAATATGTTGCAAGACTCTTGACAATGTAGCTTGTCGTCGTCGCCGCCGTCTAAAGCTGAAGCTGTATAAATGAGGATGACACTTATTCATCGCTGTTAATGAATGAATAAGACTCTCCAGAAGCGGCGTCAACCCACGACTCAGCACATAGATGTTCAAAGTTCCAGAATTTCCAACTTGTTGACTCAATGGGACGTTCAGTAACCTTTGAAGCCGGGTCAGGGAACGCGGAAGACAATCTGTCTAGTATAGTAGTCGCAGTAGCTGCTGTTGGTCTTAACGCTGGGTGGCTTTCTAGACAAGATTTCACAAGCGATGCAAAACTTTCTGGCATCCAGCTCTGATCCGTTGAACTGTCAATTATCGCTTGGTAGTGATGTGGCACAGGCTGTGAGCATACTCGAGCTCTTAGTCTCAGGACAGCGCAACACACCTTGCCGAAAGAGTAGATGTCCGCCTTTTCTGACCATCCAGTCCTACCGCGTACCTCGGGCGCACGATAGTCTTCGCATCCATATGATACACCAGCAATCTCCACAACACGGTCTTCGATGATCTTACCTTCTCCTAGATCACTACAATGGCAGAATCTTGCCAAGTTTCCTCGGCTGGAAACTGCTCAATGTGTACGAGCACATTGCCCGGATGTAGATCTCTGTAAGCTTGTTTAGCCGCCTCGAATCTCCAAGTAGAGTGCACGGATCATACCTATGTAAGAACTGATTGATATGAAGTGTTTTCAGACCATTAGCGACGCCAGAAAGCAGACCAATGACTGTTCCCCATCCGCGCATGAAATCTAGTTCTGCAATGCGGCGACGTATATAATCGAGTAAGTTGCCTTGCTCCGCCGTCTCCATAACTAGTAGTATATTGGAGACTGGCGGCATTCCCAAGTTGGCATCTGTGCTTGCTGGAATCGTGAGACGAGTAACGCCAACAAATTTCACGCATCCCACGCCAGCGCCCGCTAATGCGGCGTGAGTTTTATGTATCTAAACAGGGTATCAGCCAAACGGTCCTTGTTTTCAACGTAAGCGTGTCGAACTTCACTGATAGCCTCTTTGACCGGGTCTGGTCGGTCAATTTTGGCCCTGATCTGTTTGACAACTATCTTGACGTCACGCGGCGTTTCGAGTAGAAAGAGCTGTCCATCTGACGAGCGTTTGGATATAGCGCAATCATTCTAAGTATCAGATGAATACTACCCATTGTGTCGGGGCGTAAGAGTAGATATAGGTGGAATAGTTGCCATATCTGTACGTCTGCACTATGTCCGTGGCACAGGCTTTGTCTTGCAGGCGTTGTAGCAACTTTTGCACAAAAGCCCAATAGTGGAGGTCAGCATCCGATGGGACGATCACGAACGATATAGTATCATGCTGCTTAAGACAGCTTAGGAATTCCTTGTTGTCCGCCTCAATGAGCGCAAGACGCATAGTCCCTCTGTCATTCAATGCACGATCTTGTAGAGGAAGTGTCTTGACGTAGTTCATAACGCTCAGATAAGCTCGAGCTGGGTCGCCTTTGTGGAATACCCGAAAATTGCTACCTTTGAGCTCATACTTTAGTTCAGTCGAGATTTGCGAACTCCAATACCAGCGCAAAAATGTCTTGTAGACAGAATCTATAGTCAAAGAGTCGACGGAAGTGCTAGCAAGCTGCCATAAATCGGGGGACATCTGACTCAATAGATCAAGCAAGCAACGTTCATATGCGCATAGGCTTAGCACAAATCTGATTCTGGCGGCCATCTTAGCGAGCGAGATTTAGACTTTCACCGGAAGAAGTGGTCGACGGCGTGGGAGAGATAAGGTATTGAGCTTATGTCAGACTGGACGTACAGTACATGTGAAAGCGGGGAAGCTTCCTAGCACTTATACACGAGTATGCCGTAGTCTCCAATACTACTACAAGACTGCGATTTTGGATACCATCATTTAAGCACTTTGCGCAAAGATGACTGACGTCTTTTCAGCGAGCGTATTCATATCAGCAACATGGCTACTCAGACCAAGCAAGTTCTTGAGAGTTATAACACATCAGGCTCCAAGCAACTATTGCATAAGGGTTTCTTATCGTTCTTGGAAGAGGTCCAAGAGTTTTTACAATGGTGCACGGGGAAAGCCAAGTTCTGGGAGATAGGGCTTGAAGTAGTTTGGCGAAAACGTGTGCCTCGATTGCTGAACGAGATGGAGAATTAGACGATGCGATTCGTTTTAGAAACGGTGGTCAGTCTCCTTACCAGATCTCTCCATTGACTGACCTGACTCTCGAAAGGTGGCTTCGCGAGAAGACTGCCGAACGCTCGTAAGCGGGGTGCTAAGCTCTTTAGGACGGCGTGAAGACGGTCTTTCGAAACAGAATCAAGAGTTTCAGGAGTTTGGTCGCGTACAAAAGAAGATTCTGGAGCTGGCCGAAAAGCGCCTGAGGCTAGCAGAGGTAGTTGCCACGATACGGATAGATGAGTTATGCCTGACAAGTATGCCACAGTCAGGTCAGGTACAGTTCCCTGTGATGTATGGTGATCATCATGTGATATGTAATCTCCTAGATCAGGACCAGCAAAGCACGGCTAGGTATGTCGAGCTATACCAGAATATCACGAAACAGAACAGTCTGATCCAGAAATATTATGGGATTGCTGAAATACCTGAGAATTCGGGACGTCTGTGGATAGTCCTGGAGAATCTTGAGCCTTCTCCATCTTTGAATCACTGCTTGGTCTCCAGGGAAATGGCCGGATTCGACCTGGCCAAGCGATTGAAAATGTCGTATGAAATTGCAAAGACTATCGCCTATTTGCACCAGTGTGGATGTGTAGTCAAGAATCTTTCCGACTTTAGTATTCATTTGCGTAAGACGAGCATGGGAGATCGAGAGCCAGTATTAACTAATTTGAAAGACTTCCGCAAGGTAGGCGCCGTAGCTGTATTTGTTTAGCAGACTCAAACAACCACTAATTCAGCACCAGATCCTTGAGCAGACTCAGGATATTGCATATGATGTACGCTTTGTCCTAGAGTAGCACAATCAAAACGCACGAGGTGGTTGTGAAGAAGTGTTTTTGTCGATGACGTGAGTGATTGACTAGTTGATCGATACGGCGCACAGTCCGGCGTCTTGGCCTCCACTCAGATAGTCAGATAGTTCATGCACGATCTCTCTCCACTCTCTCTAACCAATGTCTTGGTTGGTGGCTTGCTTTTGACGACGACGACTTCTTCACAACACCAACACCCTTTCACCTCCTTTCACACCACCCTGGTCCGACGCCTTCTGATACACACTCGATACACACTCTTCCACCACACAATCATGACCACAATAGCATCAACCGATACTCCCGTCGAGTCTCAGCCTAGTTGGCGAGACCGAATGCGTCAGGCTCCAGCGACTTCAAATTCTCAATATTCCAGCAGAGACGCTATCGATGGAGGCTACATTCCAGAATGTCGCGCAAATGGAGGTTCACGCTTAGATGTAGATGGATACGATGAGTTCTCGAGCAGGTCACCAGGAATAAGACAGGCAGAAAGAGCATGGCGACAAGACTCACCAATGCAACAACACACACAAGAACAAGAACAGCCGCTACCAGGATGGAAAGAATCTTCATATTCACAACCGCAGTCGACAGCGTCATTTGTGATAGAAGAGCAAAATGCATATAACTTCCCTTATATGCCACCAAAAGAACAAGTACTACAAATTCGACCGCCTGTGCAGCCTCAGCAGTTATCATGGGCTTCATCCGGAAATGCACCTTCTCCGAGAAGACCTATGAACTTTTCAAGACCGCGCCGGGCCGTTGAAGAATCAAGTCCAGTAAAAACAAGAGACGAGATTACAACATTGCCTGATGCAGATGAAGATGAGAATAGTTATAGAGATCGTCAATTGGAAGAGAGATTGAGGAGGTTGGAGTTGAAGAATACATCAAGAGCGAGGATGGAAGATAAGCCAAGATTGATATTACAACCTCAATCACAACCACCACAGCAATACCAACAACACCAGCAACAACTATTACAACCACCACCACCACAATCACGAACAGCACAGATCCCACATTCAGCCAAAAGCGCATACAGTCGTCCTACATTAAGTCCCATTCCCAGTGCTGCCAGTGCAGTAACTCTATCACAATTGAGACGTCTTCGAGAAGTACCAGAAGAGGAAGATTCAGCAGAAGATGACTACAACATACCGGACGGCACCACGCCAACGCCGACGTATAACAAGGCTAATACAGTGCAGCCAAATGCATCTGCTTCATCCTCGGCTACCTCGTTTGCAAGTCAGGTGTCACCAGTACCACTATCACATTATCCCGCTGGCACTATTCCACTATTCGAGCAAGAGCACAATCCAGTAGACCGATCCTTCCAACAAGCCACACAGGCTAAGCAAATCAATCAACCTCCCAAACAGATCATTCAACCGACATCTTCCCGTCCTCCTATAGCAACAAATAGATCAGACGAAGCACCAATACCAATGCACATCCCAACAGACTCAACCTCAACCACCCGAACCTTCGACACAACCGCCGCTCGCAGCAGCACCGGCGATCCAGCCTCCAACCGCACCAGCGCAACATCCTCATCCCAACCCTCCTCCCAACCAAGCATGGACGTCGACCGCATCACTTCAATCCCTAGCAACAGCAATCCCACCCGTCCTCTAAGCAACCATTCCACACAACGAACAACACCCTTCATGATAGATCGCAACCGGCCCCTACTCTCTCACCAAAACAGTACTGCCTCTTCCTCCACAACCAACGGACCACCAAACTCCCTCTCATCCCTCGCCATCGTCCGCCCAATGCGCACGAATTCCACGACGTCGTCAGGTGCCACGAGTGCCATGGAGGCGTTCAAAGCGAGTAATTATGACATAAGCAGTTTGAGTGAGAGCCAGATTGCAAAGTTGAAGAAGAAGGGCATTGATCCGGCGTTGTATATGGAGATGAAGGCGGCGACGGGGGGGTTGGCGGGTAAGGATGGGAAGAAGAGGAGCAAATGGACGAGAGCACTTGTTGGGAATACGTTTATTGGGTGAGTAGGAGAGGAGGAAAGATGGGTGGGGGATGTAGAGGGAGGAGAGGGGTGATGTGTATAAGATTTGATTGAGAAGATTGAGATCATGTCTTTATATCAGCATATCCTAATCGAACTAGCGCCTCGTCTTAAGCGTCTTCTTTCGGAATTTTTAACTTCGTTTTTGCAAGTATTATTGGCAGCTTCTTCGTAAGAACAGTACTCTTTGCGCGCGGACATCGATTAGCCTCACAGCTTCTGGCGTGGCAATGTATCTCAGTTTGATGTGGGTTGTGCTGGTGAAGGAGACATGTTAGGATGTTACAAGAGTAGCAAGGCTCGTTTCTGTCCCTTTGTTGCAGTTTTTAAAGCCAAGAGTCTCGCTATTTCACGATTGCCGAGGGCGTGAACAAAGGTACTACTAGTCTCGCAAAATCTAGCAAAGCCCCCCTGACTTTGTCTCATGAAAGGTCTGAGCATAAAGTAGGTGATCGCCAGAAGAATTAGCTGCTTCGAGCAGGTCGTCCCGCTGCTATTTATGGCTCCTCATTCGACCATCGTGACGTCTTAGTCTCGTGACTGTAGCTGAAGCGGCATGTCTGTGTCGTACTTGTAGGAGGCTGTGTCCCGACAGGTTCTCAAATGTGATGCACAGTCTTGGTTTGGGAGAAGCAACATGGGAGCTGCACTACCTGCCGGTGCGGCATTCGCTGCTGTCCTGATCGCTTCTGTCCATGCACAAGCCCCAACACCCATGCAGCAGCCCAGCATCGCTCTCGGAGGTCCTGCCACCACCGTCACTATCGCCGGAGTGGTGCCCTACACCGTAAGGTCATCCTCACTTAGGCTCCTGCCCATTCATCTAACCATTTTGCCAAGTACTACTCAGCAACGGCCCCCGGCTTCCCCAATAGCCCGCAGACATCCATCGTCTCTGGCGCGATTGCAACACCCACGGGAACTACAACCTGGACCATCGCAGAGTACTCGACTACAACTACTCTCACCGAGACTGGCTACTACACCACACTCGGCAGCACCACGTACTTCTTGAACGATGCCGTCCCGCTTAGCGTCTGGGCACCTGGCAACTATCCCTGCCCAACTGGCTTCTTAAACAGGAACGGCCAATGCTTCTTCTGCCCATCCGGCTTCTACTGGGACCGAACATCGTGTGTTCCGTCCTACATAGATGAGCCCCTACAGTGCAACGACGGGTACATCACAACTAACAGCGCCAATGGCGCTTCATCCTGCGTTGCGACTACCACTACGACGAGTCCAATCCCGACTGACAATTGCCCGAACGGCTACTCGACGGTCTTTGACGCGGAGTTCAGCAGCAGCGATTGCGTGTACGGCACGAACGTCGTTGGTGGGCCGCCAGCTCTGACCCTCGGAGGCCCCGTGGTAACAACAACAACGGCCGGCTTCACAGTGACAGAATACTCTGCGGCGCTCTTACCAGGAGACGCATATTATTACACGACCTTGACGGGCTCGCCTACTGCCACGATCACGGTCGGTAGCTTGGGAATGGTTACGGTCACGCAGTACGATTCGGCGGTGCTACCAGTGCCATATGCGCATTTTGTGACGAGTGTGGCGAGTTCGTCTGGTTCGTCGTCGGCGGGAGTGGACGGTGTTGCTGCACCTGGTTCTAGCTCTAGCTCTGGCTCTGGCTCTTCTTCTGCTGTATTGTCCTCCGCGATGCCTGCCTCCTCTACATTCGCTGCGTCTTCCTCGCCTTCCTCGGCTTCTGGTGCAGGGGCGACGTCCGGAACGACTTCCTCATCGAGCGCTACTACCACGTCTGCCTCGACTAGTGTCCCGGACACTTCTGCCGCGGCTTCTGCTAGCGCATCACCTTATAAGGGCGGTGCTGTTTCTCTGAACATTGATTCGACTCTAGCTGGTCTGAGCATGCTAGGCGCTTTGCTACTCACGGCTATCGTGGCCTTGTGATGACTTAGATGGATTTAGTAAGTTATATAGTGTCTTGGCTGTACAGAACGTAGTAACAAAATCACAGAACGTCGTAGTATCGCTTATAATCATATACTTATACGATATGAAGGAAGAGGCTTTTATAACCGGCGTATGTATTCGCCGGAATTAGTAATACGCACAGACATCTCGCAAGATCATGAGAGCATTTGTCATCCATCGCATGCTATCCGCTTGTGCTCTCGAGGTGGACTACTCAGCCATCCCACACGAAAAAGCAGAGAGACACTTCAACGACATCCGCACCGGATACAACAATCGCTTCATCCTCACCCATCTCCGCCACATCGTTGACTCGTTCCTCACCTCCAACCTTACCACCCTCCACCCCTCATTTCCCTTGTGCCCCTTTCCACAATACATCGTTCCCGTAACGCCGCCACTAACATCAATCCACTGCGCCGTGATCCACCTGCTCCTCTCCTGCACGAGCAACAACACCGCATCCGCCACGTTCTCTGGGGGCTTCCCAAAACCAGTGGCAGTCTGGTATGACCTTCCGTGGGGGATCGGTAGACCTAATCGAAGTAGAGTTGGATGAAGAGTTTGAGGAAGGTGACATAGAAGATGGGTGTACCAGTCGAAGGCTAGAGCCTAATAGTTAAGGTTACATACGCACATTCAAGGCTTATGTAGTGTGATAAAGAACAATATGTCGGAGACGATAATATTCGAGAATCTTGAGTTATATAACATCTTGCTTTTCCGTCGTCATGATAGCAACATATTTATGTGTAGCTTCATATACTCCCAGCCTTAGTCGGGACAGGAGCAGCATGTTCCTGCGCAGCATTAGGTACAAAGTGAATACTACAGCGCTCAGTAAGGCGAAAGTGGCAAGCGGCTTGAAGCGCTGCCTTGCGATGGAGGTCGAGTTTGTGGGCACTGGTATCCTCTGTGACGTGATTGCTCTATTAGTCCTGCGCAAGTCGTGACCATCGCCGAACGTACCGTAACAACATACGAGCCTGTCGTCTCGTTCGACGCTACGGTCCACACGCCCAACCCTTCCTCATTTCGATCCAAGGCAGTCAACCTGAATGCAGTATAATTAGCACCACACAGGGCAATCTCAGTTTCGAATCCATCGCGCGGTCGTTCATCGACCAGTTGCCAGACATGCTCTCCAGCTTTAGCTTCAGCTTCAGCAGAAGTATTCGATCCTTCGAGCAACCATTTCCGATGCTCTGTTGCGCCGTTCCAGCTCACGTAGAAGACGCCGTCCTCGATTGCGACTTTGGGCGAATCCAAGGGGAAACCCTTCCATGGCAGCTTGTATGCTCGGTAGCTTTGGATGAGGCCTGGACTGTAAGCACCGCGAGGGCCGCTATGGAGACTGGCGTACTGCCAATCACATAGAACTTCTTTGCCGTCGGGAGAGTACTCGGTAAATGCTGAAGCGTAACCATAGCCAACGAACAGATTCCCACTCGACAACTGCGACATCGAGCCTTGCGAGTGCACCACGTAGTGCTGCGGGTGTATTGCCATTGCCACGACTTCCGCCGTCATTGCTTCCTGGTCCAGTCGTATCTTCAGCCCGCGCGACTCTAACGTCCGGTCCCAGTTTACTGCTTGATTGTCGTACACAGTTACTGCCGTGTAGTCATCTTGCCACGTTGCGTGATGTTGCCATTGCATACCCGTTGCGATTCCATCCGAAAGATCGGTGAAAGAGTTATTCTTCCCACCTAGCTGCCATAGTACATTGCCCGTCTTGTGATCGATATATGCCAAGGAATGTGAGTAGCGGCTGGATATGAGATAGTTCCCTTTGTTGTCTTTGTCGATACTGTTTAGGTGAAACCAATCCCATCCCTCTTTGCCTGGAATCTCTTCGTTCTGAAGCTTCCACGGGTTATAGCAGTCGGAGAAGTTGAAGTGGTCTGTTGCACGCCATTCGAATAGGAGCTCGTTGGTTTCGATATCGATCTCTTGAAACAGGCTGTCCCAGATGTAGCTGTTGTTGTTGCTTCCACCTACCTCTGTCGTGTCCCAAGGTACACGGTCATACACTGAGACCAATGCAGTATTGTCTCGGGTGATTGTGAATTCGTGAAGGTCGGCAGTGTACGCACCGTGCGGCTTGAATCGCTTGTATGGCTGATAGTGTTTGTCGATCTGTTGACACCATGTTAGGTCAGTAGGCTGAATTCAATGAGGGTGAAAAAGATGTTAACTAGACAAACCATAAAGTACCAGCCTTCACCATGTCCCCCAAGATGATCATTCCCACTCCACCATGTCAAGTAACGCTCCCCTTTGTACGTCTGCGCCCTGAAATTATAGGTCGTAGGAAATGCTCCAGAGAACCAGACGTGGTGACCCTCGCTGTCGATGATAGTAGGGCCGACGTTTGGAGGATGAGCGCCTCTGGGTGCCAAGAAGTAGTACTCATCATCGCTACGGCACGTTTCACTCCAAGTTCGTTGGAGAAGCCGACTCGATGCGTGCAAGAAGCTCTTGTAGTGCTCGGCAGGCGTCCGTCCTAGCAATCCTCTGTCATATTTCGCGACATCTGCGGCCGAATATACACCCTGGTCGGCATAGGCGATGCATGCGAGGGTAATGAGAAGGGAAAGGGAGACTACGAGAAACATTTCATCAAGTCACACATCTTGTCGGACAGAGAGTTGCCTGACAGACAGAGACGGTTGACGGACAGAGACGGTTGGGAAAGCAGAACAAACTCATAAATGGCCTGCGATTCGCATGACGAAGGTCAGACTTTGGACGCAAAAGCCAGAGGCACCACGTGCTTCTCAAAACACAGTGCAGTCATTGCATTGAACAATTGCTACACTTCCGAGTACTTACGATGGAGTCTTATTCAGGACTTGCATACTGCTCCTACGACAGACATTACATTACAGCTTTAAAGACAGACAAGAGGAGGATCGTAATGATAGATGTTGGCTGAATGAGAATGCCATCTTCTCTTACGGCTTCCCTTTTCGATCAAGATCCTGCTTCGTTCCATCCGCCATCTGAAGCCATGCCCTTCCTCCCTCCCTCATCAACTTTGGTCGCACTCCCTTAGGTACCTCACCACCACTCACCAACTCCATCTCCGCAGGCTCTTCGCCCACTAATGGCTTCTCCATCTCCGGTGGTTCACCAACCATACCTTTACCTTTTGCCCCTAGCCTCTGCCTCGTGCCGTCTGGCAGCTCAATCCACGCCTTGCCTCCCTCCCTCATCAACTTCGGCCTCTTACCCTTGGGCACTTGACCACCACTCACCAGCTCCATCTCCGCCTCTTTTCCCAGGAATGACCCAGCTACGGCATTTGTTGAGCCTACTGCACCAGTCCTCGTTCGCATTGCAAACACAATCCAGAACATCAGACCCATGACAGCAGTCACCACTAGCAAGACCCGCCGTCTTCTGTAGATTGGTCGTTTCGTCTTTGTGGATGGTATGGACGAGTGGTTGTATGGTTTGTCTTTGTATGAAGGCAATTGCCGAGCATCTTCTGACTTGAACATATTTCCTATCTTTATCGCAGCATCTGAGAAGGGAGTCCCTGTCAGTTGGCGCGAGCTGACTGATTGAGGGTGCGATTCGGTAGTGAGTGTTTGTGACATGTCGTCAGGAATAGGTCGAGGACTAGGCTTTTTGTGTCTTGGGCAGGTCTCTTGTCTGATGAGTGCGTTATGCTTAGTGATTAGTGGTATTGTAGCTCGTCTACGTCCGAAGCATCAAAAGCTGACTACGGCAGATAATGGTTGTTCTTCTGTAGCATCTTACAACCTACATGAAGAGGCCATCGAGTCCAGCTTAATGCGTGAAACTGTCATTGAAACCTTCGCGGTGCCGAAGGGGCTCTAGAGTCACCACGTGCTCGATACTGTTACTACGTACTTTATGCGTTGACGGGACTTTCCAAGCCGACCACACGTGCATTTCAAGACCTGTTTCATAGGTTGACCTTTTCAAGCTTTTTGTGGTGAGCGATTAAGCTTCAAAACATGCGCTAAGCAGGTAGTGCAAAAGCAGACGTCGATCGATGCGGGGGTGAAGCTGAATTTCAACTTCTTTTTCATTCCGATGCCGCACGTGTGCCTAACTAGAGGCACTCGAGTCTGCCGACAGCCCAAAAATGGCGCCTGAAGCATGTCCTGCCGTTATTGTCGACTGGCGCTACTTGAGAAAGTGGAGGAGCTGCTCCAGCTGCATGTTCAAGTCTAAGTAGTAGTCCAGCGCCAGGCACTTCCTCCTAGATTGTCAGAGCATTTTCTCCTCGACAACCTCTCCTTTTCCTAGGCACCAATCACTATGGTTGTCCTTGCCCGTCCCGCCCTTGCCGGCGCTCTTCTAGCTTCTGTCTCTGTTGCCTCTCCTGTCGCTAAGGAGCTCTCCAAGAAGGATGTCGACACCAGGTACCCATACAATGGACCTACCGTTGTCATTGGTATGTCCGGCTCTGCTTCCAAAGCACTTCTATATATCCTTTTTTGCCCTCTCCATCTGCTGATACCTATTAGCCGACTGGGTTGACCAGACTGTCAATGGCAATGGCAAGGGTTTCTACCGTGTCAGCGAGCCTCCTGCTGTGACGCCTGCCACTGCCAACCCTACCAACAACATCAACGTCATCAACATGGCCTTTGTTCCTGGTGGCATGAACATCCACTTCCAGACCACCTATGGTCTTGGCCAAGCCCCCAAGCTTGTCTATGGTTCCACACCATCTGATCTGTCCATGACCGCAACTGGTGCGAGTTCAACGTAAGCATTTATTGATTCGACCTTACAGCTAATAGCTTCTCTCTGCTAACACGCTCAGCTACAACCGCGAGCCTCCCTGCTCCTCATACGCCAAGGCTACTGAGTGCTCCCAGTTCTTCCACAACATCCAGATCACCAACCTCGCTGGTGGTCAGACATACTACTACCAGATTCAGGCAGCCAATGGCACCACGCAGTCGGACGTACTAAGTTTCGTGACTGCCCCCGTTGCCGGCACCAGCGGAGAGTTCAGTGCTATCCTGTTGAACGACATGGGTTACACCAATGCTCAGGGCACCCACCGTAAGATGCTCAACATGATCGAGGAGGAGGGAATTGCCTTTGCGCTTCACGGCGGCGACATTGTGAGCGAGCTGGCATAATATGACTATTATCGTTTTGCTAATCTTCTCATATAGTCTTACGCTGATGACTTCACCTATGGCCTCTTCCCTTGTATTGAGGACTACCACTGTTACAACGGCCTGAACAGTACCAAGTTCCCTGAGGGTTACGAAGACCCTATTTACAACGAGCCTTTGCCTGCCGGCGAGATTCCCGATTATGGAGGACCCCTTGGTGGTGACTCTAGCACCATCTATGAGTCCAACTGGGATATTTGGCAGCGATGGATGAGCGACATCACGACCAAGATCGTACGTCATCCATGTCTTTGAGAATATCTTTATATGTTTCGTATCGTGCTTACACATCGATAGCCATACCACACGAACCCGGGCAACCATGAAGCCTCCTGCACTGAGTACGATGTCGACCACATTCTCGCCAACTACCTAGGTCACAACATCGCGAACGATTCCGACAACTCCGGAACATACGACTACGATCTTTCCTACTGGGACTGTCCTCCCACACAGAGGTAGAGGTCCCCAATAATTATCCTTCGTAGATCACTTTGCTAACAAGGTCAAACAGAAATTTTACCACCTACCAGTACCGTTTCCGCATGCCTGGCAATGAGTCCCACGGCAAGGGAAACATGTGGCACTCATTTGACTGTAAGATAAATAGCTATCATTCGTTTGTTGAATAAAACGTTCACTAATATATATCATAGATGGCTTGGCCCACTTCATCTCCTTCGACGGTGAAACCGACTATGCCCACAGTCCCGAGTCTAACTTCCTTACCGACACCAACGGCAGAAATGCTACACCTATTCCTGCTGAGACCTTTGCCAATGACGCCGGTATGACAAATCAACTAAATTCAGTTTCACCACTTCGCAGTATATTTTGCTAACTAATCGTTTTAGGCCCATTTGGCTACATCGAGGGCTGGGGTAACAACACATTCAACAACACGGCTTATGAACAATACCAATGGATGAAGGCCGATCTTGCCGCTGTCAACCGCACGAAGACCCCATGGATTATTGCTTCCTCCCATAGACCCATGTATTCGACCGCCGTCGCCAGCTACCAGGTTGCTATGCGTAATGCTTTTGAGGCTCTCTTCCTCGAGTATGGAGTTGACCTGTATGTGTCTGGTCACGTCCACTGGTACGAACGCCTCTGGCCTCTCGGCGCAAACGGCACGATTGACACAGCTTCCATCGTCAACAACAACACTTACAAGACCAACCCCGGTAAATCCCTTGCTCACATTGTCAATGGTATGGCAGGAAACATCGAGACACACAGTAAGGCCAACTCTCTCATTTGGTCAAAGTGTTCCATACTGACCCCTGCTTTTTTAGCTGAATTGGGCAAGTTGCAAATCTTGAACATCACCAACGTCTTGAACAACAAGCAGTTTGGATTCAGCAAGTTGACTATCCACAACGCCTCTGTTCTGACTACGGAGTACATCCAAGGCAACGTGTCCACTCCTGGTGATACTTTCACCTTGATCAAGAATGCTCCAGCGTCAGGAATCAACAGCCAGACAACGACCGTCATCGTCGCTAGCACCCCACCTGCTTCTGGAACAGCATCTGTGACTGTGCACCCAACTGCTCAAGCGAGTGGTGTTTCCAGCTCTGCGGCTACCGCTGTATCAGGAGCTGCCAGTGCTACCTCCGGAGTTGCCTCTGGATCTCAGTCTGGTTCTTCGCACTTCACAACGGCAGCTTCTGCTACTGCTAGCGCCGCAGCCTCCACTGAATCTCAGTCTGGCTCATCCCACTCCACGACCGCGGTGTCTGCCACTGCTACCTCTGCAGGCTCCTCAGGCACCCAGTCTGTTGCTTCCCACTCGTCATCCGCAGCATCTTCCATTGCTAGCTCCGCAGCCTCCTCTGAAGCCCAATCAGCCCCTGCGCAGTCAGCTCCTTCACACCCAACAGCGCCAGGTTACGCTGCCCCAAGTGGCTGGGCTTTCCATCACGGCCAGGGTCCTCCAGGTCAAGGTCCTCCAGGTCAAGGTCCTCCAGGTCAAGGTCCTCCAGGCCAAGGTCCTCCCAACTGGGGTTCCTCTAACTGGGGCTCTTCTCGTGGATGGTGAAGAGGTCAGTGACGATTAAGCATCACAATGCTCGCTTGTTGGATGTCGACCTATCATAAGAGCATCTCCGTCAAATATAACATTTGATCTGTTGGGTGCTGAAATATCTGCGATGTAATAGAGATGGTTGGATTAATGTACATATGAAAATTGCTGCTCTATAATTCTGTTCGTCCTATAGTTTGTGTCGTGAATTGATCTACATGATTGTCTTTGACGTACATATGAGATTGTAACATGCTGCTTGTATTGTTGTGGTGGAGATTGTTATGCTCAAGGTCAACGAGGTGAATAGAGCTGCATGCTGACATCGTGATCTCTGTTCGTTAAACGTCATGGTTCTTGATGAACATTTCAGAGCAGAAATATGGTATCGAGCCAATCCATTCAATCGATAAAAGCATTACCACCTAGGCACGATCCATCAATGTAAGACAATGTCATTTCAAAACTATAACACCGCCTGCACCTCATTACATGCTCTTCCTCCATCCTCGACCGTTTTACAAGGTCCACTATCCACCAGACTCTTATACGGAATCGGCGCTTCAATCAAGTGTCCATCAGCAATCCCCTTCTGCTAGCGCTCATAACCCGCAACATCCACCTCCGGGCTCGTCCACATCCCGTTTCGGCGAAAGACATTACACAGTTCCACAGCAACATCAGGCTCAATATGCGGAAAAAGCTCAACAAGCTCATCTCTGTATATTTCCGCATCGTGTTCAAGCACCCACTCCATACCCTGGGCTAAGGCAGTACAAAAACGGCGTTGTTGGTCAAGCACTGCTGGCGTTCGTGCGCCGGACTCGTAGTAGCATACACTCCACGGTATATCTCCTCCATCTACAACCATTTCCGAGACGATGGTGACGAGATCTGCATTTTTGGATACTAAGTTCCGCGCGGACAGATTGTCAATGACGAGGTAATCGCCCATTCCGCCTAAGAACAGCTTGCCCAGCATGGCTCCGTCGAGGTCTTGTATGAATTGACGGATTGCGGGTCGATGTCGTTCTCGCGCAAGAGCATTTTGAAGAAGAGTCCCACACTAGCTCCATTGCTGCCCTTCATGAGAACGGTACGTCCGACGACGTCTTGGAGGCAGAATGGCGACGACGATTTCGTCTGCTTTACACGAGCCACAAGCGCAAGCGGAGCTCGGTTGGCGACTTGTGCAAAGGCGGTGTATTTCTGACCTCTGTTGAGATACATAGACGGCACCCAGATACCACCTAAAGCTGCGTTTGCGGTACCGTCTGCGAGCTCATCGAGAACTAAATCCCAGGGTCGAGGTACTGTTACTGTGACTTCGAGATGTTGTGCGCGGAAGAAACCATGGCGCCGAGCGATGTACTCTGGTAGGTAGTTGAGGCTATGACCTGTGGCGGTGATGTGAAAACGGTCCATGTGGTTATGGAGTGGTGAAACAAACAGTACGATTAGACGTGGCTTGAAGTCGATGTGCGTATTGAATGAAAGTTGCAGGGGATGATGCAACCTATCGACAGAGCCTGTCCTGCTATCTTTTATATGCTCGCATTACTGGGCTATCCGCTTGGCTTGGCGGAAGCCATCGGGTGTCTTTGCCAAGCATTCGGAGATGAGCGCCAGGAGACGTTCGAGGGTTCTTAAGGTAAAAGAGATAAGAGTACCTGCGAAAGCGTTGGCAGCCAAACGGGAAGGTCATTCTGCCCAAATTTAGTATCCAATGGCTCATAACACTTTCCGGAGGATAAGGTAGGCACAATAAAGATCAATCATTTGCAGCTCTCGCTTCGCTACTTACTACCGTAAGATCTGGCCAATGGCATTATTCTAACCAAGCCATATCGTCAAAGTCAACATATTGTATATCTTCTGACCACTGTGCAGCCTCGTTGAGCCAATCGCCAAACCTCGCAGTGTCCAGAGACAACATAGCGAGGGGATCTGTCGTTGCTTCGTTGTAGATGGGAGGCGGGAGCTGCTGCTGCAGATCGCTCAGGTGTTGCTCAAAATGTGAGCGACTCCGTTCCATATCTTCTTGGTTTGCGGTGATAAGCCAATCGACCGTGGCAGACGAGAGTGCTTCAAAAGCATCCCTACAACCAATAGCACCGGCCCAGCGTTCGGATAGTGCTGAGAGTGTAGAAGCGCAAGACTGAATGGTCGAAATGCATGCTGATGTAGTTGTAGTCTTCCGAACGTAGCCATCTGGATGCCAGATCGTGTACAATACTGTCGTGCCTGCCATGAAAATATGATATACCCATTTCCACATTATGTCGATATTGCGTTCTCTGTGCAGTATTTTGATGCAGTCAATAAGCTTGCAGCCTGCCTCGTAACATACGCACAACGCTCGGCAATCTGGCTGTGGAATGACCGGATTGGGCCGGTAGAGTAGAAGCAAGGCATTGTGATGAATTGCATCCCAATAAGCCTGACTGGCGAAGATCGAGGAAGGATGTGATCTTCTCACATCTGGTATGGAATCATACCATGTCTGCAGGCGGCCTTCGATATCCGGCAGCCAACGTAGATAATCCGGCTTTGGGTATGCTAGCGACCTTGTGCGAAAGTTGCTGTATAGAACATGCTTCACTTCAGATTCAAGCTGTGCAAGGCGTATCAAATGGTTGTGTGCTTGCCCTGAATGCTGTTCAAAGCTATCCGGTGCCGACCGTTCCGAGGAGAGAAGTTGGACATTTGTGCCATCCATAATACCAAATGGGCGTCCTAGAGTGATACATAACATCCGGTCCAGAGAGTAGGTGGAATGCCATAATCTACGGCGTTCGTCTAGGACGATTGGGTCCACGTGATGCGAATCAGTATCTGACTCCCAGTGTAGACCTAGATCGACCGCCAGTCTTATTGCAGTACCAGTAAGTAACCATAAGCTGCCTTTTGAGGGGCATACCGCGATATACTGTGCTACAAGCAGAATAGCCATTAGTGAATCCAGCTGGCTCTTGGCATGGACGAAGACACTGTCCAATCTCTCAAGTGCTGAGTGAAAGCACTCTTCGCTTTGGGGAGCTCGGCCACCCGATGGATGGCCAACACTACACAGAGCAATTGCGAACACCATATGAGCGATAAACACCTGTAGAGACGTCTCTCGATCCGATAAGACATTAGTCTGCGTGGCATACGTAACATCTAATGCTTGCTTAACCTTCATTGCATCCACTATTGGAAGATGTGGTGTCCGATATTGGAAGTAAACACCAACTAAATGATCGGCTGCGTGTCTTGGGGGTAAGGGAGACTTCACACGAGCCGCATGAGACACTGGGTTACCATGGGTGGATGTCGTGGATACTGTCTCACGTGAAGTGACGATTGTTGGCACTCTCTCAATACGTACTGCTGACATGACGTGTTTCAGGAGTGTGATGCCACTACTCACACCCATAAACTGTGGAAGTTGCGATGGCTCACTGACAATATTCTGCAAACTGCTGGTAATGAGGTCGCCATGCCCGGAAGTAGCAGCAGCCTCAGAAGGCGGATTATTTTGCCCAGTAGCAGAAGAAGAGGCAGCGAGACGTGCTTGCAGCTCCTCGTTTTCTGCTTTGAGTCTAGCATTTTGGGATTCTAATGTTGAAACAAAATCGCGTGGAACCAGCATGTGTGTCAGCAGGGAAGATAAACTATTCCGATATACATACCTGTCTCTGGGTGCTAGGTTGATAGACAAGACATTGCTGATAGGCTTTGCTGCAGTTCGAGCACTGAGGCAATCTCAAGTCACACTGTGGCAGCGTCAATCACCAGGAGAAACTGATCGCAATCAAGGCCGTCACACCTTCTGCTTGCGTTGCCGGCACCTGTACACTCACGTGCATTCTATTAGCACGGTAGAGAGGAGGTTCGGCAATGCCCACAAACGGGAATTGGTACCAGTGGCTTACCTTTGACAGGCCGTTGCTGTTCGTGCCAGACGGCCTGTTACGGGAGATGAGGCTGAGGTTGACATGCTGGGTAGTCTTTGCCAGACTTCGGCTTACTCCTCATGTGCGATGGTCTTGAAGGATGCAGACACAATAATAACGACGTGGGGTTTGTCGTTATCGTCTTATCGTCAGCGCCAAGGCGCAGGAAAGCGAATCCCATGATGCAAGCCCAAACCGACTTAAAAAGTATAGCGGCCGTCGACGTGCAGAGGCCTGATGACTCTCCTATCGCCTCCGTAGATGTCTACGTAGATCCTGTCCTTGAGAAGGCCGCTTTGAGAAAGTATTGCAAACTTTCGTGTTCCTGCTCTTATCTTCTTCGGATCGTAGCAACGTAAGTATAGTAAATTATCACAAACCATACATCATCTTGTTCTAACGACCTGTAGATTGGAAACGCCAGGACCTTTGGCTTTGATGCTGATGTAGGTCTCAAGTCAGGACAATTTGGTAATATCAGCACACTCTTTTTCGTCACATTTGTATTATGTGAGACTCCTTGGGTTATGGCTGTCAAGCGCTTTTAACCCAACAAGGCCCTTGGTACTGCACTTGCTCTTTGGAGCGGAGTCACACCTGCGACAGGGTTCATCCAGAACTATGCACAAGCTATTGCTGTCCGCATCCTTCTTGGTGCTTGTGAGGCAGGCGTTTCTCCGAGCTTTGCCTTCCTTTTCGCCACCATCTACCCACGATCGTCGACAGGGAAGCGCATTATGTTGGGAAATTTATGCAATGCCTTTGCTGGGTCTTTCAGCGGTCTCTTCGCATACGCAATACAGCTCATGGGGAAACAGCGTGGTCTTGAAGGTGAGTAGATCCGAGCCCGCGGCCAATCATTGTGCTAATCTATTCGCAGCCTGGAGATGGTTGTTCATCATAGAGGGTGCATTAGTAAGACTTATGATAGCTCATGGTCAACCTAAACTAACAGGAACCTTGTAGACATTGGTTGTTGGTGGAGCATGCTGGTTTCTCTTGCCATCCTCAGCCGACACTGCTTCTCACGAAGGAGGAGCAGGAGACCATGCTTCAAAGGAGGCAGCGAAACATGATCTACCGAGGAGACGATGAATCGAAGGGCAAGTGGATGCGACTCGCTTTCAAAGATCCATTCATCTATCTAGCTGGTGGTCTTCACCTTCTCCGTTGCCATTACAAGTTTCTCAACCTTTCTGCCAACGATTATCAAAGGTCTAGGGTTCAAGTCGCTCCAGGTCAACTACCTCACGATTCCTGTTTATGCTCTAGGCGCCATTTCACTAATCACTGTGGTCTATGCTTCCGACAGAATGCAGCAACGCGCATTGTGGCTCGTACTATCAACTATCCCAGTCATTGTCGGATACTTGATCTGCATAGGCACGTCGAGTGCTGTTGGCGGCTATATCGCAATGTTCATTCTTGTCTGTGGTAGGTTATCAACATATTTATCAACTATGCACACTATTTAAGCTCTTCCTAGGTGTCTATCCTATTTCTACGCTCATCGTGACTTGGGTCGCTACAAGCTTGACGCCTGACTACTAGCGCTCAGTAGCATTGCCAGTGTTCTATTCAATTGGAAACTTGTCAGGACTAGTATCGTCTCAGCTGTATCCGACCAACCAGGGTCCTCGCTATATCAAGGGCAACGCAATTTCTGCTGGTCTCGAGGTAGTCGCGGCCTGCCTCTTTGCTTCGATCTGGTTCATCCTTCGGCGCCGAAACGTGCAAAAAGAGAAGCTGATTGCACAAGGCGCCGTCACTAATGGTCCAGAAGGAGACCGTGGTCTTGATATCCAGTATCCTCTGTGATTGTGAAGCAGAGAGGAGGACAGTCAAACTATGTGTGAGATCGATGTCTGGCTTACGTTGCGAGGACGCAATCAATATCATGGACATAATGCATGCTGAGCTGTCAACGTGAGATAGCAGCCACATGGTCTAATGTCTGATGGAGAGCTTGATGTGCAGTACTAGTCGTATATCAATTGTCGTTGTCAACGATAATCCTATAGTGGTTGTTCGTATCCCTCTATCGAAGTAGTATTCTATATACATCTTCCTCTTGATGCTCTTTGCAGCAGTTTCGGCCACTTCCTCGCTGAATGTTCATCTTCTCTGCAAAGTTGAACAAGATACATGATTTGATAGAGGGGTGAAAGAAGACTCATGCCAAGATATGTGCTCTTTTTACCTGCCCTTTCCGTCCAACGACTTTAACCGTGGGGACTTTTTCCCCTATTCCGCATCCCGTCACCCAGCATCTTGACTTCATCGTGCATTTGTCTGATATTTATACTTGTAAATAGCGTTTCGTGTGCTTTTGTTTTCGACTTCTGTTTTTTCTGTTTTGGACTCGAGCGGAAAACTATCTACAGTGATTTACAATGGCAGCAGAAAAATATGGCAACATAAATCTCGAGCTCGAAGCTTTCCATCCTTCTACGGACGTGCTCGGAAGAGACTCTTCAGATGACGACGAAGAGGCCACAATAGGCTGGGCGGAAGACGACTTAGATAAAGAACATCTGCTTCCATCCGGCGGGAGCTCACCAACACTAGCGGGCGAAGAATTTGAAACATTAAGCAAAATCAACGACGGCCAAGCAACGACGACATGGCAAAAAGAACTCAAGATCATGATCAAGACAGCACCGCCCTTATGTATGTTGGTGCAGAAGAATGTATTTACTAATAAGACATACTAATTCTGGCTATCAAAGGTGCTACTTTCTTGCTTCAATATTCCTTAACCATGACCAGTATCTTTGCCGTAGGTCGTCTCGGCAAAGAGTCACTTGCTGCGGCAACTCTAGCAAGCACCACAGCCAACATCACCGGCTTCGCTATATATCAAGGCCTATGTACCGGTCTGGATACACTTTGCTCGCAAGCATATGGCAGTGGCAGGCTGCATCTAGTTGGATTGCAAATGCAGAGGATGCAGATCTTTCTTATGCTAATCACGATACCGATGGCCATTCTGTGGTTTAATGCTCAACATCTGCTTGGCAAGATTATTCCTGATCCAGATGTTGCTCTGCTTGCAGGACAGTACTTGAGGATTATTGTGTTCGGTGCTCCAGGTGTAAGTCGAGACGGACCTATATCTCATAATGACAGAACTGACATCTTACCTATAGTACGCGTTGTTTGAGGTATGTTCCGAATGTTCTCAAGGAAAGATGAAAGCTAACAACTACCAAGTCAGGGAAGCGATTCGTGCAGGCAAGTCCCTACGACGAATTCTGAACCTGCTCTTGCTGACCTTTCCTCCCAGGCTCAAGGGATATTTTCAGCGTCAACATACTGCCTTCTATTCACAGCTCCACTGAACATCCTGAACCACTACTTATTCATCTTTCACTGGAATTTCGGCTTTCTTGGTGCGCCCATTGCAGTCGTCATCAGCCAGTGGACACTCCCCCTCGGCCTCTTCCTCTACGTCCGCTTCATCAACGGCATGCAATGTTGGGGCGGCTTCTCCCGCCAAGCCTTCACAGGCTGGTGGCCAATGATAACTCTCTCCATCCCAGGCGTAGTGAACGTGCTAGCAGAGTGGGGGGCCTTTGAGCTACTAACCCTCTCCTCCAGTTGGCTTTCGACGACACACTTGGCGGCACAAGCCATAGTGCTCTCCTTCATCTCTGCTGCCTTCTCCGTTCCTTTCGCTATTAGCATATCACTGTCTACGCGACTTGCCAACCTTATCGGCGCGGGACTACAGGATGCGGCGAGAGTTACCGTCGGTGTCAGTTTGTTCTCCGGGCTGTTCTTCCCAGCAATCGACGCGGTGTTATTGGTGTTACTAAGAAAGGTGCTGCCGAGGCTTATGACAACAGACGCGGATGTCCTCGTCCTCGCCATAGCAATTATGCCCACAGTCGGCCTCGTGCACATTCTAGACTCACTATCGTCCAACTGCAGCGGAATCATGCGAGGGATCGGACGACAGGATATTTCTGGGTATGCGACGGTGTTTGCGTTTTATGTTGTTGGCCTGCCGATATCATTCATGACGTCGTTTTGGCTGCAGTGGGAATTGGAGGGTTTGTGGTTTGGGATTGGATGTGGGCTTGTTGTGACGAGTGGGATTCAGTTTATGTTTATACGGAGGGCGGATTGGGAGAGGGCAGTGAGGGACGCGAAGATGAGGAATGATAGGTCATAGATTATGTGGTTGAATATATAGTATATAGATAATAAATAATAGAAGACAGTTCACAATCAGGCCTGGAGCCAGTATCATGATGGTGTTTCGAAGTGAACTGAGCAAGTTGAGTTGAACAGGGTGATCTTGTTTCTACCGTTCTTGCTACTGTCTTTTCTACCTGACAGTGTCATCTACATTCTATCCAGCTACAATAAGCATCATCACATCATCTCCTTCACCCACCCAGGCACCTCAGGCCTCTTCTCCCACCCACTCCTCCACCTACCTTTCCACCCTTTCGCACTCTCAGGAAGCGCATACACAGCAGTAACATACCACCCAACCTCTCCCTGCTTAATCTCGCTCGACAGACTGGGCAGCACACTCCGCTTCGCGCACATATTCCCATTCGCATCCGCCGCCAACACCTTGCCCACCCGATCCTTGCCAGCAACAAGCTCAACAATACCGACAGCACCCGCCGACGTAACAGCAAGCGCTTCACCCGCCTCCGCATGCAATCCTTCATCTGCAGTGGACACATCACCAGACCGCGAAGAGCCCTCCCCGGTCATCCGCAATGCCTCGAGCTCACGCCCATCACCAGCTTTTGTCCCCGTCAACGCCCACGCCGCTTCATTAGTACGGATATCCCTCCCCGCCGTAATCCTATGCACTCTCATGTGCCAATTCGGCGCCTGTTCCGTCGGCGCAATAAGCCACGTATCGACGTCAACATCCTTGAACGGTTTCCAGCCGGATATCAAAACAGGCGCACCATCCCTCTGTTCGATTCGTGCATCAGTTGCGACTCGGCGCACACGCCATACCTCGCCCATACCCTCTGGATCTTCCGTCACGGCAATCATGTTATCGTGACCTACAGCCTCGATGAAATAGCCACCTGTGGGCACGGAGTAGCCGAAGGCAGAGGAGTAAGCGAATTTGCCGTATTTGCTTTCGCTTGCTCGGACGGGATAATGGCACATTTGGCCGGAGCTGAGGAGGAAGGTGTGGTCGCCACGGTTGCTCATGATATGTTTGGGTTGCGTTAACGCTTTAACACTCGGTATCGCGTTCGTAGGAAACGGTTCCTCCTTCGCAGTCCAAAACGGATGAGTTTCAGGGAGCGCAAGTGGCGCAAAACTCAAACAAAACCAGTACGGAGAGCCAGGGGAGTTGTAGTTTTCGGACATGAATTGGTTTGGGTAGAGATAGCCGATAGACAGAGTGCCATCATTAGTTAGAATTTCCTTTTGCTGCGTCCAGTAGCGGAGGTTACGGAGCAGGAGGCCTTTGACGACGCCCCAGGTCAAGGGAGCAGGGAGTTCGAGGTCAGCGAAGGCGACGGCGCCCCAGAAGCCTGCCATTGCGAAGCGGTAGGTGAGGGAGCGGCCGAAGGTGATTAGACGGCCTTGTTCGTCGGCATAATGGAGGAATTGAAGGGCGTAGAGTTTTGCGCGCTCACGGTATAGTTCGGCGCGTTTGGGGTCACGGTCACCCCATATCTTGACTAGTGAGGAAAGTTAGAAGGAGGATTATACAGGCAAAAAAGCACGGAAGGGCTGACCATAAAGTAACTGCAGGAATTGGATAGCAAAGCTACCAGAATAGTAATCCATTTGGGTATATCCAGCCGGACCATCATTACTAAAGCCTTCATCTCTGTAAAAGGTATCCAGATGATCCATATCCGCCTCCATCTTTTCTTGCGAATACGGCGCACCGTTCTTTGCCAGGCCCATGTTTGCAAAGACTCTAAACCATAACCAGTTCGTATTTGGCATCTCTTTGTTGTTAATGTACCCAAGCCAGGCAGCCATGTTGTCCTTTTCCTTCTGGGATAGTGGATCCCATAGCTTGTGACCAGCAACACACAAAGCATAACCTATTGGACACATCTCTACCATACGTTGATCCAAGTCTCTCGCCCAACCCCAAAACTCAGGGTGGTCTGGGTTTGTACCATTGCGAAGACCATCGAACCAGTAATCCGTTCCGTCATATTCTTGACCTCCTGCTAGCAACGACGCTAAACCCCACATTGGCCTGGAGAAGCCTTCTAGCTGTGCACCAATCTCATCGTAACGTGTAGCTGTATTGCCTAGCTTCACACAGGTCCGGCCTGGAGTGAAGTGGGGTTTGAGAGGGTCAAGGAGGACCTTGAGAGCTTCGGCAACCTCAGCGCGGGTAGTGAGGGGAGAGTCAAGGGTGGTGAAGGTTTGGGCGGGCATGGTGAAGAATGCTCTCCAAGGTGTATGATAGCAACAGCGACAGGTTGGATGTGGGAAGCTTGGCCTAGTTGTATTGTTGTCGTACCCCACAAGGATGTGCAATTGACTTTAACCAGGTGTGACGTGGGGGCACCTTGGCTTCATGCAGCGGAGACACATGGCCCGTCGCATGGCCCGTCGCATGGCCCGCTAGAACGGTGCAATCTTCCAATATCGCTATCAGTCGAAAGACAATAGCAATGTCCTAAGGGCGTTATATTGGCAGGCGCAGCTGCTGCATTGGTGCTGTCGCATCGAGCTGTCCAAGCACGTCCGAGGTCAAGCTTCATATCTTTCAAGATTGTCCAGTTCCACATAGCCTTTGAGATCGGCAGTCTTCTTGGTCCAGGACCATCTCCAACCGATGGTATTAGCGCTCCTCTTTCTGAAGTTGCCAATCCATCTCCACGCACACCACAGCAATCCAATGACGGAGAATCCTACAATGAAACCAATGACAGTAAGCTGAATCCAGTGAGCCGCCATCCAAAACAAGAGCTTGGTATCCCATTTGTGCCAGCTATTCCCAAGGTGATGAGAAAAGAAACTCCAACCATTGCCCATGTATTCCTCGGGAAATAGGATGCGAACGCGGGTATCTGGCGCATGATCGATTTCATTGTAGTGACGCCAGATAAGACTTAGGAAGAGAGGGCCAGTGGAGGACATAATAGTGATATAAGGGAAATGCCAGTTGCGGTTGTAACGCGGTAACGAGTCGATGACACGAAGGAAGAATGGATGGCCTGGTGTTGAGCCCATCACGTCGTTGGAGATGCCAGTAGGTTTGGTGCGACGAACCCAAGCAGGATAAGCCAGGAGAGGGTCGAGACTACGTTGGCAGCCGTCGTCAAGATCGATGTAGATACCACCGTAGTGGGAAAGGACAAAGTAACGGATAGCGTCTGCTCGTTGAATGGGGTATGCGTAGCCATCCCAGGTGTCCAAAAACCATGGGTATTCAGAAATGATAAAGTCTCGAGCTTTTGCATCTGTCCAGAGCTGTATGGAATGTCAGTATCTATACACTTTCACAATGCGCTGGAAACGTACCTTGTATTCGTAGTCCTTGTGCAATGCTAGACAGCTCTGTTGTGCTTCTTGCCAGACCTTAGGAATAGACTCGTTCGCATAGGTTTGGTGGATGATTTTGGGTATTATTTGAGGCATCTTTTCGATCATGTCTGAGTTTGGCGCCGGTAGCTCGGCACGATTGATGGCATCTGCTGACCCGTCGATAACCAGCAGGAGTAGAAGGCTCCATACTGAGCGAACGAGCAAGCCCACCACAAGGCAGTTGAGCAGGAAAAAGATAAGGACTTTGGTGCGCATGATGAAGCTGGAGTGTTGTTCTCGCTCCAGAGGCAGTAGGATCGTCTGCTCAAGCTGGTGCGACTGTGTCTGTGATCTTATGGAGATGTGGTCTAATGTTGTGTCTGAGCGTTGTCGCAGTGACCGGACAGGATAAATAGATGCAGACCGACGAGCTGGTAGTGATGGCGATGAAGGAGCTGGAGAAGAGGAGAAGCAGCAGACAGTGGTGAAGGTGACAAAGGATGCAGGTAGAGGTGTAGAGGCAAAGGTGTCTCTTGCTACCTACGAATTGCTTTATTGCTTTTGGCGATTTAGCTTCGAGCAGCACAGCCTCCAATCTGCACGAGTGGGCACGCGAACAGGTCTGGGCACCCACGGGTGGAACCAGCCTATTCCAATTAACCTAATTATGTAAAAGCCTCTTATTGAAACAACACTTCGTCGTCTACAGGATCCATCGAATATTGTGCTTACTTATGATATGTCTGATTAGACCAAAGTATGTAGTGACCTTGAGGATCAGACTCCTGGAGCGATATGGTTAAAGCAAAGAGATGAGCGCTCGCAAAAGCGGAGGCGAGTTTCAGATAGCCTCCGCCTAGAATTACCTGGTACCATCGAGCGTGTACTGTGTGTCACTGTCATAAAAGAGGCTGTTAAAAGGCTAAGCGCCGCACAAAACTGGCAGGCCTGCTGCCTAAGCTAAGTTCCCTTGACCCACGAAACATCTATGAAACATCTCTCAGATCAATCCACCACCATACTGCCCTTTGGAGTAGATCATATTGCGACGAATGATAGAGAGCAATAGGAAGGGTTGTATATGCGTGGATCTAGTATGATACACACAATCTCGGCCACAATCAGTGCGCGAACTAATGAAACCCACCTACGAGGTTTAAAGCGAGGCTGCGAATAAGGAGGACAAGGCATAGCAAACTAGGGCCACATAAGTGATAGTGGTACTGTTCATGAAGGCCCAAGAGCCTCTTCGCCTCATCTTGTGCCAACATTGGTCCTGATGCTTCTTCAGTCTTTGTTCATGTTCGTGAGTCCGTGAAATGGAAGATGTTAGATGGGTATGGAGAATGGTCCTCGGAGTCCGCGCCGTAGAGCCTGAGATTGGCTCACTGACGACGTCGTTCTGAGCGACTCTCGTGCTTAACAGACACCTTCACTTCGCATACATAACCTGACTTGAATGCCTCTCTCTTCGCAGGTGAAGTTGAATGCTGAGGTTCTTGCACACTACTGTAGCGCCAGAGCTTGACATCTACCGAGCACGCTCACTTGCCAATCTTAAATACCCATATTTGTTCACTACAATCATGTCCGAGGGAATGTCAGACGCGGAGAGAGTGAGATTGTGCTTTATATATTCTCAAGTGACGTGGCTAACAGCTGTACAAGATCCGTCAAAAGCGCATTGCAAAACTCAGCGCAGCACCCCCAGTCAGTCAGACAGAAACCAGCACAGTTGCCACTTCTGAAACACCCTCTCGAAATCCTACACCAAAGACCACCTCACAGACAGATGGCGCTGCAGATGCCAACCCATTCACACAGCTCGGACTTATGAAGAGTCAGGAACAGCCAAAGCCTGCGATCAACATTACGCCATCACAGACAACGCCACAAAAACGAGATGCTTCAGATACACCACGACCACGATCAGCACTATCATCACAACGAGAGACACCAGAAGAGTGGGAACACAAGACCCTGAGCAGCGTATTCAAAATCACATTAGATTCTGCAAAAACGAAAGATGCCCACGGAAACCAACTACAATACCTCGAAGGATTACGTGCTGAGCTCGAGGCTGACAACGCACCGCTGCTTTTGGTTACGGCATTACTTGATCAAGCATTGGTCGAAGCAGCGCAAAGCCCAAAGACAAAGCCTTTAGATTATTTGCTGGCCTGCTGGAAGCGTATTGCAAGGTTCACCAGGATGTTGAAGCCAGGGCAAGAGGATGGCAAGATTGCGGTAATGCGAGAAGCGAAGAGAATGTGCATGAGTTACTGCATATTTGCTGTGACGATACCTGATATGTTTGGACACGAACCAACACCAGTTAGCCCACTTGTGCAGCACTTGCTAGTAGACCCTGAGAACGACAGAGGTATTTGCCACGACTTCCTTACAGAAGCAGTATCACGGTTTGAGGAAGATGAGAGCGCCAAGACGATGCTGGTGGAGGCTGTCGAGCAACTCAGCCAGCAGCTGGCAGCAATCAGTATCGATGGCAACTACAGACCTTATGTCATGGCTTTAGTACACCTCGTACGCTACACACCACTGGTCAATGCCCTTGCAGAGTCTCCAAAATTCCTTGCGCCTCAAGCAGAGGCACGCAACATTGAGTCTGACACACTCCTTGGACCATTTTTTAAGCTGTCTCCATTAGATCCCGAAGTCGCATACAGGTATTTTGCGTCCCAGACGAATGATGGAGCAACAAGAACAGCGCAAAATGCACTTCGCCTGTCAATGACTCAACATCAAAGCGTGCTCTTCGACATTGCTGACCGCTTCATCAAATCCTCAAAAGAGTCGCGTGAGAAGATTCTTGACTGGTTCGCCATGATTATCAACTCGAATCACCGAAGGAGAGCTTATCACACGGAACCGAAGCTCGTTTCGTCTGATGGCTTCATGGTAAACGTCACAGTCTGCCTAGATCGTCTATGTGAGCCTTTCATGGACGCGACCTTTTCAAAGGTCAATCGGATTGAGCCTGATTACTTCAAGAGATCACCAAGAGTGAACATTCAAGATGATACAAAAATCAACGCTGATCAAAAGACGGCTGATGCATTTTACGGACAGGAAGCACAAGGCTCCTCGAACTTTATCTCCGAAGTTTTCTTTCTCACTGTCGCGGCACATCACTATGGCATAGGCGCGACAATCTCAAAGCAAACTGACGTTGGCAGGCAACAAAGACATACTGAGAGACAGCTTGCTGGATTCGAGGCACAACGAAACAACTACCTGAACAATCCAGCCGCATTGACGATATTCGACCAAAGATTGGCTACAGTCAAGAAGCAGATCGAGATGACACGTTGTACAGTCGTTGCGACAGAAGGCATTTTGATGGACGAGATCATGCAAGGTCGAGCAATGGGCCTGATGCGATATGTCATTGTCTGGCTGTGCAGGCTGGTATCTCATGTTGAATTCCCTAAGCAGGCAATGAACATGCCACTGCCAGAGGAACAGCCTGATGTCTTCAGGTGTTTGCCTGAATACTTTGTCGAGAACATAGTCGACCACTTCAAATACATCACCCGCAACATGCCGCACATCATCAGCTCTACACAGTGTGACGAGATTGTCATGTTCTGCATCGCCTTCCTTCGAAGCTCCGACTATATCAAGAATCCTGGCCTTAAGTCTGGTTTCATCGCTATCCTGTTCCACGGCGTATGGCCAGTACGAAATTTTCCTCGAGGTATCCTTGGTGATATCCTCAATTCTCTACCGTTTTCAAATCAGCACCTGCTTCACGCGTTAATGAACTTTTATATTGAGTGTGAACGCACTGGCGCTCACGGGCAATTTTACGACAAGTTTAACATCCGTTACGAAATCTTTCAAGTCATTAAGTGCGTTTGGGGTAACACTGTGTACCGGGAGCAGTTATCAAAGGAGTCGAAGTGAGTATGATTTGAGTCTTTTACCTTAGCGGCATAATCTGATATTGCAATTTACAGGGTCAACGTTGAATTCTTCGTTCAATTTGTCAACATGTTGCTCAACGATGTCACATTCGTCCTTGACGAGTCGCTGACTGGTCTTACGCAGATCCACGACATTACGAAAGAGCTTAGAGATCAGGTTGCTGGCATGACAGAAGAGGAGAAGCAGCAAAAGGAGGAGGCACTTGAGGCAGCCAAGGGCAAGGCGAAGAGCTACATGCAGCTCACAACAGAGTCTCTTGCTATGCTCAAGTTGTTCACAGATGCTTTGGCGGACGCCTTTACTATGCCGGAAATTGTGCAAAGACTGGCAGATATGCTTGATTACAACCTGGATTCTCTCACTGGATCGAAGTCGAACAATCTCAAGGTCGAAAATGCACAGCACGATTACAAGTTTGATCCTGTCAGCTTACTCGGCGATATTATGAGTGTCTACCTCAACCTCAGCACTAAACCGTCTTTCCACCAAGCAGTCGCTCGTGATGGCCGTTCGTACAAGCCCGCCAACCTCGACCGCGCGGCAGCAATCATGGCGCGAAAGGCCGCAAAGTCCTCACAGGAGCTAGCGCGTTGGAAGAAACTATGTGAGAACATTGCCGCGGCAAAGGAAGAAGAGGAGGCAGAGGAAGAAGACTTGGGTGAGATTCCAGATGAATACATGGATCCTATCATGGGCACGTTGATGAAAGATCCCGTTACTCTACCGACGTCGAAGAATATCGTCGACAGGTCTACGATCCGACAGGTGTTGTTGAGTGATCCTCTAGATCCCTTCAACAGAGCGCCATTGAAGATCGAAGATGTTGTTTCGAACGACGAGTTGAGGATAGAGATCCAGGCTTGGATAGCAGAGAAGAAGGGTAAGAAAGGCGTGGTGGCTGGTGATGATGCTATGGACCTGTCCTAATTTTGATGTATGTGAAGGCTATAGCTTGAACGTGTAATAAAGTATATACATGCAGATGAAGTCGAAGATGAGCTTCATGTAAATGTTTCATAATTCGTGGCAATTAACCCGAAACTAACTCTACCACGCTTCGTTCCTCGTTTCAGAAGCTTCTCAGGATTCTGGAACTTCTTGGCATCTTCCCCAGCGGCAAGAGCGAGCGAGCGGGGGAGGCTGAAAGATTAGAAGAAGTTGCCTCAGGATAAACGGATACTCTCTTCTTCTTCTCAGCCCATCTTTCTGTTTCAATTCCAATAAACAGCAATACCAATTTGGCTGCATTCGCTTCGTGTATATCGTCACATTCGCTACTTTTTCAGCTTCTAAGAAGCCCGGTCAACGCCCCTCGTTTATCTCATCTTAGCCTTTTACCGCCTTCCCCACCACATCGTCTGATCCCAACTTGAAACATCGGGCATAACATCACAGCACTTCTCCACTTGCAACGCGATTGGCAACAACACGTCGTCAGCCTGCTTCCTCGTCCTGCACCGCCCCACGGACTTTAAACCTTTGTCGACTGCACCTTTTACCTCCACCATCCTTCGAGTATTACCCCCATACGCATACACACGACACTTCTATCCTCAGAACAATGAACAAACTCGGTCAATTAGCCCAATGGGGCAAGGAGAAGATGGCACGAGACTCGAAAAACACCACTTCAGATGACTTCAAGGCTTTGGAGACGGAGATGAATATGAGGCACGAGGGTATGTTTAGCGGCTGCTATACGTGATCAATTACAATGGCTGATCAAGCGCTCTCCTACAGGCATGGAGAAGATGCACAACTCAATGAGTACCTACGTCAAATCCTTATCGAAACGAACAGAAGGAGAAGGAAAAGAGAAGATGATACCTATTGCGTACGTTGGAACAACAATGGCCAGGCATGGTGAGGTGTTTGAAGAGGGAAACAAGTTCGGAGAGTGTTTGCTGAGTATGCTGTGTTTATATCGCCTATATGAGGGGATAAGCTGACTGTTGGTACAGGCGTCGGTCAAGTGAATGAGCGTATTGCTAGAATTCAAGAGACTTACGCAGCACAAGCAACATCGAGCTGGCTTGAGTCACTGGAGCGGTCAATGGCACAGATGAAGGACTATCAGGTAGGATTGCAACCATCAGCTCAACGCAAGTATACTGAAAATGTTTATTATAGACTGCAAAGAAAAAGCTCGACAGCAGACGATCAGCATTTGACAGCACACTCTCAAAGGTGCAGAAAGCCAAGAAAGAGGACTACAAGACAGAAGACGACCTACGAACACAAAAGGCAAAGTTTGAGGAATCACAGGATGATGTGTATAGACGAATGCAGGACATTGTCGAATCGGAAAAAGAGAACATTGATGGAATGTATGCTTTCCTGGAAGCCGAACTAAACTTTCACGATCGTGCGAGAGAGGTCCTGTTACAGCTCAAGAGGAACTGGCCGGGACCAACTTCAGCTACAGGTCGTCCAAGTCCACCAAATCGATCACGATCCAGTACTCTTGACCGTTTCCGGGCAGCACAAACGTTAGATGATGAAGAACTACCTCCACCACCACCGAGGCCTTTCCGATCTCACGCAAACTCCAATGCTTCATCGCCTGGAAGGGAGTTGCCTGGGTTTGACTGGAATCCTCGCAATGCGCTCAGCCGAACCACCACTGCAGAATCTGTTTCATCACCACGACCGAACTTGTCACGCAATATTACAGCAGATTCTGCATCCCTCTTCAGGCAACCTACAGCACTTCGCACAGTTAGACCACGACAAGCATCGGCAAGTGACGTCTTTGGTGATCCAACTGATGATGCTATCTCGAGCAGCCCAGACAAGTTTTGGGAGAATGAGCGAAGTAGCTCACCAGCAACAAGCGTTACTGGTGCTGGTTCATATGGGTCATCTTTGAGCAGGAACACCAGCTGGGAAGGTGGTAGCTCGAAAGGATTTGGTGCTAGTGTAAGTGGGAATGTGACTAGTTTGCAGAACAAGAAAGCACCACCACCTCCGCCACCAAGTCGAAACACCAAACCCGCTCCACCTCCGCCACCAAAGAGGAGTGCACTGGGCACAAGTGTCTCAGCTTATGCTGGATGAACGTGTACATAACGACCTATGGTTCAAAGTTGCAGAGATGTTCATATTGATGCTCGAAGGATTGGGAAAAGGAAAGATTGGCATTGATGTTTTGGGAACGGCGTGTGATACCCTATTGTTACTCTTGGTTGGTTTGGACGAAATAAAGGACATGGGATTGGGTCAGATATACCATTATCCTCATGATGAGCTCCCTAACCAAACGCTCATTTTCTTCGATATGTACTTGACAAGTGCTTTTACTCCGTATCATCATCAACCCAGGAATGCCCACGAAATCTGGCGGTATGCTACATCCACAATGTCCAGCCCAGCTAGAACCGTAATGATACTCCTGGAGTTAGGTGGTGCCGGGCTGCGATCCCGACTGCAACGACCAAGTGTCGAAGACTCTCCATGGCTGTGTTTGGCCCAGAAGGCAGCAAATGAGTTTCTTGGCATATTTCAACCCTATGAGACTACCATTGGCTAATTTGTCCTAGTCAATCTCTTTCTTGATGTCTGTCAAGTCTGATGTCATACCACGCTATATGCTCGCGCTTACATCCCTAATTTCTCACTTCTAATCGTCTCCTAATCTGCCTGGGCAACGTGGTCGCCAGTAAGTTTTTCATTCTTGATGGCCAGCATTTGAGATTGACATTTATGATCATAACTTCCATCCACACAGGTCGTGCTAGGCATTCAACCATAACTCTTTGATCTAAGGGAATCTCAGTACTACCATTGGCAGTACTATTGCCTTTTGTGTCGCAGACCTGCAGACTCCCAGCACAGCGCAAGTAGCCGGTGATGACGTGGAAGAAGTCGAAGCTTCAGCGCCTATTGCTATACGGCGCGGTGTGTCTACATCGTTGAGGCTATCGCGAAGCCATCATGTCAAGGAGCTGACATTGCTATAGCCTGACCAAGACCAAGAATTGGCCTGCCAATCGTTGTCATATGGTTTGAGCATTTTAGGCATTTTCTATCTTAATCCAAGAAGCAGGCACAGGCAAACGAGATTCGTATTGGACGATCTTCGTCTTGGAGTCTGCTCGCGTTGTGGACGGGTAAGGATGTCGAGCAGACACTGCAGCAGGTGAGTAGCGTGAGCGTGATGCCGATGATCTTTTTCGCCCCTCGTCACCTTGGCCTTAGCGATTAAGTTATACGTGTGCAGGAGTAGTTTGAGTCCTTCTTGTTTTGGTCATATCAATCAAGCGCAATGCCAAGCTCAGGCGAGGAGCGCGCATGTCACAATCCTATCTCGTATATCCATAGCACTGTAGCAGCAGCAGCGTATCGAACCTACGACAAGCACGAGCGAGCAACCACTGGCTTTCAGCAAGAATAGTATCATAAAAAGCATAATCGTCGTGCCAATGGTAGTGCTTCGCCACTTCGGTTTCTTAAGCACAGGAACTCTGATACGTGCTCAGAGAGTCCTTGCTCATTGCTCAGATCTCTCGTGCTGTCCTACGACAAGCATATTGCCTGCAAGAAGAGCTTCATGATCTCACCGGAGTGTTAAGGTCGGGCTGGAAGTGAAGTGTGCGATGACACTCGCTTAGCTCAATTACAACCATTGACAAGCCCCACTTCAGTTCATGTAAGAAAGTCACGCACACGCTTCGTGCCGAACTGAACAATCATTAACATGCAGCACAGACTCTGCTTAATTTGCTTTCACGCCCCTGGCGAAATTGACACTGGGATAAACAGCTCTCTAGTAATTAATGACCAGTTCTCAGCTCTTCTATACGACGTCAATTTCGCGAGGGGCATGGTACGTCCTTATTGAAGTCGCTACGGATAGCTAGGCGAGGCCGAACTACTTAAAAGGCTACTCGACCTACACGATACGCAGCCCTCATGTCATTGGCTCCCGGAGCTCATGCATGGACAGATTCGCTGACGAAGGCGCTGGGATATGCTCACATTGGTGGCATGATCAGTGTTGTGTACGTCGCTATGAGTCGAGCCGTGGATGTCGGCCATGCTAGACGATGGCATACTTTGTGCTGTAGATCATGTCAGAATATGCAACACTCAGTAAGAAAGATTGAATATACACACTTGTTGCCTATGGTGACGAAGGGCGCGGCTGAGGAGATGGTGGTGATAAGACAGGGTGGATGCCACCATCGAGTTCAAAGCGGCCAGAGAGTGGGATCGACCATATCCTGCCACTGGACGTGTCGGAGGCACGCCACCTGAGCAGAAGATTGTATATCACACCCTCATTAAAGCTATCTCCAATGATTCAAGAGTGATATGTGGCCATGCAACGTCACATAGAGGTGTGACTCGTTGCAAGCCCATGCCGTGTTGCCGTGATGGCAGTGTGTCGACCACGAGTACCATATCGTGCTCAACCCAAACAATATGCTGCGTTCGGATGATTACATTTCCAAGAAGTGGCTTCAAGTCTTCTTGATCGAGCTCGGACCCGTCCAATCCACCGGGCATACAGCCAAATCGAGCGTAATACTCTTTACGCAGTCGATCATGGTAATGGCTGACGTAGAATCGCCATATGGCTGGATTGTACCTTTCCGAGGCGCTGTTGACGAGCAAGACGAAGGGCTTTCGAGTGACCTTGTTCTTATCTTCCAGAGCACTTTAGCATACGACGGTCATCGACGGAGCTGAACAGTGGGTCCAGTTCCTTCAGCACCTCATCCAGGCAATAAGGTGACACTTCGGCACGAAAGCACGACACCTTCTTTGCAAAATCCATGACTTTCACGGATTATTACTTGAGGAAGAGTTGGTGACTGTAGGAGACGGTGACATGGTGCTTTTCGGTGAAGGAAGTAGTCGTTCAGGGCACGTCGCACAGGCAGGTAATGAGTGTGTGATGATCGTGCGACCTTTCAGTATCACGTGGAGATTGAAATACCTTGTCGTACAATGTGCGACTTGCCTACCTCGAGCGCTAAATCAGCCACGATATCGTCGACGCCCGTCACAGGATGGACTGAAGCGACCCTGAATGTGTTGACGGCTCAATATCTTATTCAGGAAGTGGCACAAGGTCTGGCGTAATGTCTGGTGCGAGTGTATAATGATGCTTAGCACCATCTACTCCTAGACACCTAGCCAGCTGATAGTGGTGTAAGAGGTGTTGCAGGACTTGTGGTATTGTGTCAAATCATGGAGAGAATCAAGTCGTACCATAAGGACGGACTGCGAGATGACGATGTTTGAACTTCCAGTGCAATACTTTCACATCATTGGTGGCACAAGCAGAGGAGGGTGAGTTCCCATGTCTCGCACGTTCATAGCTTCGACTAATAAAGTAGTATCATCACCATCATGCTTGGTTGGTCGCGAATGACTGCCCCCAACGCCCTCATGTCTTCCAAACACTTTGCGGGATGTGTCTTCGGCGCTGACGGCTGGGGGCGCTTCTGGACTAAAGTCAGCCATCTTTTCTTCACGTCACTTATGACCAGCAAATATGACGATGTTCGATAAATTGATGGCAATCTTAGTCGAGGCGACAACCCTGTTCTGAAGACAGTGAAAGAAGCAGACGAACTCTTCTTCGTTCTAACAAAAGAAACCTATATATATACCCCCATTAATACTTGTTAATCGTCAAGGTCTGCTTCTCAGCTTGGGTACAGGCGAACTTATTGAGGACGTTGTGAGCGTCAAGAACGCTGATACAAGAAGGGAAGTGCCCGTAGATGTCGTGAAAGTTCTCATAAGTATAGCCACGGACAGCACTGAGAACGACGCAAAATGCGTCGCCAGTATCCAATGAACGAACATTACTACTATCGTCCAAATCCAGATTTGGATTTTGCTTTGGACGACTGGAATCACATTCCCGAAATGCAAGCATAGATACTGGTATATACTCGAAACCCAACCACCTCAGACATTATGGACGACATAGCTGAGGGGCTTGATCAAGCCTGGTGTGCTCGCAACCCGGCGCGTGCTAGTAATTTCGAGCCCCATTAGCTCAACCGAGAAATCTGACGATGGTATCAGGAGCTTCATCAGCGAGTGCGCTGCGGCAATCTCTTTCAATCGCGACACATACCTTGAGCAGTGTTCATCGGTCAAATCCGCCGTCTTCTTATGACCAACGATCTCACCGCTCGCGACCTAGCTCAATGGGCTCGCGGGTCGAGTCTCCTGACAGTGCACCATATCTCTGAGTATAGCGAGGGAGTCGCCGCCACTAGTCTGTCTAGACCCTCGGTTCACTTCACTGGTCGAGAAGACATCCTCAGGACGTTGCTGGACTTCTTTGCTGGTGACATACGCACTTCCAAGCTGAAGGTATACGTTCTTTTAGGAGAACCGGGCTGTGGAAAGACGGACATCGCCAGGTACTTGGCTGATATGTGTAAAACAAGGTGATTGACTAAAGCTAGGTGGTCGACGTCTTCTCACCATTAGCAGGCTTGCACCGACCTACTTTGTGGATGGCACCAGCCAAGCCAGCATGAAGGAAAGCTGTCGAAGAGCTTCATTGTTGGGTGCCAGACGCGACGGCACTACCACTTCCTACCGCGATTTCCTCTCGAAGTCTAATCCAAATCGCAGAACTGGCTTCTTGTTATTGACAATGCCACCGATTATCATTTCACAGCAGGTTTCATCCCATCGACCGGTATCGTGTTGATAACGAGCCGAGACCCTGCAGTTGGAGAGCTTGTACTCGATTCGTATGCTACGGTGACTCAATAGGCAGAGGAAGAAGCTATCTCGCTACTATTTGCTGTATCGAAACGTGAACGTCCACCACTGGTAGAGGCCGCTGCTGAGAAAGTTGCGGAAAGTCACACGCTGGAGCAGTTTTCCAGGCAGCGAGGGCGATGCGTGAGCAGCAAATATATCTGGATCAATAGCTCACTCTGCTTGATAACGAACGTCAGCGTTGATGTCAAAAGCTGGATCAGACCATCTCGAGACATCTCTTCCCAGTAAGGTCTACGCCGTGATCGACGTCGCCATCAAGCCATTGCAAGCACTCGCTGAAGAATAGATGTCGCTCGGTCTAGAGAAGGACCATATTATGCTATCATGTTGCTTCGAAGTCTGTCCTTCGACATCGTCGACAACGTTTCGACCTCCAAGTTTCGAACGAGAGATGTTTATATTGATGCTTGGTGGATTGAGAGGAGGTAAGGGATGGAGTTATCTTTTGAGACAGCGTATAATACCATGTTGGTACTCAAGTTGTTTAGGCAGATGAAGGACATGGGATTAGGTCAGATAGTTATACGCAATTTTGCTAAAGTCAAGTCACGGTCACGTGAGCGCGTGACTGATCGGCATTTGCCACCTTGTACCTTACTGTTATGCATCTTTGAAATAACCTTCTCTTCTCTTCGTAAAGACTCGCACGCACCCACTTTCTCTCCTCTATCTCTGGTTTTCTGAAACGCGTCGCACTTCTTGAAAGCAGAATGGGCGTCGACTTTGCCACCGCCACTACTGACCAGCACGAGCACGAGCTCGACAACGTGACTTTTGCAAAGGCCGCAACATCAAGACCTCGACGTGCTGCTGCTGCTGCATCCAAGCGCAAATACCACGACTTGGCACTTGACGAAGAAGATGATGGAGAAGAGGCAGATGAGCCTGTGAAGAAGAAAGGTCGAAAGAAAACGATCGTGACCAAAACTGCAACGTCAGCCAAAGCTGCCTCAGCCTCGAGTGGCGCAGTGACGTCAAAGTCAAAGTCAAAGCAACTCGTTCAGACAGGTGAGGATAATGACCAGGGAGAAGCTATTGTCAAATCAATCAAACGCGTCACGAAGAAGACTTCTTCCAAATTCAAACTCAACGACGACCAAGATGGTGAAGACGAAGGAGCTCCTGTCAAACCAGCCAAACGTGCCAAAAAGAAGTCTTCTACCACCGTTCCAGGTGAAGAGAAACGAGCCAGACGCTTCCGCGAAAAAGCACCTCAATCATGGCAAGAACTCTATGATCGCGCCACAACGCAACGCATGTTCGTTCTCGATCGTACGCAGACCGCTGCAGTCGATATCCCTACACCTCAGGTGGAAGCAGGATTTGATCCTGTGGTAGTGCCACCCGAGCAGGCGCCTAGCGCGACTGTGACTATGGCTGGGACTACTGGGAATGTCTACTCGTGAGTTTTCTGTCGCAGTGGTCAAGCGAGAAAGAGGATACTAATATTGTTGCTAGTGTGCACATCACACATGTGCCTACATGCACTTGTCTCGCATATCAAAAGAGTCGTGAATGCAAGCATGTCATCTACGTCCTTCATCAGGTTCTTAGAGCTCCTGCCAACCTCGTCTACCAGCTTGCTTTTGTGACTTCCGAGCTTATCGAAATCTTCCAGCATGCTCCGCCTCCTCCTTCTGCTGCGTCTGGTACTGGTGGCGCAGTGATGGAGGGCAATCGCAAACCTATCGAAGACGATTGCCCAATTTGCTGCTGCGAACTTGAGGCAGATAGCGAGGAGATTGTCTACTGCCGTGCAGCTTGCGGCAACAATCTGCACAAGACGTGCTTCGATCAGTGGGCAGCAAGCAAGAGGGGCAGTGGATCGACCGTCACTTGTCCCTTTTGCAGAACTCCTTGGCAGAGTGATGTGTCTGAGCTTGCAAAGTATGCTACTGGAGCAACTACTGGTTCAAAGGTGAATGCAGATGGCTATGTCAATATTGCGCAGGAGCTGGGTATTAGTGGAAAGAGGGACTATAGCTCGGTAAGTCGTCGTTGATGCTGTGTGGCTCGAGTACGTGGCTAATGAGCGATGCAGTATCATCAGTTCTGGGTTCGTCGTCAGCGCAGGGAGGGCTTGCTTGACGACGATGACGCGGACGATTATGATGACTATGATGGGTATTAAAATCGTCGACCTAACGAAGACGGAGTCATTATCGACAAGAACGAATTAGTATACCAACCTTTTCATGGACGGTAGGTTTGCTGGATGAGAAGAATACAACAAGGTGAGGGAGAACGCTATCAATATGCTTTCGCTGGAATACTGACATGCTGACAACAGATATTACAACTGCTCAACTGCCAACGTAAGGATGACTTGATGATGAAAGGGCGGCAGATTACCATGACGACACGACACGCTGAAGAAACGAGACGAGATGTTACTGCAGAAGTCTATGGTAGTACAACGGCATATGGTGAAAGAAGACAGTATTGCTTGGATTTGCTTGTCATACGAAGTAGGTTTTTGCACTCAGCAAAAGACTTGAGATGATATCTTGAAAAACCAACTCACCATTAGGAGGAAAGAGTACATAGCTGTAATTGCTGAAGTAATGTGTTGATGCAATGCGGTGGATCCGTATGATCCTATTCCTTGCGCCGATTGCCACTCGAGAGGTTGCGGTGGGTTTGCTGTTAATTGCCACTTCACTTCAATTGTATGATCGCTTGGCACGATACTTGGCGCCACGGGAGCTGTCGTAAGCTAACTTGATCCGTGAAACGTGTGGCCAACGCTTTCAAGCGGGGAGTCGAGATGTGACGTGTGGGGGTTGGTTAATGGAAAGAGACATCGTAACGACACTTGATACCCTGTCTCGCTTGCGATCTTTCATCCTGCCTAAAATGGAAATGCTTTTGTGCTGTTGCACTCGACTTCGAATTCTTACACTTCCAACAAACACATCGACAACGACAACCTTCGTGCAAAGAGTGCAAGTTCAGGAATCCACAAACGTCAACGCCATGCTCATATTATTATAGATCCTGTCTAGAGTAACATCGTCGAATCTTTTATTATCAAAAACAAGAAAACCATTCCCTGTATGGAAATCCAAACTCATAACACCAATGCATATCATCTTGTCTGGATGAGCATTCCTTTAACATCTCTTTCTCTCGCTCCTGGTTCAGCAAAGTGGCCGAAACCCCATCATATCTTTTAGAGAGACATTCAGCGTCGACTGACATTTTTTGTCCCAACATGTTTTATCCCCCTACTTACAAAGCGAAAGCAACAACAGCTCCAATGGCAGCGAGACCAGGGAGGGCAGTAGCCATAGCAGCGCCGTTAGGGCGAGCAGAAGAGACAGCGCTAGAAGCACCAGCAGCAGCGCTGGAAGCACCGGAGGCAGCACCGCTGGTACCTGATGCAACAGCGCCAGATGCGCCAGATGCAGCGGAAGAGGCGGCCCTGGAAGAGGAAAGGGTGGTGGCAATGGTCTGACCCTGGGCGTTGGTGGTGAGAACGCCGGCACCGGGGAGAACAGTTGCGACTGAGGTGGCGCTCTGAATGATGGTGTTGGTAGCAAAGACGGAGGAGCTGACGGAGAGACGGATGCTGGAGGAGGCGACACCGAGGATGGTGGAGGTAGAGAGAGCCTGGGTGTAGACGGGGACGAGGGAGCTCATGACGGCGATGCCGGTGGTTGTACTACGGTCAGGTATTAGCATGGGTTGTTTGTTGCATCATAGAAGCCAAAACATACCTGGAGACGACCAAGACAGGGACAGTGTTTGCGGAGCTGACTACGTTGGTGTTGACGATGGTGTTTGTGTTCGTGGCAACAGCAGTATTGACGACAGTGGCGACGACGTTGCCGGAACCATCATTACCAGTCTGCTGAGCAGAAGCAATGGCAGCAAGGCCAGCAAAAACAGCGGAGGTGAACTTCATGTTGATGGTTGTAAGTTGTTTTGGTGAGAAGTTGTTTGAGTGAAGGTGCTTGAAGTGATTGAAATAGCGAAGGTTTGATGTGAGTGAGTATGTGATGAAGAGAAAGAAAGTCTGTATAGTCGCGGGCACTTGGAAGTACTTAAGTTGCTTGTAAAGAGCCGCCTCGTGCGTGGCTTAGACGCTTAGCTCTGCGTCTTGAAGCCCAATGACGAAGTTAGGCCTTGGCTTGACAACAGAACGACGATCTTCGCGAAGTAACATTACAGCACACGCCAGAACGGACGCGAGTTTTTGTGCCTATTAAACTTTAGGATGTTGTGCCGCCTGTGGACTCCATGTTGTTGGTTGGATCTGGAGACTCCAACGATCGAGGCCTATGCACTTTGACCGTGATGGTTGGAACGCGGCATGATCGACTGGCTTGGCGTGTATGCTTGAGGTCAAAACATGTCCGAGACGGGTGTAGAGCTTCGTGGGGAAAGGATGTGTCAGCAGCTCAGGTTACCTGCGAGCTTCGTCCATGGAGAGAACAAGTGCAATCCGACATAATCACAGCTTGAGCAGCTCGTAAGTAGGCTTCTGACAATACTTCCAAGCCTCCAGGACAAGCATAGGAGGTGCCGCCTGTCACAACCTCAAACGTCACAGCTACAACACTAGTCACGAAACCTACTTTTGCGCATCAGACGGCAAGAGAGAGCAAAGATCGATTAAATTGCCAAGCCAAGGCATTCATAGGCTAGACTTGTGGAGGCAAGCACCTGATCCCAGCTCGTGATGGTATGCTTTCCTATCCACCGCAATTGTGCCATTGAGTTTTTCGAGTAGGTGATACTTTTTGAGCATGTTTCGGCAGACGGCATTTCTTGCGGTGGACAGCACTCTACTGTAGCAGAATCGCCGATAAATACATTTTCCACAATGATTTAGTGAGGACGATGAAGCACGTTTGATGATGATGTCAAAACATGAAATTGGCATACTTTTTAAGAAAGGTGATTTGGGGAAGTAAAGAGGAGGTCGTCAAATCTGACTCGAGCAAGACTTGGCAAGCTCGATGACCCCGTGTGGTTCTTTCCTGTGCCGAACTCCGCAAATTTTAGTGATCATCTTCAAATATGTATGCCACACTACATCGCCAAGGAGAAAAAGTGGTGGCAGCCTGTAAAGATAAAGCTCCTCATCTGGAGACTAAAAACGACCTCGGCAGATGATAGAACATGTCCAAGATTATGCCGGCACCCGCTTCGAGCTCAGTCTTCTTTCTCGAATTGCACATTTCTAAAGCCTGGCGAAGAAGTAATCATCCAATGTTGACGCTTGGACGCTTGGACGCTCGGAGATGGACTCACCGCTCGGCTTTGTGACACTCTCGAAGGGTGCGTATTTGGGATAGAACATCCAGGAACAAGGAACAACTTGGAGCCGTCCTAACCGCAGACGGGTGACCTGCATCATGACCACGTTACCTTTGGCCGTTCAACCGCAACGGGTGAACATGCCTTCTACCCGTTAATGTGATTTCTCCACTTGATGTTTTCAAACGACGGTGATGGTGGTGGTGGTCAACAGAGTTTACTTACTTATGATGGCCCGATTGCATACTAATCAAAGGAGGCCGCTCCTTGTCGTCGTATGATTGTTCTTTGACTTCTTTCTACCCTATCTGTGATAGCTATGCTTCTTTCGGATATGCTGTCATATAATGAGGTCTTCTTGCTGAGTCCATGAGACTACCCCGCGCAGTGGACAATATCCAGTGCTGGCGCGACTAGCAGCAAGCATCATTTATCTCAAGAAAGACTTGATGCCAATGCTGGGCGGACAAGCTCTGAGCTAGCCTTATGAAGATCCCACTGCTAGGCACAAAATGAGTTCAGCATAATATTACGAGACAGCTGAGTTTGTTTGATCAACAAACCTGGCTTTCAAGCTAGGCAAAGTTGACTTTATCAACTTGACCGATGAAAGCTCTATGGAAGTAGTGAATGCTAATGTCGTTCGTGTTACTGTTATGAAGCGGCCTCGTGCCTATTCCTGTTATGAAGGAGCCTCGTGGTCGTAACGATGGCAAGGAGTACCTTACTGAGGACATGATGTGATGATATTGCAAGAAACAGAAGAGAATGAAAGTAAGCGACAAGCGTGATATGGTGTGGTCCGATATCCACCACACTTTACAGCTGGCGAAGAGTTGAGTGCGTGATAGTGTAATTCTCATTATGTGTTGTCCTCGTCTTCGATAATCGTTGCACGCTATGGTAGGTAGGAGTATATCTGGTCGCCAGATAGCATGGATAATAGTGTGTTGCTCGAGCTTGATCCGCATTATCTCTTCAATCCTCACGCTTATACGTACATAGGCAAATTCCCGTCCTGACCGATTGGTCTGTCTGTCTTCTCGGACTTGCAGCCATGTCCAGCGAATGTCGTCTCAACCTCATGCACTCAGCGTTTTCTTTAGTACTTCAATTTGCTCCTTGACACTACTCAGTGCCGTACCACCTGCAGCACTTCGCATCTCTACACTCTTGTGGTAATCGAAGCTCTCCAGGATATCTTCCTCGAAACGTCCATCTACCTCCTTGAGCTGCGCGTAGCTCAATTTGTCCATTGGCACTTTTTCCCTTTCTGCAAGCGCAACGACTTGTCCCGAGATGTGATGTGTCTCTCGGAAAGGCACACCCTTGCGTACGAGATAATCAGCAATATCAGTCGCCAGCATGTCTGGTGTCAAAGCTGCGCGCATGGCTTCAGGTTGTGCAGCTAGCGTTGACAATACGCCAGTGGCGATCTGTATACTGTCGCCCACTGTCTTGATGTGGTCCAGTAGAGGCTCCACACTTTCTTGTAAATCTTTGTTGTATGTCGATGGTATACCTTTCACGCTCATCATCAGACCAGCCATCTGACCAAAAGCACGTCCACTCTTCCCTCGAAGCAGCTCAAGACTGTCCGGGTTCTTCTTTTGCGGCATCAAGGACGAGCCTGTCGAGTATGCATCTGCTAGCTTCACAAAGCCGAATTCTGCACTGCTGTATATGATCAAATCTTCCGCCCATCTCGAGATGTGCATCATGAATGTAGCACCCCATTGCATTGTTTCAACCACAAAATCTCTGTCACCGACTCCTGACATTGAGTTGTAGATCAGTGTCTCGAAGCCAAGCTCTTTTGCAATCGCTTCACGATCAATGCCGAATGGATTCCCTGCCAGAGCCCCGCATCCAAGTGGTGATCGGTTGACTCGTTTGATAACCTCCCTCAGCCTCTGGAGATCCGTCGCGAAAGCTGCACCATGAGCCAACATCCAATGTGACCACCTAATGGGTTGCGCTCGTTGTAAGTGGGTGTAGCCTGGCATCACGTACTCGACCTCCTTTTCCGCTCTCGCCGCCGTGACCTGCAGAAACTCCTTCAACCAAGCCTCAAGTTCCTTCAACTGATCCCTCAACCACAATCTCATGTCCGTCGCGACTTGATCGTTCCTACTCCTCCCAGTGTGCAACTTTCCCGCGACATTCTTGCCGATAATCTCTCCTAGCCTTCGCTCGTTGGCGGTGTGGATGTCCTCGTCAATCTCTTCGTTGACCTCGAACTTGCCAGATCGCCATTCTTCCTCTACTTGACGGAGACCTTGTTCGATTTGGGAGAATTCGGCGGAGGTGAGAATACCGATCTTGGAGTTGGCGCGCGCGTAGGCAATGGAGCCGGCGATGTCTTGTGAGAAGAAGGCGCGGTCGTACTGGATGGAAGCGTTGTACTTCATCATGAGCGGATCGATCTTGCCTGATACAAATTGATGTTAGCATGAAACTGAAGATTTGTATGTAGCAGATGTGGCGGGAGAAAGCGCAACATGCAGATAGATAGTTTCTTCGTACCTGTGAATCGACCTCCCCAGAGCTTTGCGTCTTTCGGAGTAGCCATTGTGGTGGTTGTATCTAAGTTGTAGCTAAGTATTTGCTATGGTTGCGGAGTGTGAGTGGTGTGGCAGGTTCTAGTACCAAAGACGCGGACAGCCGTCAAGATACGGTTAGTTAAGATACAGTTATAATGGTGTGGTATGTGATGGTCAGAATGACTAAAATTCTTTGGTTTCAAGTCTGGTAAATCTTGAAAGCCAATGGCATAGCGGGGCAAGACGATCACGTGACTCGACATTCCTCAACTTTTCTCCCCCTAAACCTTGCCACGTCTTGCTTCAACAACAACTACTACAACAATAGCAGCAATAATCCTTGCTGTATAACTATTCACCATCATGCGTTCATCACTCGTCCGTTTAGTCTACATAGCAATCATCGCCACGGCCCTCTTGGCCATCAAATTGATCTTCTTCAGCGGCACATATGCCCATGAAATCGACTACTTGATTGCAAAGCATCCTGTTGTAGTTTTCAGCAAGAGCTACTGCCCGTAAGCAGTCCCTATTTGAAGATCTGTTTCTGCAGCCCCAGCTAATCAGCATATCTGTAGACACTCACAGAAAGCCAAAGCGCTTTTGGATGGTAAGGGGACTAAGTACTTTGCCAAAGAGATTGAAACTCGTAAGTTCATTGGCGTTTTGGAATTGATTAATCTAACATCTCCAGTGCCCGACTATCAGCAATATCTCCTGGACAAGACTGGGCAACGAACAGTGCCAAATGTGTTCATAAGGAAGCAACATATTGGCGGTTCGGACAAGCTGCACCAGTTGGATGCACAAGGTGAACTGGATAAGCTGCTTGCCAAAGTTCGGTAGTAAGTTCACTGGATGTTGCAGCTCATATCTTTGAAGCATAGTTGAAGACTACAAATTCATTGGGCTTGTTGAGTAAAACAAGAGGACGTGTGACAAACACGCGAGAAGTCGTTTACACATTTAGAATCGAGTGAGAATTAAATGCTTATGAAAGTCATTTCCTAACCATACTTCTGTGCTTGATCTTGCAGATATGTCTCAAAGATCATCGCTGAACACTGCAGCACTCCGTGCTAATAACTCACTCTTTGGCAGAATCACAGGCTTGATCTTCTGTCGAAAATTGGTCTTCTGCTCGTAGGCATAAGCTAGTCCGATCAACGTCTCTTCCGTCCAGAGCTTACCGAAGAAAGAAAGACCAAATGGTACTCCAGGCTGGTTGACATGTTAGTCACAAACCTTCTATAGCGTGAATCGTCGACTTACAGCAATCCACTTCAATTCATGTCTGGGGTCCCACGTTGTGTTAATGCCATCTCCAAAAACGCCCATCGGTACAGTAATCACCGGTGCACCAATTGTAGCACACATATCGAAAGCTGGGAAGCTAGGCAGTACAAGCGCATCAAGGTCATAGGCGTCAATAGCACCAAAGACCGCGCCGTCACCTGCAAGTCTTAAACTGTGCTGATATGCCTCCCACACCTCCGCCGAATCGGCAGGTCTAGCGTGTTTAAGCAAGGCATCCCAGAATTCCATGTCTACTTCTGGATAGCGTTCTCGCGGATCATGCTTGGTACAATTGATAATGTCTTCGATTGTGTTGATTCCAGGAGGTCGGACTTTAAGATCGTCGAGATAGAATTTGATGCTCGAAAGCATGTCGGCTTGCCATGTTATAGTGGTATTACCATTTCGCCATGAAGTGAATTGGTCATAGGTCGTGTTGAGAAATGTGTAGTTGGCCGAAACTAGCGTGGCTCCTGCTTCCTCCAATATGGCGAGCGAGGCATTGAAAACTGTGTTTATGTATTGTGCTTGTGCAGGACTTGCCCAGCTTGCTTTGCCTTCTGCTATATGGTCTAGCATATTCCATGGTATACCGAGACGGACTCCAGAGAGAGCCGAGGCATTGAGAAAGCGTGTGTAGTCTGGGGGTATATCAAAAGGCTGTAGTGATGTATAGTTATCCTTTGCATCTTTTCCAGCAATGACAGACAGGACCCGCGCACAGTCTGACACCGTCTTACACATTGGGCCTACAGTATCCTGCCTATGTGTGAGTGGTATCACACCACTTCTCGACGTCAAACCCCTGCTCGGCTTTAGCCCAACAAGATTCGACTTGTCGCTGGGACTGATAATACTGCCATCTGTTTCCGTACCTAGCGCCACTGGAGCAAGACCAATGGATACGGCGACGGCGCTTCCTGACGAGCTACTACTAGGCGATTGATCCTTGATATATGCGGCGCGACACTGACCACCATACCCGCTCCAGCCTATCGTCGCATTTGTCCACCCAGATCTCGCTCCAGCCCATTCGCTCATATTTGCTTTACCGAGAATGATTGCGCCGGCTTTGCGCAGTCTTGTAACCAGAGGGGACTCGGTCTTAATCACTGCACCAAGCATGCAAACAGAGCCAGCGGTGTTGTTGTTGTTGAAAGTCGCGATATTGTCCTTGATCAAGATGGGAAAACCGTGTAATGGACCTAGTGGAGTGCCATTGTGTGATGCTAGCTGTCGCTCATCATCTGCCTCGTGTGCAGACGCGATGGCGTCTGGGTTAATCTCCATGATCGCGTGGAGTTCATCATTGACTTCGTTGATACGCGAGATGTAAGCATGGACTAGGTCCACACTTGTCACAATACCCTCATCCAGTAAATCTGCTAAATCGTCGATTGTTGCATCCAGAAGTGAAGGAATGAGCTTTGTTAACGAAAATACTGGGAAAGTCACGATCAGATGGAGGAGGAGATTGGAGAGACGCATAGTGTGTTTTGTCTTCGTCGCTCTTGCTTATAAGAAACCGTCTTCGCACGATGAGAAGATGGGAGAATGAAAGCAAAGCTTTTGACGCTAGTACAAGTGAGCTTGACTATCTATAGTGGTAGCTACCTGGTGAATCTCATCCGACCAGACTCACTCAGGCACCACCTACTTGCACAAAACGCACCAAGAACGTTTTGGGTTGAGGTGTTTCGTGAAGAGAAGGCGACAATTTAAGCTTATTTCCTTGCCCCACTACGAAGATCCCCCACAATGTCGATGACGGCATGGTTCTTTGAAGACATCTCCCATCCTCTTTGTCACTTTACACACTTCACAATATCTCCTAAATTCATCACATCATGTCCACCCAACGCACAGCAATCGTCACAGGCGCCAACAAAGGCATCGGCCTCGCAATCGTCCGCCAATTAGCCCTCCAATTCCCCTCCTCCCAACTCGCCACTTCCGGCTCCTCCCTCCTCATCTACCTAACCGCACGCTCACAAACTCGCGGAGAGGAAGCTTTAGCTTCCCTCCATTCCGACTCACAGTTCCAATCTACCAAGGCAACAGTAAAATATGCCGCTCTAGACATCTCGTCTTCCTCGAGCATAGACAGCTTTGCGGCCAAGATAAAGAAAGAGCACCCCGAAGGCGTTGATATCGTCATCAACAATGCTGCTATTGCTATGAATGGCTTCGATGAGAAGGTTGTGAAAGAGACATTGGAGAGCAACTACTTTGGCACGCTGAACACCACGCAACAACTCCTTCCCTTGTTACGCGAGAATGGAAGATTGGTGAATGTAGCGAGTATGGCAGGACACCTGACGGGCAAATACTCCAGCAGTGTGCGCGACAGACTCGTCAATGCAAAGTCAGAAGCAGATGTGACGGCAGTGATGAAGGAATTTATGGTAGATCCGTATAGTGGCAACTTTCCTCAGGCCGCATATGCTGTTAGCAAGTGTGGTGTCATTGCGTGGACGAAGGTGCTTGCGAAGGAGGAGCAGCAGAAAGGCAGGGGTGTGCTGGTCAACGTATGCTGTCCTGGATACGTTAAGGTAATCAAATCTGTTTCTACCTTTTTGAGATATACTTTGCTAACCCATAGTTCCCAGACGGATATGACAAAAGGCGGTGGGCATAAGACAGTAGATGAAGGAGCCATGACACCGGTTTTGTTGGCGCTGGCGGATCTTAAGGGAAAGACTGGCAGCTTCTGGCAGCATGAGAAAGAGATTGAGTGGTAGAGCATGCGATTGTCAGTCCATGGATCAATACACGTGAAGAAAGCATGGTATAACATGTTAAAACACACCCCACCTCATAATAGGGAGTTGCTAACTACCCGCGAGAGTTTCTGTGAGATAATGGTAGGCATCTGGGTAATGTATCTGATGGTGTTCGGCGTAGTTACTGCTCACTCTTTGCCAACGATGTGTAGTCAGCTTCTTGAGGCGGCACTCTCCTCATGCCAGTACGCAACAATCCTAAATCTTCAGCAGTTCTCAACTAAACACAAGAGATATACGAAATATGGAGTAATGGTGAAAGCTTACGGAGTACCACATTCCGCGAAATAATAGGCTAAACATGGCTGAAGTGGTATAAAGCGGGGATCTCAAAGATTGATTACACTCTGACAGCTTCATTTCTCTTTCTTTCTTTCATTTCATAGTGAAGTAGCCGGACTATCAAGGACATTATTCGTGAAAGAAGCGTGAAACAGCTGCTGTCGCCTGCTGCCGTGATCATCTCGACACATCCTCGATCACATTCCTGTGGTGCCGTCTTGACCTTTTTCTCTGCTATAGTTTCAAAGAGCTTGGTCTTGCAAATCCGGGTACACACCATTATCTTTGAACGTAACAGACTTTGAATCCTTTGTCCGCCAGCACGAGGCATCTTAAAATAGTCTTCTCGTTTGGTACCCCTCCCGCCATGCCGTCCGCTACGCAGAATGGCTACAGTGCCAACTATAAAGACGGAGCCAGAATACCACAGGTCGAACAGTACGGCGACAACCCCGTCACCATCCGACTCTCCGACGAAGAGCTCAAAACAGGTCAAACTCGACCCGACACGATCCAACAACTCCTCACCTACTTCCACCGCGATGGCTTTGTGGTCCTCGAAAATGCAATCCCACTTGACTTGATCGACTCTCTTTACACTCACATGGTCGCCGAAAACGACGAATACCTATCCCGTCCATTCACCCAATTCAACCAAGGCGCTGCAACAAAGAACGTCTCCCAAGTCCCACCATTAACCCCCGAGTTCCTTCGTCCAGAGCTCTACGCCAACAAACACGCCCTCGCCGCATTACAGTACCTGCTCGGTCCACACCCGGAACTGCGCTTCATCAACTCAAACGTAGCCTGTCCCAAGGCAGCTCCAACAGGTCGTCAAGCAGTACACAGCGACGTCCATCACCCATACCCAACCATCCCTTTCGGCATCGTCCTCAACACCTACCTTCAGGACTCCGACGCAAGCAACGGCGTCACAGAAATCTGGTGCGGCACACACAACGCCTACTGCCAGGACGAACAACAAGCCGGTCCCGAAATTGGTTGGATTTCGAAATCCGCACTCCAAGCTCGTGGTAAGGTGCGTCCTCCAGTGCAACCTAGGGTCAAGAAGGGAAGTATATGTTTCCGCGACTTGAGGCTGTGGCATGCAGGTATGCCTAATACCAGCGATAAACATCGCATCATGCTGGCGATTGATTATTTTGCGGCGTGGTATGGCTGTCCCATGCCGCTCAAGCTGCCTAGCAATAGGGAAGAGGAGATTGAGAAGGAATGGGGTGTTGGTACGAAGGGGATTGAGTGGGTGGAAGGAGAGGTTGAGCATTTGGAGCAGCCATTTTATTTGAACATGACGCAGGATCCGGAGGTGAGTTCACGAGTATCTTGAGTGCCTGCTTCGCTGAATCTAATGATCGTACTAGGAGTATTTGGTCCATACAGAGAAAGGATGGGAGGATGCAAAGGCGAGGAGGACGGGCGTCTTTGACTTCACGAAGAGGAGTGTGTCCAAGGAAAACTATTTTGAGAATGATGCTTGAGGATGGATGATGGTGGTGTTGTTAGCTTAAAATCCAGGAAGGCACGACGTAGCTGGACTGGGTATGGTGTGTGTATCATGTAGCTAGATGAACAGCAAGGCTTGTCAAGTTCGTGATCATCTCGGAGTCTTGAAACATGCATGACACGACTGCCGCTCAAGGCCGGCTGTACGGCACAACATCCTGCGTACGCCAAACATGGAAGAAGCATATTACAACCCCGCCATGATGCGTTCTGTGATGATCTAGCGATCTAGATCTAGAGTGATATATAGTCTCGAAGGACGACCCCGCTGCTATGACACCATCTCCAGACGACAAACTACCTTACTGAAACACCTTTCGTTGTAATAACTCCACAAACCCATCTCAAAGACACCTATTCTTCTCTATACATCACTCATGTCAGGACACGTAGGCAACCCGGCACCAGGCGTTGGCGGAACAGCCAAGGATGGAGGATTGAGCACAGCAGCAGTAAGACATTATTCCATGACCACAATATCTCAATTCCAGAGAATGCCCTTCCTTGGACTATGCACACCATTATCGTATTACGCTAACGACAAACACCCTAGACAGTATCAGACGGCGGCGCACAGGATCGTGCTCCTGATGCAAGCTATGCGGATGACGATGGCAAGGCGTTTGACTCAAGGTAAGCCATCAATGCATCCAACAATGGATCAGTCTTGTTATGGCATCAAATCGGATACTAATACACAACAGCAAAGCAGGCCCTGGTAATCCAGCACCTGGTGTTGGTGGAACAGCACAGGATGGTGGTATCAGCACTGCTGCGACTGTTGCTGATGGAGGCCCGAGTGAGCCTCAAGCCGATCCTAACTACAGCAGCATGTAGGCTAGAGCTGATAAACTGCATTGTTGAGGAGATTGTCTTGGATAACGTGTTTAGTTGTACTGAATATTGAATTCATAATAGTTTGAGCAGGAATATAAGTAATATAGCTCCTTGAATGCCGCTTCACCTTTACTGCGTTCGAGTACTACTTGAGTAAACACGTCTCGCTTGTGTCTCCTCTGCCTTGTGCTGTCTTCTTTCTTCTTGTTGGTGGAGAACGTAATACTTGTGATTGAGGGGAAGGGGAGTACCACTATCCAGCTCAATAATTCATCTCCATGACAAGGTGCCTGTCCAAGTCTCCAGTGTCACTTCTAGCATTCAGACCGATCTCCTCATTGATAGCCGCCACGCTCTCGTTGTCGTAATGCAGGTCATACCGAGTAGTATGTTGATTGACAGCATACATTATGTGTTTGCTATAGCACGTTTGTCATCGTTTTGTCAAGCAGTACAGCATAGTACCTCTCAGATTGCTGCGGTTGCGAACAAGCAAGTTTGCTGGAACACACACCTTGGTCGACTCGTAAGCAAACTGCAGTCAACATGAGAAATCCATTCGGATGGTCGTATAAAGTCTCCCCGGAGATGCTATCCATGTTCACTTCAGCTCATGTTCGTTCGAATCAACACGCCCACCAACACTACTCACAACCCAGCCAAAAGCCACACTGACCAATATCAACACCACCACCATGACACCAGGTCTCTTCGCCAACAAAAACGCAATCCAAGCCCAACTCAACAGCCTCTCCGCCCGTGCCCACCAACTCTCTCGCCGTCGCGATATTGAAGCCCAAAACGTCGCTAGGCTCAAAATCAAAGCAATGGATCTTCAGCAAAGCGACGTCACTGCTGCAAAACTGTTCTCAAACGATCTTTTCTTCGACGAGCATGGGGAGCCGGTTTTTCAAGCAGAGACTCTGGAAGCGATGGAGCAATTGAAGGCGGCGGAGAAAGTGCTGGAGGAGACTGAGAAGGAGATGGAGGAGGTTGAGGTGGAGTGTAAGGCTTTGATGAGGCAGTAGGAGGGGAAGGAGTTTGGTGAGTTGTTCTCTGGTTCTTGATACAAGAGGGTTGGAAAGATTGACTGAGTTTTGATGCAGACAGGTTTTGAGAGCATCTGCTTGTGAGCGAACTCGCCAGGTGGATTGTCAGTCTGTCTTGACCTGGTCATGCTAATCACGAGAGGCTGACAACTGGATTTGGTGACGCAGGCAGAGCTTCGTAGATGGACTACGGCTAGTCGATGGTCGGAAGAGGAGGTGGCGGGTTGTTGTCAGTAATTGATTGGCTCTGTTGTAGCAGAGATTCCCGGAAGACGGTGTTTGGTCGACTCATACCAGAGCAGTCTCCCGCAGCTAGTATTGAATGTCCCGGATTAACCTCAAGTCGCCACTTCACCCTCCCAGCACTCCTCATCTTCATCTTCATCTTCACTCATCTCTTCGTCATCTTCTCGCCCACTTACTATGCAATCTATACTCTCCACAAATCTTCCCAAACCCCAATCTCTTCCCATACCGCCATCCCAGCCTTCGAACCAGCTGTTGACAGCAACACATAGTCCATATTCATCTTCATGTTGCTCTACATGGTGTAACCAGCCTCGTGGTAAGTATAGCATATCTCCGGCATGAACTGTGACAGTATATGGTCTAGGTCTATGCCTTAGACGCGGGTATCTCTCGAGTAGTTCTTCGGAGACGTGCAGTGGATGCGGAATAGCATACCAAGGGATCTTTGAATCAACTTCTGAGGCTTGTAGTGTGACATATGGAATCTTCTTTTCTTCCTCAGCAACATGCTCATCTGTCGCTGGCTCGCCATCGCTTTGATCATTCT